>VOFB01004126.1_pt1 | contig 19141 bp, 28 predicted proteins | sample 5384141 | NCBI WGS metagenome assembly VOFB01 (sample SAMN12384721, study PRJNA508395) | human gut metagenome | isolation source: healthy gut A | host: Homo sapiens | reverse complement strand
AATACGAAAGCAGTTCCGTCTTCCTTTGCAGCGTCAAGGCTTTCGTAGCCTGCAGTTTTTACTGCCTCTGCTGTAACTGCCTTTGCAACCGCTTCTTTATCACTGTTTACGGAATCGTCTGCAGAGCCCACTTCACCCAGAAGAGGCTCGGCGATGGATACGGATTCAAACTTGTCGCTGTAGCTTGCAACCGCTTCGCTCAGTTCGTCATATTCTGCACCGTGCATCAGATGAGTAGGCTGTACGATCAGATTCTTTACACCGTTATCAACAGCACGCTGCAGTGCCTGATCCATATTATCGATTTTTTCACCATCCCGTGCCTGCACATGGTTGATGATGATCTGTGCAGTGAAGGCACGTCTTACGGACCAGTCCGGATATGCAGCCTGCAGAGCTTTCTTCAACGCCTCCGATATCCTCAGCACGGCTGTCGTTAAAGGAAGTACCAAAGCTTACAACAAGCAGCTCGTTTTCCCCGATCTCATCTGCATTTAACGGGTCATCCTTGGAAGCGTCGCCGGTATCTCTGCCGAAATAATCGGGATCGGCGTTTTCGCCTTCTACCAGTTCTTTCTGAGCATCCGTCAGTGCATCCCATGCTGCCTTTGCTTCGGCACACTGTTCATCGGTGTTATCGTTTCTTTCCTGAACATAGATCTGGTCGATCAGGGCGGCTACTTTGTCTGCGGCTTCCTGGTCAGATTCTGCGTCAGCGGTTTCCGCTTCTGTCGCAGTTTCCTGCACAGTTTCAGTGGCGGTGGATTCCACAGCGGTTTCAGCTGTAGAGCCACATCCGGAAACCAGCGCAGCAGTCATTGACATGGATAACATCAGTACGATCAGTTTCTTTTTCATAAGTTCCTCCTTGGGAATGGGTTCGGACAGAAACGACGGGCGTCGGGCAATCCGGTATCAGAGGACAATAAAATTTTGTCCCAACAGTGTGTGAATATGGCGATAAATGAGTGATACGGGAAATTTTCGTTCAGATGCCGTTGAAAAAAGAGAAGAAAGGCGAAATGTGCAAAGTTGGATCGCTGAATCAACTCTATAGCGCGGAGCCATAGCTTCGAATCTCGGAGCGCAACAAAATAAAACCAGAAGTGTTTCTGATTTTGCAGATTTCGTACTGCCAGTTTCTCGTGGCATGAATTTTCATTGTTACCGTTCACTCGTACCGTTTTGTAAGCAAAAATGAGCTGCGAAGCAGCGGAGAGCGTCGAAGACGCGGGTTTTGCGAATGTCGCGGGTGAACGGTAACTTTTCATTCCTGTACTGCGAAAGGCAGGTCTCCCGACTGAACGCTCTGACGCTTCGGCTCCCTTCCCGGTCTCCCAGTGGTAATAAGCCGTCGCTTGCGAATCACGGTGACGAGTTCGCGCAGGATTTGCACCCGCTTCCCTTTTCACCAGACGCATATGGTCTGACACCTTACGCATTTATTCAATTATGCCTTATGCCAAATTATTCTAGCATTCCTACAGTTAGTTGTCAATGTGGGAGGGAAGAACGAGATTTGTGTCTGCGTGCACTTGACGCAAACTCGGTATGCGCAAAAAGTGTGCGCAGAAATGAGAGGAAAGATGGAATATGATTTTCGAACGTTGTTATTGATGGAAAATGCGAAAAATAAGCGGCTTCCGAATCCTCGGAAACCGCTTATTCATGACAATAGAATGCTCGCAAAGCGTGCATTCTATTGTATACTGTCTTTTTAGAAGAGCGACAGACGGGGCTCGAACCCGCGACCTCCACCTTGGCAAGGTGGCGTACTACCAACTGTACTACTGTCGCATTTTCTCTCTCGCTGATGTATCTCAGCGACGAAAATTATAATAACACAGTTTCTTCTGCTTGGCAAGCTTTTTTCGTAAAAAATTCAAATTTATTTTGGAAGAAAATAGAATAGCAAAATTTTGGGAAAATATGCGCCGTTTTTTATTCATGACAATAGAATGCTCGCAGAGCGTGCATTCTATTGTATCTTTTCATCCGTAGCATTTCCGAAAACATCGAGCAGCGTTCCATAGCGGAAGAGCCAGACCATCTGCAGCTCGGTCTGATCGTATTCCTGCAGTGTTTTCATTACCTGCTCGGCGATTTCGGGCGTAACGCTTCGGGCCGTTTCCGGGGAAGCAGGATTACAGAGCATGTGCCAGTATTCCGGATAGGCTTCTACCCATTTGACCAGCCGCTGCTGGCGCAGTTGGTTGTAGAGCTTTGAGAGGGCGAGAATGATCTGGGCAGCGTTATCTTTTCCAGTTCTTTGAAAAGGTCTTTTCGAATCCATAGTGCCTCCTAAAACGAATAATGGGGACGTATTCATCCTATTATAAGCAAAACAGGAGAAAGATGCAAGACAGGTCTCAGGAAGATACGACGGAACAGGAAAGCAGGACTTGCAGATCAAAAATCGTCATGCTACACTACGATGAGAGCATGAAAAGTGTTCAAACGGGAATCACATGACGAGGCCCCGGTGGGGAGCACGGATCAAGCAAAAAGAAAAGGGGAACAAAGAATCTATGACAACAGATCAATTCGGGAAAAAAATGGTATAAGGGGAATCTCCATACCCATTCCACCAATTCTGACGGCCGTCTGTCGCCGGAAGAAGTTATCGGACTGTATCGAGAGGAAGGCTACGACTTTCTTGCCCTGACAGATCACTGGTTTATGGGAGAAGAGCGCCAGGAGGAAAATTTTCTGCTTTTGAGCGGGGCAGAATATGACGTTGGCAACAATGTCCGGGACGGCATTTATCATGTCGTCGGAATCGGTATGCAGAAGGAGCCGAAGCTGGAAAAAGGACCGGAATTACAAGAAAAGCAGGCACAGCTGATGATCGATCGGATTCATGAAGCCGGAGGCATTGCAATTCTGGCACATCCGGCGTGGTCGATGAACCGGGCGAGCGAGGTGCGTCTGTTAAAAGATCTGGACGGCTGCGAGATTTATAATACGACGTCGGGCGTGCCGTGGAACTGTAGACCCTATTCGGGCATCATCCTGGATGAATTGGCAGCGCAGGGGATATGTGCTGCCCTGCATGGCAGCGGACGACGCGCATCAGTACACAGGCGACGAAACAAAATCTTACCTGATGGTGCAGGCGGATGAGCTGAGCCGCGATGCAATCCTGGAAGCGATTGCTCAGGGGCGTTTTTATGCATCCCAGGGGCCCCGTTTTTGGATTGAGAAAAAGGATAACAGTCTGATCGTGCACAGCACGCCGGTGAAGGAAATCGTCTTTTTCACGGATGCGGTATGGTCGGACGATCGCGCGACAGTCGGGGAATGCGTGGAAGAAGCCGTTTATGAGATCCAACCGCATGAAACGTTTGTGCGGGTAGAATTAAAGGATGCTGTAGGGAACCGGGCATGGTCGAACTTTACCTGACCGGAAAGGCGGTTTTATAAGAATGGAAAATCTCCTTTTTGTCTGAATGCGACGGTACCGATTTTTCTGACGATGATGCTGGGGTGTCTGTTTAAGAAAATCGGCTGGATAGACGAGCTTTTACAAAACGCCTTAACAAATTTGTCTTTCAGGTGGCTTTGCCGGCGCTTCTGTTTGAAGATCTGGCGACAGTTGACCTTGCGGAAGTCTGGGATATGGGTTATGTTGCGTACTGTTTGCTGCAACATTTCTCGGAATCGGGATCTGTTACCTGATTTCCCTCTTATTAAAAAGATAAATCCATTCAGGGCGAGTTCGTGCAGGCGTCTTACCGGAGCAGCGCGGCGCTGATGGGAATCGCGATCATTCAGAACATTTATGGAAATGCCGGAATGGCGCCGCTGATGATTATCGGAACCGTGCCGCTTTACAATGTGATGGCAGTCGTTATTCTATCGATTTTAAAGCCGGAGCGCGGAAAAGTGGACAAGGCGTCTGCTTTTAAAGACAGGAAAGGGAATTGTAACAAACCCGATTATACTCGGTATTTTTAGCCGGTATGATCTGGTCGGGACTGCGCCTTCCGATGCCGAAAATTCTGGACAAAACGGTTTCCAATGTCGGCGTTCTGGCGACCCCGCTTGGTTTGATGGCGCTGGGTGCTTCGTTCGATTTAAAGCAGGCTGCCGGAAAAATCAAACCGGCGATTGTTGCAACCTTTATCAAGCTGATCGGTCTGGCGGCAATTTTTCTTCCAATGGCGTGATGCTCGGCTATACACATGAGCATCTGATTGCTTTGATCGTGATGCTCGGCTCTGCCAGCACGGTGAGCTGCTTTGTTATGGCGAAAAATATGGGGCACGACGGCACGCTGACATCCAGCGTCGTTGTTTTGACAACATTGTTTTTCTGCGTTGACGATGACTGGATGGCTGTTTATTTTCCGGACAATGGGACTGGTGTGATGGAGGATTAAAATGAAAAAGCTGGAAGCGGTAATTTTGATATGGACGGCGTTCTGTTCGATACGGAGCGAATGAGCTGCGAATGCTGTTTTGAGGCGGCAAAGCAGCTGGGACTTACGCTGGCGGAGGAAGCAGTCTATGGCGGCTGCGGACGAAATGAAGCGTCACTTCGCAGACATATTATGGAGACGGAGGAGCCCTGGTATCCGAATGGAACCTTTCCTTATGAAAAATATCGGGAACGGTTTATGGCGTTGTTTCAGGAGCGTCTGGAACGGGAACTGCCGGTCAAAAAGGGCGTACGGGAGCTGCTGGAATATCTGAAGGAAAAGCAGATCAAAACGGCGATCGCATCGTCTACGAAAGGCCCGCTTGTCAGAAAGCAACTGAGCGCACCGGCCTTAGCGGATATTTTCAGAAAATTGTTTCCGGTGATATGGTGGAAAAAAAGTAAGCCGGAGCCGGATATTTATTTAAAAGCCTGTGAGGTAGTCGGCGTTTTGCCGGAAAATGCGATGGGAATCGAGGATTCCTTTAACGGAATCCGTGCGGTTGCGGCTGCGGGAATGACGGCGGTTATGGTGCCGGATATGGTACAGCCGGACGAGGAAATTCGTCAGATTTATGATTACTGTGTGCAGGATTTGCTGGAAGTGAAGGAACTGATCGAGCTGCTCGCGTAGAGTAGAGCCGTCCGGTGTAATGCAGCAAGGAGGGTACAGTTCACCTGTAGCATTTGTAGTACAATAGAATGCGCGCTTCGCAAACATTCTATAGTCGCGAATCACCTCTTCTTTTGCAGACGAAGCCAGGAGTGAACGGAATCTGATTGACAAATCTCAGGAAAATGATTATACTGTAACCACCGTGCAGCCGGGGGAGCAGCGGCCCCCTGAACCTGAAATCCGCTATAGCAGGGGTGATGGTACGCCGAGGGCTTTTGGCTCATATTGCTGCCCTTTATAAGTGGCGATGAAGTTTGGGTCTTGCGCAACGGGTGTCTGTGAACCGTGTCAGGTTGGGAACAAAGCAGCACTAAACAGAATTTCCCGTGTGCCGCAAGGGTGCCTGGCGGAGTTAACTGTAAAGGTAACGGATATGGGTTTCGGTTCGAAGCGTGCCGCACGGTCTTTGAAAAAGAGAACAGTCTTTCGGGAGAAGCCCGGAAGAATATGGGCGTCCGGAGGAAGAGGATTTCTCCGGCGTTTTTAGTTACAGTTCACTCGTTTTTTATTCCCGGGAATGGAATTGTATCAAGACGAAGAGAAAGAGGAAATAAAACGTGGAAACGATCAAAAAAGGATAACAGCGGGACTCTGTCTCTGCCGGAAAATCTGGAAAAGCTGCTGACAGACTGCACACTCTGTCCGCGTAACTGCCACGTCAACCGTATGGCGGGCAGATCGGCTGCCTGCAGACGGGGACGCGGGCGGAGCAGCAGCGCACTACTGGGAAGAACCGTGCATCTCGGGCACGGCAGGTTCGTGCAGTGTTTTTGGCGGCTGCTCGATGCGGTGCGTGTTTTGCCAGAACCATGATATTGCGGCAGGAGAAGCCGGACGGGAAATTTCGGTGGAACGCCTGAAAGAAATTTTTCTGGAACTGCAGGAAAAGGGCGCGAACAACATCAACCTCGTGACGCCGACGCATTTTGTACCGCTGATTGTTCCGGCGCTGCGGGCGGCAAAGCGGGAAGGACTGCGGATCCCGATTGTATACAATACCTCCTCTTGGCGAAAAAAGTCAGCACGCACGGGCTTGATATTTATCTGCCCGATCTGAAATATGAATCTGCAGCGCTTTCCGGGCTGCTTTCGAATGCGCCGGATTATTTTGAAACAGCAACAGCGGCGATTGCAAGATGGTCAGAAGGTCGGCGAGCCGGTTTTCGGATGGGACGCTGCTTTAGCGGCGCAGATGAATGATGCATGTGAAGAAGCCGACGAGGACGCAGAATTTTTAATGAAAAAAGGCGTTATCGTGCGGCATCTCGCCCTGCCGGGACAGGAGGCAGATTCGAAGAGAGTGCTTTCCTATCTGTTAAAAACCTATGGGGAGCGGATTTATATCAGTCTGATGAATCAGTACACGCCGATTCCGTCTGTGCTGGAGAAGACGCTGCCAAAGCTTACGCAGAAGAAGTTGGCGGCGCCAGAGCCCTTGCGGGAGAAAAGCGCAGCGCAGCCTGAATCTGCACAAGCCTGCCTGACAGGTCTGCAGCGCCGTCGACGGAGGACGAATACGAAGCTCTGATTGATTTCGCGATAGAAAACGGAATCGAAAACGGATTTATTCAGGATCAGGAAACGGCGCAGGAAAGTTTTATTCCTGCATTTGATGGCGAGGGCATCTGACGGAAAAAGAGGATTGTGCAATTTTACAGGGATTTATGGTGTTTTCTTGATTGTTCGGAGGCCTGTGTGAGTGTATTCTGAAAAAGAACAGATGCCTGAAAATATTCCTTTTTCAGGTACAACAACAGAGCAGGGATTTATAAAAGGAGGAACTATCATTATGAACACAATGCCCAGACCGGAGCATCCGCTTCCTCAGTGGGAAAGAAGCACATGGAAAAACTTAAACGGAGAATGGGATTTTTCTTTCGACTTTGGTAAAAGCGGCGTAGACCGTTGTTTTTATGAAAAGAAGGATTGGGAGAAAAAGATCATCGTTCCGTTTTGCCCGGAAAGTGATCTGAGCGGAATCGGCTATAAGGATTACATGGATGCCGTATGGTATCATAAGACCGTAGAACTGACCGAAGTGGAGGTAAAAGGACGCGTTCTGCTGCATTTTGGCGCGGTGGATTATGATACGCGCGTATGGATCAACGGAACAGAGGTTGGACGGCATAAAGGCGGTTATACCTCTTTTACATTCGATATCACGGCTTATGTACAGGCCGGTGCAAACGATATCGCCGTATACGCAGAGGACGATTTGAGAAGCGGCAAACAGCCCCATGGCAAACAGAGTGGGCTCTACTATTCCCATGGCTGTGAATACACCAGAACCACCGGTATCTGGCAGACGGTTTGGCTTGAGTTCGTGCCGGAAAATTATGTGAAAAAAGCACGTTTCTTTCCGAACGTGGAAGCAGGCACGATTACGATCGAAGCGGTGACTGTCGGCGACGGATCGTTCTGCGCAGAAGCGTTTTATGAAGGAAGACGCTGTGGCCAGGCGGAAACCACAACTGCTGGCGGAAATGTTGTTGTGACGCTGCCTCTTTCCGAAGTGCATCTGTGGGAGGCTGGAGCAGGCAGACTGTATGATTTGACAATTACTTTTGGGAAAGATACTGTTCACAGCTATTTCGGACTGCGCAATGTCACAATTTCCGGGGAAAAGGTGCTGATTAACGGAAAATCCGTGTTCCAGAGACTCGTTCTGGATCAGGGATTTTATCCGGACGGCATTTATACCGCATCTACCGATGAAGCACTGGAAAACGATGTGAAGCTGTCGATGGCAGCAGGCTTCAACGGCGCGCGTCTGCATGAAAAAGTGTTCGAGCCCCGTTTCCTGTATCATTGCGATCGCCTGGGCTATCTTGTATGGGGCGAGCAGGGTAACTGGGGGATGGACCCGAGCGCACCGGATGGATTGAAAAACTTCCTGCCTGAATGGATGGAAGCGGTTGAAAGGGATTTCAATCATCCGGCGATCATCGGCTGGTGCCCGTTTAACGAGACATGGGATTATGAAGGGCGCAAGCAGGATGACGACCTTCTGGCAATTGTCTATCGGATGACGAAGCTCTACGATACGACCAGACCATGCATCGATACCAGCGGCAATTTCCATGTTATTACTGATATTTACGATCTGCACGACTACGAGCAGAACCCGGAAGAGTTCGCAAGTCATTATGAGAGCTATGCAAAGGACGGCATTCTGGCATGGGATAACCATGCGCCGAGACAGAAACAGATTGTCGGTATTCCGGTATTCATCAGCGAGTACGGCGGCATCAAGTGGGATGTTGAGGGCGTGAATAAGGACAGCTGGGGCTACGGCGACGGACCAGAACCGAGGAAGAAGTTCCTTGCACGTTATAAGGGTCTGACGGATGTGCTTTTGGACAATCCGAAGATGTTCGGCTTCTGCTACACCCAGCTGTACGATGTAGAGCAGGAAATGAACGGTCTTTATACCTATAGCAGAAAGCCTAAGTTCGATATGGAAATTATCCGTAAGATCAACAGCCGCAAAGCTGCGATCGAGGAGGGAAAGGCATAACGCCTTCCTGTTTTGCATAGGCTGAAAGAAAAGCGGGTAACGCGATGCTGAATGCAATTTGGGCAGGAATGATTGTTCTTGGAATCTTATACGGAGCTTTTACCGGCAATCTGGAGGCGGTGTCCAACGCCGCCCTGGAAAGTGCCGGGGAAGCTGTGGATTTATGTATTACGATGTGCGGGATCATGGGACTTTGGACAGGTCTGATGAAAATCGCACAGCAGGCGGGGCTGATTGCTGCATTGACGCGCGGCATCAGCCCTTTTGTGTCGTTTTTATTTCCACGGATTCCGAAAAATCATCCGGCGCGGGAGTCAATTTCCACCAATATTGTTGCAAACGTCCTCGGACTTGGCTGGGCGGCAACCCGGCGGGCTTAAAGGCGATGGAGGATCTTGCACAGCTGGAAGAAAAACGGAGACAGACGGGGTATCTGAAAAACGTTCCAAAAGATACGGCGAGCAATGAAATGTGTACGTTTCTGATTTTAAATATTTCGTCCCTGCAGCTGATTCCGGTCAACATGATCGCCTATCGCAGCCAGTACGGAAGCGCCAGCCCCGCCGCAGTGGTCGGTCCTGCGGTGCTGGCGACACTTGTCAGTACGTTTGCGGCAGTGATTTTTTGCAGGGCGATGGATCGGAGATAGATTGTTGATATAGCATTTGGATGCTGAACAGAAGCATATTTTGCAGGCGGGCAGTCACACATCGTTCGATGCGCAGCTGCCCTCTGTTTTTGTGGAAATTTACATCAGATATGCCAGCAGCACGCTCATAACGACACCGACGGCGGTAGAAAGCAGCGCGCCTGCCAGCGTATATCTGGATTTGGAAACGCGCGCCGTCATAAAATAAACAGACATCGTGTAAAAACAGGTTTCTGTGCAGCTCATCAGAATCGACGTGATGCGTCCTGCCAGAGAATCTGTCCCGTAGGTTTTGAAAATATCGAGCACCAGTCCAGTCGCCGCGGAAGAAGAAAACAGGCGGATGAAAATGAGCGGGAAAAACTCCGGAAACATACCGCTTATGGAACTGTCAGCGGCGTATTTTTGCAGCAGCTTTCCCGGAAGATCCAGCAGCCCGGAGCCCCGCAGAATCCCGACTGCCATCATCAGCCCGATGAGCGTTGGGACGATGCCGACGACCGTTTTCAGACCGTCCGCTGCGCCGTTTATAAAGTCGTCGTAGAGATTACATTTATGAATCCACCCATAGCCGATGATGAAGAAGATCACGGCAGGAATGAGGATGGAGGAAAGATGTGCGAGAACATTTGCCATGGAAAGCTCCATTCTGCAGGAATATCTGTTACCGGAATATATGATTTTGCCAACCCATACAGAACAGGAATCATAAAATGCAGAGTAGGGGCATAAGTTACTATCAGGTTTTCTGAAAAACGAATGGGATGGAAAAAGGAGGACAGGCATGGCGGAATATCGAAAACAAATCGCATATCTGGATTATCTGGAAGACGGCGTAAAAATCAAAAATGCCGGATTTGTCAGAATAGAGGAACAAAACGGACACAACCGGATGGAAGTAAAAGTTAAAAACCTTCCGGGCAAGGACTGCGGGGAGTTTCGGTTACAGGAAGAACATGAGAGAACGGTCGGAAGGATTAGTTTGCAGGGCGGCAACGGAAACTGCTGCATGGTGTGGCGGATGCCGGAGCCGGGCGAATTGGATAACAGCCGGGAGGAAAGCTGGCAGCAGACTGCGCAGCTTCGGATTTTACTGCCCGGAAAAAGAATGCTGATTGCAAACTGGCACGAACCGGTTGAAATTCCGGCACAGAAAGAGACGCTGCAGCTGCAGCAGCAATCGCAGGTACAAGGGGATCAGTTCCAACAGATGGAGGCGCGGTCATCGCAGACAAATTCACCCCGGCAGCCCGGAGCTGGAGAAATTATTCCGTATCCGGAGCGGCGCGGCAGCGAGATGGAAAAGCAGTCCACACTGAAGGAGCCTGCCGAAATAGAGCAGTCCGCCATATCGGAGGAGCCTGCCGAAACAGAGCAATTCGCCATGTTGAAGAAGCCCGCTGAAACAGAGCAGTCCGCCATGTCAAAGGAGCCCGCGGCAACAGAGCAGTCCGCCATGTCAAAGGAGCCCGCGGCAACGAAACAGCAGCCTACTCCGGAAGCGCCATCTGTGTCAGCGTCCGAGCCGACGATTCCTTTTCCTTCCGCTGCGCCGAAATCGCCGTCCTCTCCATCGCGTGAGCCGGTCTGCAGCGCGGATAAATGGGAGCAGCTGTGCACGATGTACCCGGAAATTCATCCGTTCCGCGACAGTCGGGAATATCTTTCTATTGCGCCGAAGGATTTTGTGGTTCTGTGCAAGGAATACCAGAAGTTAGTACATAACAGCTTCCTGCTGCACGGCTACTATAATTACCGTCATCTGATTCTGGGCAGAATCCGGCAAAAGGATGCATGGCAGTATTATATCGGTGTGCCCGGCAATTTCTATGACCGGGAAAAATGGTGGCGGAAATGTTCGGATTTGAAGCCTTTGAGGGTGAAAAGAATCCGCATCGCCGGGCGATTACGGGTATTATATGAAGCGGGTGGAGATTTAAGCAAGGGTGGTCGAACCGGCGGGAGAAATGATCGGAAAAATGGCAGACAGCAAAAACCTACTTGCGGAACGAAAAGGGCTGGTATGCTTTTTCTGGAAACATTCAGCAGATTTCTGGGCGTTCTCGGTACAGATCATGAAAAGCTGACATGTTATATTCGAAACACAGGGAGCAATTATGGCAAGAATCCGTACAGAAGAGGAAAAAGAAGCGGCGCGGCAGGCTGCAGCAGGCGAAAAAGATCAGTGGCTTCGGGAGCAGGAAGAAAAGCGCCCGATACATGAAAAAATATGAAGGATGCGATCCGACAGGCGAAAAAAAGCGGCAGCACTCGGCGAAGTGCCAATCGGCTGCGTGATCGTGCATGACGGACAGGTGATCGGCAGGGGCTATAATCGACGAAATACGGACAAAAAGCACACTGGCGCATGCGGAGATCACGGCGATTAAGCGGGCGAGCAAAAAGCTGGGTGACTGGCGGCTGGAAGACTGCACATTGTATGTGACGCTGGAGCCCTGCCAGATGTGTGCCGGAGCCATCGTGCAGGCGCGGATTCCGGAGGTTATGATCGGCTGCATGAATCCAAAGGCAGGCTGCGCAGGATCAATCTACAACCTGCTGCAGGAACCGGCATTTAATCATCAGGTCAGCCTGTTTAAGGGCGTGCTGGAAGAAGAATGCAGCCAGATGCTGAAAGATTTTTTCCGCAGTCTGCGGACACGGTTGAAAATCTGAGACAGAACGCAGTCTGCGGACATGTCGGAACGCGCTGAACTTTACGGACTGTGTACGGGCATATTCCGGACCGCACCACAAAGGAGAAAGGAAATATATGGACTTTGGGAAAGACTCTTTTTGCCAGAGCTGGAAGAAGAAAACCAGAGCCGTCTGCAGAAGCGAAATGCGCAGAGGAGGATACAGAGTTGGCAAGCGAACTCTCGGAGACTGAGCGGGAGCAGTTGAAGAAAGCCGGCTGCATCCGAAAGCATATTTATTTTTCAGGACGCGTGCAGGCGGTGGGATTTCGCTACAGCGCGCTGTGTCTGGCAAAAGAGCTGCAGCTGACCGGCTGGGTGAAAAATTTAACGGATGGACGTGTGGAAGCAGAGCTGCAGGGACAGGCCGAATTGGTAGACTCGTTTGTGGAGCGTATCAGTCAGCGTGGGCAGGATTGTCGTAGAGTTTGTGGAAGAGGAGGACCGTGAACTTTGCTATGAGGAAGGCTTTGAGGTCAGGTGAAAAGCTGCAGAGCCACTGATCGGGGCAGAAGACGCTGCAGAGCGCGAAACCGCATTGGACGGAATGGCGTTGGGTGAGGCGCGCGCTGTACCTGGAGAGGTCGCCCTGCAGACCGTGCCGCAGCGCATGGCTGTGCGTTTCGCCGGTCAGAACACCAGCCGCGAATATTCGCTTCCGGCGTCCTGCTTTTGCGGCTGCCTGCGGTAATCTGACGGTGAGACGCCCATACGTCGGTGAAATGCCCGGGAGAAGTAAAAAGCATCCGAGAAGCCGCAGGAGACAGCAGCTGTTTTGACGGAATTGCCGAGCTCGAGCAGGCGGCATGCCTGATGAATGCGGAAATTCGATAAAAATTCGCCGGGAGAAATGTTCAGTTCAGATTGAAAGGCGCGGTAGAGCGTGCTTCTGCTGACCCCGAGCATCTTGACAAAGCTGTTCAGTATGGAAGTACTCATGATGAAAATTGGAACGGATCAGAAAAACTGCATTTGCCAGAAGGGACGAAGCAGGAGAGTCGGGCAGACCGGATGCCGGGGCATAATCGGCATAAAGACCGAGCAGCGTGCGGAGTATGCCATTTGCTTCGTTACGGTTCTGGTGATAAAGGTCGAGGGGTTGCAGATCGGCAAAAGCTGTCGGAGCCGGGCAGGGCAGATCGCGGACAGACGGGCGCGGCAGGGGAAAAGGCGGTCTGATCGAGCAGAGAGGCAGCTTCTTTTCCGGTAAATTCCACCCAGGTATATTCCCATGGATTCCCCGGGTCAGGATAATAGCGAATCGTATCATAAGGATAAATCAGAAAGCTTTCGCCGGTGAACGGTTTTTATGATATCGATAAAGCCCCCGTGCGCGCAGAATATAATGGATGATATAGACCGGGCGGACGCCGGGTCCCCAGGAATGCAGATCGCTGCAGTCCTGCCTGCCTGTGGCGAGCAGGGTGAGACCAGACTGGGACTCGGACCAAAAAACAGATGAATTCATAAAGAGACCTCCTGATTTACAGGATGCCGGGGATGACGTCTAAAAACCTCCTGCAGGCAGTCTGCAGCGACCTTTTGGCACCTGCCACCGGCATTGTCCTGACGTGAATAAATAATCCATGTATTTGCAACAAAAACCCATGGAAGAGAACAAAAGTGTCATGCTACAATCACGATAACGGATAACGAAAGAGAGGTCAAGGGGTATGGTAAAATTAACGCCGCCGATGGGCTGGAACAGCTGGAACACATTTGGTGAGAATATCAATGAAAAACTGATCATGGAAACTGCGGACAAAATGGTGGAGCAGGGGTTTGGACTGCGGATATGAGTATCTGGTCATTGACGACTGCTGGTCTTTAAGAAAGAGACGAGGAAGGCCGTCTGATTGCAGATCCGGAGAAGTTTCCCCACGGCATGAAAGTGGGTTGCGGATTACGCATTCCAAAGGCTTGAAATTTGGTATGTATTCCTGTGCGGGAAACCTGACCTGTGCCGGATATCCAGGCAGCTTCGAGCATGAATTTATCGATGCGGACACCTTTGCATCCTGGGGTGTGGATTTTTTGAAGTACGATTACTGCTATCACAGCAACATCATTCCGGGCAAATATTTATACCGCAGAATGGGCATCGCGTTGGAAAATTGCGGCAGGGATATCCTGTTTTCCGCATGCTCCTGGGGCGCAGATCAGACGCATGAATGGATTAAGGAAACCGGCGCGAGCATGTGGCGTTCCACCGGCGATATTTTCGACAGCTGGGAATCGATCAAGGATCTGACCAAACAGCAGGCAAAGCTTCATCCGTATCATAGCGTCGGCTGCTTTAATGATATGGATATGCTGGTTGTCGGCATGTACGGCAAAGGAAACGTTGGTTTAAGCGGCTGCAACGACGTTCAGTACAGAACGCATTATTCAATCTGGGCGCTGTTTGGCTCTCCGCTGATGATTGGCTGCGATATCCGTAATATGAACGAAGAGACGAAGAAGATTCTGGAAAATAAAGAACTGATTGCGATCAATCAGGATCCTCTGTGCCGTCAACCGATCCGTCTGGACGGAATCTGGAGCGGAGACGATGTCCTCATTTATTCCAGACAGCTTTCCAATGGCGATCTGGCAATCGGTTTCTTCAACTTAAAGGACGAAAGCGTAGTAGCAAATCTGAATCTGGACGAAGTCGGTCTTCCGATGAGCACCGGCAAAACCCTGCAGATGAAGGAGGTCTGGACCGGGGAAGATCTGCCTTCGCTCAACGGAACGGTCCGTAAGGCCTTGGAGCCTTACGGCTGTGCAGTCTACCGCTGCAAGGTCGTTGATCTGTAATGGACACCTGCATGAAATGCGGAAAGGAGCTGACCCAGCTGGATCGGGGAGCTTACCGGAAATTTGTCAACCGGGGCAGTACATCGTTTCTGTGTAAAAGCTGTCTTGCAGAAAAGTTCGGAATAAAAGAGTGTGTGCTGGATGAAAAAATCGAGCATTTCCGGAAACAGGGATGCACGCTGTTTATTTAGCGACAAGACATTGGAATAAAAAGAAACCATAGCCGATTTGCCCTTTTATGATACGCTTAGTGCAGACGCAAAAAAGCGCCCATATTGTCTGAGCGTATACAAAATCAGGGGGTAAGGAGGAACTCATGGGGAACAATTGGAAAATTACGGACACGCTGACAAAGGTGTTCGCAGAGGAAGCACCGGATGGACAGGGGAGCATTCGCCTTTCAACGCTGCATCGGGAAACCGTATCCTGTGTGATTGCATATTTTGGGGCGGCAGACTGGGGACGTTACTGGAAGGTTTCCGTAAAAGCGCCGGAAAAAATTGAGACGAGATTGCGCCGGGTTGAGCTGGTTCCGTCGGCTTATCCGTGCCATAAGGAGCAGGATGATAACTATCTGCGCATCGTACCCGGGATGTATCCGGATCTTTTGCGCGATCTGAATACGGAGGGCGATGGCGCGGACAAAAAATATCTGACAAAAGAAGTGCCCGGACAGTGGCGCAGCCTATGGTTGGATGTGACGGTCGATGCGGAGCTTGCAGGCGGGGACTATGTTATTGTGATCGAAACGGAAACTGAGGACGGAGAAAAAGAGACGTTAAAAGCTGATCTGCATGTGGTCGATGCGTCGCTTCCGCCGCAGAAGATTTTGCATACGGAATGGTTCCATTCTGACTGTCTGGCAGACTATTATCATGTAAAACCGTTCAGCGAAGAACACTGGAAGATTCTGGAAAACTTTATCCGCCTGTATGCGGCGCGTGGCATCAATACGATTCTGACACCCGTATTTACACCGCCTCTGGACACTGCGGTCGGCGGCGAGCGCACGACGGTTCAGCTGCTGGATATCCGCAAGGACGGTGATACCTACAGCTTCGATTTTTCGAAACTGGAGCGCTGGATCGGAATTTGTCGCTTTGCCGGAATTACGTATTTTGAAATGGCGCATCTGTTTACCCAGTGGGGCGCTAAGTGCGCACCGAAGATTATGGTCTGGGAGGACGGCACGCTTCGCCATAAGTTTGGCTGGCACACGGACGCACAGAGCCCGGAATATGCGGACTTTCTGGCACAATATCTGACTGCCCTGACAGATTTCCTGAAAGAACAGGGACTGCAAGATAAAGTCTTTTTTCCATATTTCAGATGAACCCGGCGAGGAGATTTTAGAGGATTATAAAAAAAGCGCGGGAAATGGTACTACCCTATATTCAGGGGATTTCATACGATTGATGCGCTTTCTGACGTTGGATTTTGTGAAAAAGGCCTGGTCGATCTGTTTGCACCCGGAACAAACTGCATGGAGCCGTTTCTGGAAAGAGGAATGGAAGGACTGTGGACCTATTATTGCACCGGACAGTGGAAGGAGGTTTCCAATCGGTTCATGGCGATGCCTTCTGCGCGTACCAGAATCCTCGGTGTGCAGCTGTATCTGTATAAAATCAGTGGATTTCTGCACTGGGGCTTTAACTTTTATAACAGCCAGTATTCGAGTCAAGCACATCAATCCGTATGCGGTAACGGACGCGGGAGAAGCATTTCCGTCCGGCGATGCATTTTTGGTTTATCCCGGCGAGGGCGGCGTACCGGAGGAATCTATCCGCTTGATGCTGATGCAGCAGGTGATGCAGGATGTGCGTGCGTTTGAACTGCTGGAATCGCTGGTCGGCAGGGAAAAAGTCTGTGAAATCATCGCAGAAGGAACGGATGAACCGATCACCTTCAAAGCGCTATCCCAAAGAAAAAGAATGGCTGCTAGCCTTAAGAGAACGGGTGAACGCGGAGATCGAAAAAGCAATTGTGAAACAATAGAATGCACGCTCTGCGAGCATTCTATTGTCATGAATAAGAAGCGCAGGGCGAGAGCAGGACTCTTGCCCTGTTTTCTGATTTTCAAATGACAGGAAATTGTAAATCCTTTCGTAGACGACGAAGAAGACAGGCTGATGGAAATTACGACGAAAGACGGAAACTGAGGAAGATGGGCAGAACTATGCAGACAGAACAAAAGAAATTCGCAGAGCATCGCAGATTTTTGACATATGCAATAGCGCTGTGCACTATCCTGCCATTTGTGGCGCAGGGCTGTGGAAAACCGTCCCGAGAGAGCTGGCAGGATGTGGATACTGAAGCGGAAACAGTGATTGTGCTGGAAGAGGATGAAGAGCCGAAGATACGGATGGAAGATGTTTGTCTTGAGCTGTATCGGGAAGCAGGCAGAAGCGGACGGCTCGGGGAAAAAGAGACCATTGCACATATCGTAAAAGCAGTTTGGAGAAAACGGATATCCTGCAGTAGAGCAGAAAAATAGGGTCGATATATGGTGCGAGCATCAGAGGTAAAGCGTTTCTGCAGGCGGGCGACGGATCAGCAGGAGGCACAGATAGAAATTGTTGAAGTTGACTGGAACGGTGGCTTTGTGGAGTACGAGCTGCAGGCAGCAGAAGGCAATCTCGATGTGACACGCAATTATTATCATTATGAAGATGAAATGATGCGCAAAAAGACGGAAGAACATTTTACAGCGGACAGTTGGTCGTATACGGAGGATGGTTATCTGATGTTTTCCGGAACCGGGGTGCTGGATGAGATGTATGTGATGACGCTCAGCGACGTTAAGGAATATGCGGCGCTGCGGGTGGAGCCTCTGGACGAAGCCTGCCGGGAATGGAACGAAAAAGCGCTCCTGCCGGTCGGCTATGAATGCAACAATCTGTTTCTGACAGACTGGGATGAAACGGATTTCGGAGAGCTGGACTTTTATGATCTGTTCGATGTTTTTTATCCGCAGATATATCATCGGAAAATCCCGTGGCAGAGTGGGAAAAATGCTGGAAACAGCACAGTGTACGGAATTCCGTCAAAAGAGTTTGAATCGGTTATTCAGGAGTTTTTGAATGTAAAAACAGACATTCTGCGCAAAAAAACGATTTACCGGGAGAAAGATGACACATATGAATATTATCCGCGTGGATTTTATGAGTCAGAGTACCCGGAGCATCCGTACCCGGAGGTGACAGCGTTTCAGGAAAATGACGACGGGACGGTAACGCTCACTGTACATGCTGTTTTCCCCTATCTCGGAAGTTCCAGAGCGCTCGTTCATGAGGTGACCGTGCGCCCGATGGAAAATGCTGCAGCTGCAGTGCGGTATGTGTCCAACAAAATTGTTTCCTCACTGGATGATCCGGACGACAACTGGTATGTGCCGCGTCTGTCCGGAGAGGAACGCAGTTTATTGTATGAAGAAAATACAGACTGAAAAATGGCTGCCGTATAGGGAAATTTCCCTGCGCGGCAGCCATATGTTAGTTACAGTTCACTCGTACTATTCTAGAATGAAAAAATCGCCCCATCCGCAGTTAAAAAATACCTGCCGGATAGGGCGATTTATACGTCAGAACAAATTATTCCGCATCAATGGATTTACCCTGCTCAACTACACAGATGTTGGTCTTGCCGGGGTTGATTTCGATTTCGTTGCCGTTGTCGTCATAGAACTTGGTCGGTGCGAAGTCGCTGGTTTTTTTCCAGGTTACATGGATGCCCTTGCCGTTTGTGAAGTAGTAGCCGTCTTTGGTGTCGTCGTGGCACTGGAAAGACAGATAACCCCTTCGCATCACGGGTTTCATAATAAGCAAACTGAACTAAAACGTTCTTGAATGCCAGCTGTTTGTTATTGGCGCCGTCCATATGCTTCTGGTCGCCTTTCTGCATACCCTGGAAGCGATAGTACAGACCATCTTCTTCGTTATATTCGAAATAGGTCTTGGTAATCGGGTAAGCGCCTGCCAGATCGATCTTGGTTGCAGGGATTGCACTGCTTCCGTACTGTTCCAGCGTGTTCGGATTGTTTGTGGAAGCGAATTTGAAGTGATCGCTCTGATAGTTCTCAGTATAGGTTTCGGAATAGCCGAGGGCCTGAGCGGCTTTTGTCGATACGGTCGCCGCTTGTATAAGCATTATGCGGAGCTTACGGTCGCTGGTGCGGTAGAAGGCTGCGTCATACAGACCTTTTTTTCTGGGAAGGGTCGCTTGCCAGAACAGCACCGGTGATATTATTGGTAGTAGGATCATTGATCGCGTTCAGAATGTAGAACGGACCGCCGATATGGCAGTAAATTGCATCCCATTCTTTGCCCAGTAAACATAATAATCGCGGCAGCTTCTGATATTGCCGATGCGTTCAATGTTTTCCAATC
>VOFB01002679.1_pt1 | contig 19156 bp, 27 predicted proteins | sample 5384141 | NCBI WGS metagenome assembly VOFB01 (sample SAMN12384721, study PRJNA508395) | human gut metagenome | isolation source: healthy gut A | host: Homo sapiens | reverse complement strand
GTTTTGCTAATGCAAAAGAATTTGTTAATAAGTTCATTCTTAATGACCTTGACAATAAGAAACTCTTTTTTGATAGCAAGACTATATTACAGGAAGTTATTCAGGGACTTGGAAAAGAAGTTGATTATGAATTCATCGGTGAAGAAGGTCCTGAACATAACAAACAATTCGTTGTAGCTGCTGTAGTTGACGGGCTTTTTAATATTAAAGGAACAGGCCACACTAAGAAATCAGCATCTCAGAATGCAGCATATGCTGCACTTATCGAGCTTAAGAATAAAGGCTACGATATCAACTCTGATAAGAAATAATAAGTGAGGGGTTATGTATTTAAAAAGTATAGAAGTACAGGGATTTAAGTCATTTGCTAATAAGATAGTATTTGATTTTCATAATGGTATTACAGGTATTGTAGGGCCTAATGGTTCAGGTAAAAGTAATGTCGCCGATGCTGTGCGCTGGGTTTTAGGCGAACAGAGTGCCAAGCAGCTTCGTGGTTCTAAGATGGAAGATGTTATATTTGCAGGAACTGAGAACAGAAAGCCGGTTGGTTTCGCATTTGTATCTATAACACTTGATAACAGCGACCATGCACTTCCGGTTGATTACGATGAAGTTACAGTATCAAGAAGAGTATACCGTTCAGGTGAGAGTGAATATCTTATCAATGGTAATTCATGCCGATTAAAAGATGTAACAGAAATGTTTTATGATACCGGTATTGGAAGGAAGGATATTCTATTATCGGACAGGGACAGATTGATAAGATTTTAAGTGGTAAACCGGATGAGAGGCGAGAGCTTTTTTGATGAAGCAGCAGGAATTGTCAAATTCAAACGAAGAAAAGTATGTCGGTCAAAAAGTTAGAAGATGAACGCCAGAATCTGGTCCGTGTCAATGATATTCTGTCTGAGCTGGAAAAAGCAGGTTGGGCCGTTAGAACGTCAGTCTGAAAAGGCGAGGGAGCATCTGAAACGGAAGGAAGAATTAAAAACATACGATATCAACATGTTCCTGCTGGAAATGGAACGTATCCGAGATCAGATTCGGGGGCGTGGAAAGAGAAACTTCGTATTACAAAAGGAGCTTGAAGAAGCAACCAGACAATATGCGGATACGAAGACGGAATATGAGGCGATTGAAGAACAGGTGGAAGATCGACGCTTCTGTCGAAAGAAGGCTAACCGTCAATTAAATGAGACGACGATTCTGAAGAACAGCAGTTAGAGAACCAGATCGCACTGTTAAAGGAACAGATTCACAGTGCACGGATGAACGATGAACATTTCGATCAGCGGGCCAGCGTGATTGATTCCGAGATGGATGTCCGTGAAGGACAGATGAAAGAACTTCAGACGGAGAAGGATTCCATTGTAAAACAGATGGAAGAAAAACAGTCGGAAGAAGATCAGATTAAGAATGAACTGACGGAATTACAGGCGAAGATAGCACAGATTGCAGGATCCGTTGATGAAAAAAAGAAGAATCATATCATGGAGATACTGAATAACAGAGCATCTACGAAAGCTCAGATCCAGAAATTTGATACGATGATGGAACAGATCCAGGTTAGAAAGTCGCAGATCAACCGAGAGATCCTTTAAAGCTAATGACAGTGAGATTGCAGAAGAAAATGAAAATCTGAACAAGTATCAGATGGAATTAAAAGTTATCTCAGACAAGATCATAGCCCTGAACAATGAAAATAAAGAATATGAAAGTAACATTAAGACGTTACAGGCGCAGATATCCAGAGAGTCTCAGAAATTACAGATTGGTCAGTCTGCTTTCCACCGGGAGCAGTCAAGACTGGAATCCCTTAAGAATATTACAGAACGTTATGACGGATACGGTAACAGTATTCGTAAAGTTATGGATAATAAGGACCGTGAGAAGGGACTTCTGGGTGTAGTAGCAGATATCGTAAAGGTTGAAAAAAAGACTATGAGATTGCTATTGAGACAGCACTTGGCGGTAATATCCAGAATATCGTAACCGAGGATGAAGATACGGCAAAACGTATGATCAATTTCCTGAAGAAGAATAAGTTCGGCCGTGCAACATTCCTGCCTTTAACATCAATCCGTGCGAATTCCGGGATTAATCGTCCGGAAGCACTTAAAGAACCGGGAGTTGTCGGAACAGCCAACAAACTGGTTCAGGTAGAGAATAAATATAAAACTCTCGCAGATTATCTGCTGGGAAGAACACTGGTAGTAGATCATATTGATCATGCAACAATGATCGCAAGAAAATACCACCAGTCAATCCGTATCGTTACACTGGAAGGGGAACTGATCAATCCGGGTGGTTCCATGACCGGTGGAGCATTTAAGAATTCCAGTAATCTTCTGAGCAGACGAAGAGAAATCGAAGAGTTTGAAAAGACCGTTCAGAAATTAAAACAGGAGATGACGGAGATGGAACAGCAGATCTGTGGCCTGAAAGATGAACGCGCAGGGTATTATGAAAAGACTGACGCAATCAGTGCAGAGCTTCAGAAAGCGTATGTCGTACAGAATACCGCAAAGATGAATGCAGATCAGTCATCTGCAAAGATCCAGAGCTTCAAACAACAATTCGATAATCTGCGAAATGAAGCTGCAAAACTGGATACACAGATCAACGAGATAATGGACAATCAGGAGTCTATTAATATAGAACTGGATACGTCAGAAAGTCTGGAAAATGATCTGAATATCAACATTGAGAAAGAACAAAAAACAGCTGGAAGAGATCCACGCAAAGGAAAGCTTTAAGACCAGAAAATCAGAACAGATTCATCTGGAATATGCAGGATTAGAGCAGAAGTATACATTTATTACGGAAAATATTATCCGTATCCGTGAAGAGATGGATAAATTCCGGGCAGAATTGGAAGAACTGACAAAAGAATAAGGGTGGAAATTCTCAGGAAATTGCCGAAAAGAGAAGAAGATCCAGGAATTGAAAACAACAATTGATAATTCCGGGGATCTGTTTGATGAAATCAAACTTCAGATTGAACGTTCAAAAAGAGAACGTGAGGAATTGAATAAACGGCACAAATCATTCTTCGAAAAACGTGAAGAGATCTCAAAACATATGACAGATCTTGATAAAGAGGTTTATCGTCTGGAAAGTCAGAGGGAAGGGTACGAAGAAGCTTCTGAAAAGCAGATTAATTATATGTGGGAGGAATATGAACTCACACTGAATCACGCAAAAGAACTTAGGAATCCGAACCTGACTGATCTTGCAGATATGAAGAGACGGATCCAGGAGTTAAAAGGTGAGATCCGTGCACTGGGTAATGTCAATGTTAATGCGATAGAAGAATATAAAAGTGTATCCGAGCGTTATGAATTCCTGAAGGGGCAGCATGATGATCTGGTAGAAGCAGCCGAAACACTGGAACAGATTATCGAGGAACTTGATAATGCCATGCGTAAGCAGTTCAAAGAGCAGTTCGCCAGAATTGCAGCCGAGTTCGATCAGGTATTCAAGGAAATGTTCGGAGGCGGAAAAGGAACGCTGGAACTTATGGAAGATGAGGATATTCTGGAGGCGGGTATCCGGATCATTTCCCAGCCGCCGGGAAAGAAACTGCAGAATATGATGCAGCTTTCCGGCGGGGAAAAAGCTCTGACAGCTATCGCACTTCTTTTCGCGATCCAGAATCTGAAGCCGTCACCGTTCTGTCTGCTGGATGAGATCGAAGCGGCACTGGATGATAATAACGTAGACCGTTTTGCACAATATTTGCACAAGTTAACAAAGTATACGCAGTTCATAGTAATCACACATCGACGTGGAACAATGACGGCGGCAGACAGACTGTATGGTATCACTATGCAGGAAAAAAGGTGTATCTACACTGGCATCTGTCAGCCTGCTTGAAAATGAACTGGATAAATAGGAGGAAGATATGGGATTTTTTTGAAAAACTGGTTGCCGGTCTTGGTAAGACCAGAGACAATATTGTATCAGGAATGGACAGCATCTTTCACGGATTCTCCCGTATCGATGATGACTTTACGAGGAGCTGGAAGAGGTTCTGATCATGGGAGATCTTGGTGTACAGGCAACATATGATATTCTGGATGATCTGAAGGCAAAAGTAAAAGAAAACACATCAAAGAACCAATGGAATGCCGGGAACTTCTGATCGAAAGTATCAAAGAACAGATGGACATCGGAGAAACAGCATATGAATTTGAAAACCGCACATCCGTAGTGATGGTAATCGGTGTCAATGGTGTAGGAAAAGACTACAACGATCGGAAAGCTTGCAGGAAAGCTTCGTGCAGAGAATAAGAAAGTTGTAATTGCAGCGGCCGATACATTCCGTGCGGCGGCCGGAGAACAGTTAAAAGAATGGGCGAACCGTTCACAGGCAGAGCTGATCGGCGGACAGGAGGATCTGATCCGGCATCGGTTGTGTTTGATGCTGTTGCGGCAGCAAAGGCGCGGCATGCAGATGTGCTGATGATCGATACAGCCGGACGTCTGCACAATAAAAAGAATCTGATGGAAGAACTCAGAAAGATGAATAAGATCATTGACCGGGAATTCCCTGAGGCATACAGAGAGACACTGGTTGTTCTGGATGCAACAACAGGACAGAATGCCCTGCAGCAGGCGAAGGAATTCAACGATGTGGCAGAGATTACAGGGATCGTTTTGACAAAGATGGATGGAACCGCAAAAGGAGGAATCGCAGTTGCCATCCATGCAGAGCTGGGCGTTCCGGTAAAATATATCGGTGTGGGAGAACTATTGACGATTTGCAGAAATTTAATGCAGATGATTTCGTGAATGCGTTATTCGAAAGACCGAAAGATGATGAGGCTTCAGAAGAGGTTTCAGAAAACGAATAAGAGGAAGAGAGGAAGTACGAGATGTTAACATTAGAAAAATTCAAGCAGGCGAGTGAAATCGTAAAAGAAGTAACCCTTCCAACCAAGCTGGTATACAGTGAATACTTAAGCAAACAGACAGGTGCTGATGTCTATCTGAAACCAGAGAATATGCAGTATACAGGTGCTTATAAAGTACGTGGTGCATATTACAAGATCAGTACAATGAGCGAAGAAGACAGAAAGAAAGGTCTTGTAACTGCATCTGCAGGTAACCATGCACAGGGTGTTGCATATGCAGCAAAAGAAATTCTGCTGCAAGGCAACGGTAGTTATGCCGACAGTTACACCACTGATCAAGGTAAATCGTACAAAGAGCTATGGAGCAGAAGTCGTATTACACGGAGATGTCTATGATGATGCCTGTGCATATGCAATGAAACTGGCAGAAGAAGAAGGATACACATTCGTACATCCTTTCGATGATCTGGATGTAGCAACAGGACAGGGAAGTATTGCAATGGAAATCTTTGAAGAACTTCCGGACGTAGATTATATTCTCGCACCAATCGGTGGCGGCGGTCTGATCACAGGAGTTTCGGCACTTACCAAGATGCTGAATCCGAATGTCAAAGTAATCGGTGTAGAACCGGCTGCCGCTGCAAGCATGACAGAGGCATTGAAAGAAAGACATCCGGTAACACTTGCAAGTGCCAATACGATCGCTGATGGTACAGCTGTAAAACGTGTCGGAGAAAAGATCTTCCCATATGCAGAAAAGAATATAGATGAAGTTATTACAGTTGCAGATGATGATCTGATCGGTGCATTCCTCGATGTAGTAGAAAATCACAAAATGATCGTTGAAAATTCAGGCCTTCTGACAGTAGCGGCTCTCAGACAGCTTGATCTGAAAGGAAAGAAAGTCGTATCTATCTTAAGTGGTGGTAATATGGACGTGATCACAATGTCTTCTGTGGTACAGCATGGACTGATTCAGAGAGACAGAATCTTCTCTGTATCTGTACTTCTTCCGGACAAGCCGGGTGAACTGGTACGCGTTGCAGCTACAATCGCCAAAGCAAATGGTAATGTAATCAAACTGGAGCATAACCAGTTCGTAAGTACCAACCGAAACGCAGCAGTAGAACTTCGAATCACAATGGAAGCATTCGGAACCGAACACAAACACCAGATTATGAAAGCCTTAGAAGACGAGGGCTTAAGTCCAAGAGAAGTTAACGCAAAACTTTATTAATAATATATAAAAATGATTATGGAATCCCCATAATCATTTTTTTTTTGAATAAATATCCATAATAGAACTTGACAACACATGTATTATTGTATACAATTATACATGTTGAATTTAGTACTTTACTACGAAAAAATATTTTAGAAAGCAGGCGATGGAAAATGGAAAACAGGAAAGTATACCTGGATGATCATACAAATTTATTGCAACTGGAAGAGCACATGTACCCGTTGGTGGATGTGAAGACACCGAATGTATTTCGTAATCTGTTCCATTATGACGAGATTCCGAAAATCGCATTCAATGACCGAATTGTTCCGCATTGTATGCCGGATGAGATCTGGATCACAGATACAACATTCAGAGATGGCCAACAATCACGTGCCCCGTACAGTACTGAGCAGATCGTAACATTATATGATTATTTTCATCGTCTGGGTGGTCCGAAGGAAAGATCAGACAGTGTGAATTCTTCCTCTATAGTAAAAAGGACAGAGACGCAGTCTACAAATGCATGGAAAAGGATTATAAATTCCCGGAGATAACAAGCTGGATCCGTGCGAGCAATAAAGATTTCGAACTGGTGAAAGAGATCGGAATGAAAGAGACTGGTATTCTGGTAAGCTGTTCGGACTATCATATATTCTATAAACTAAAGATGACTAAGACGTGAGGCAATGGAACATTATCTGTCTATCGTAAGAGAATGTCTTGAGACAGGAATCAGCCCGAGATGTCATCTGGAAGATATCACACGTTCCGACATCTATGGATTCGTCATTCCATTCTGTCTGGAACTTATGAAACTGATGGATGAGTATAAGATTCCGGTCAAGATCCGTGTCTGTGATACCATGGGATACGGGGTCAACTATCCGGGAGCTGTAATACCAAGATCTATTCCGGGAATCATCTATGGACTCAGAGTACATGCCGGTGTTCCAAGCGAACTGATCGAATTTCACGGACATAATGATTTCTATAAGGCAGTCAGCAACTCTACAACAGCATGGCTGTATGGTGCGTGTGGTGTGAACTGTTCACTTTTTGGAATCGGAGAGCGTACCGGTAATACACCACTGGAAGCGATGGTATTCGAGTATGCACAGCTTCGGGGAACGCTGGATGGCATGGATACAACCGTAATCACAGAGCTTGCAGATTATTATGAGAAAGAGATCGGATATCATATTCCTTCAAGAACACCTTTTGTTGGTAAGAACTTCAATGTAACAAGGGCTGGAATCCATGCAGATGGTTTACTGAAAAATGAAGAGATTTACAACATTTTTGATACCGGAAAATTCCTGAACCGTCCTCCGCTTGTTGCAATATCTAACACATCCGGACTTGCAGGTATTGCACACTGGATCAATACATATTTTAAGCTGCCGGAGGACAAGAAAGTAGATAAGAACTCAGAACTTGTAAGTTCTGTAAAAGAATGGGTAGATAAGCAGTATGAAGAAGGACGAGTAACCGTTCTTACAGACGATGAGTTGATCAGAGTTATCGACGAAAACTGTAAGAGAATTGGTGTGGAATTGATATAGCAGAGGTGTTTTTTATGGAAGAATATCAGGACAGATCCTTACGAGGAAGAGTGTTCCGGCATCTGCGGGAAGATATTCTGAATGGGGTATATAAAGATCATGAAGAATTAAGGGAAGTAACATCGGTGAAGAACTGGGGGTAAGCAGAACACCGGTAAGAGAAGCCTTAAGACAATTGGAGTTAGAAGGACTGGTTACGATCATTCCGAATAAAGGTGCGTATGTGACAGCTATTACCAGAAAAGATGTGAAAGATATCTATAAGATACGTTCACAACTGGAAGGACTGTGCGCCAATTGGGCAACGAAATATATTACGGACGCGCAGATTGAAGAACTGGAAGAAGTGATTCTTCTGTCAGAATTTCATTTGCATAAGAAAGGATCCGGACAGATTGAACAGATGTCAGAAATGGATGGTAAGTTTCATAAGATAATGTATGAGGCATCCAACAGCAGGATCCTGGAACATGTATTGACAGATTTTCACAATATGTACAGCTTGCCAGGACGATGTCTATTGAAGCACCGGAGCGTGCCGAGAAATCAATAGAAGAACACAGAGAAATCCTGGAAGCAATCAAGGCAAAAGATGCGGCAAAAAAGCAGAACAGCTTGCAAATGAACATATATTACACGTGATGGAAAATCTGCATCTGGAAGAATAATAAAAGATGCCGCGGACAGATAGAAAGGAGACAAATACCATGGCAAAAATTAAAATGACAACACCGATTGTAGAGATGGACGGAGACGAGATGACAAGAATTCTCTGGAAGATGATCAAAGAAGATCTTCTGGAGCCATATATTGAACTGAACACAGAATATTATGATTTAGGTCTTGTACATAGAAATGAGACAGATGATCAGGTAACAATAGATGCTGCTAATGCAACCAAGAAATATAAAGTTGCAGTAAAATGTGCAACAATCACACCGAATGCGGCACGTATGAAAGAGTACGATCTGAAAGAAATGTGGAGGAGTCCGAACGGAACCATCCGTGCCATCCTTGACGGAACCGTTTTTCGTGCTCCGATCGTCGTAAAAGGCATCGAGCCGTGCGTAAAGAACTGGAAAAAGCCGATTACCATCGCAAGACATGCATACGGTGATGTATATAAAAATACCGAGATGAAAGTTCCGGGACCTGGAAAAGTAGAACTGGTATACACGGCAGAAGACGGCACAGAGACCAGAGAACTGGTACACAACTATGCAGGACCGGGTGTTGCACAGGGAATGCATAACTTATGCGGATCTATTGAAAGCTTTGCGAGAAGCTGCTTCAATTATGCACTGGACACAAAACAGGATCTTTGGTTTGCAACAAAAGATACGATTTCTAAGAAATATGACCATACATTCAAAGATATTTTCCAGGAAATCTTTGACAAAGATTATGCCGAGAAGTTCAAAGAAGCCGGAATTACATATTTCTATACTTTGATCGATGATGCGGTTGCAAGAGTTATGAAATCAGAAGGCGGATATATCTGGGCATGCAAGAACTATGACGGAGATGTTATGAGTGATATGGTTTCTTCTGCATTTGGTTCTCTTGCAATGATGACATCTGTTCTGGTATCACCGGATGGAAATTATGAATATGAGGCAGCTCATGGAACTGTACAACGTCATTATTACAAGCATCTGAAAGGGGAAGAGACTTCTACAAACTCTGTAGCTACAATTTTTGCATGGACAGGTGCTCTTAGAAAACGTGGTGAGATGGATGGAAATGCCGAATTGGCAGCATTCGCAGATAAGCTTGAAAAAGCAAACCATTGATACCATTGAAGAAGGTAAGATGACGAAAGATTTGGCATTGATCACGACACTGGAAAATCCAACCGTATTGAACAGCGAAGGATTTATTAAGGCAATTGCTGAAAAATTAAAATAGATAATATATTACAAAAAACACCATACAATGTAAAAGATTCTCGAATGAAATTGTCTTATTACAGTTGTATGGTGTTTTTATTCTATGCTTTATCCATGAGCCGACCCATTCATGAGTCGTTTTGTTATATTTTCTTTTTATATAATGTACCGTTAATATATTTATAACGCCATTCAATATCTGCAGAACTAGGTATGATTTCCGCATTCCCGTCATCGTATTCAATGACTTCAGAGGAGGCGGCATAAACGGAGCTTGTCATAAACGGTAAACATGCAGAACCGGAAAATAAAATAATATAAAATAAAAAGAATAATCGAAAACGATATTTATTCATGTGGTATTTCCTCTTTTCTGGTGTATATTGTTACATTTTGAAATCATCAGGTATCGTGTCTAATGCTCCAACATATTTTCCGTTCACATATAAGTGATAACCATTATGAACCTTTAGAAGGCAGACGTTATCATCTTCGAGAGTGAATGTACCGTTTGTATCACTCGAAGGCCCCGGGGAAGATGGTTCGATCACGACAAAAATTGTAATAATAAGTACACCGCATAAAATAATGGTATGTATAACACTTCTAAATAAAGAATGTCTTCTTGGAGCATCTGGTGTGGAGAGCACAAATGTGATACGTGATTCAAGCTCGGAAGTAACCGTACCCGTAAAATTAATAGTATCTACCATCTGCAAAGAATCCGAAGAACCATCGGTGAGTGTATTTTTGCAATCTTTAATATTAATTCCGCATATTGGACAGAATCAAAATCAGGGATATGTTTCTTTAGATAATTATCATTGTCAATCTCTAAAGTAAGGAAATATTCTTTTTGAAGAAGATATACAAAGGGATTCCACCAATGGATACATACAATTAACTCGATAAACAATTTCATCCACAAATCATGATTCTTATAATGCTTCAGTTCATGCAAACATATAAGTTGTATCTCTTCCTCGGAAAGATATATATTTTTTGGAAAAAACCAGAATTGGGAATAAAGTACCTGTAATAGCCGGTGATGTCCGTGATGGTATAATGGCAATCTCTATGGGGAGCCGGAATATATTTGCGGAGCATCTGATATAGTGGATCAGTATGGTCTGAATTTTGTGTGAAATTTTTTCAAATAGTTTCCGAGCCGTATTTTTCTATAAAAAATATAAGGACTTTTATAACCGCCACAGAAATCCAAAGAATAAGTAAGCAGTCATAGATACTCAGATTTCCAATCTTGTTATCACATAATGGATTCGTAAAACGTGGAAGAAATTTTTCTGAATAAACAGAATATGTAAACGGAAAGTTAACGGGAACAGATAACCTTATAAAAATAAGTAGTATTCTAAAAACAACCACTTAGTATTTTTCGCAAATACATTCCTGGCACGGTATAAAAATAATATAAAGATATATTGTAAGAAACATAATTGCAAAAACATGGTAAAAATGGACCAAATGATATTTCCATCAGCGTATTTCCTCGATTTCTTTTTTTTCTCTTTTGAATTATCTGTTCAAGTCTTTCCAGTTCTGATGCATTCTGTTCTCCTTTGATAAATGCAGCGATCAGCGATGATGTAGAACTGGTTCCGATGATATCTTTATATTCAGTATTAAAATATTCATCTCTGGAAATCAGGGGACGGTAACTTCTGCTCAGTACAGTGCCGCTATATACAATGTCAGCAACCTCTATGAGCTCTTCTTTCAGAAGAACCTTCAGACAGGACTGAACCGTATTGATATTCAATGCAGGGCTGCCGCTAACAATGTCCGAAGCTACCATCGGAGAAGAATGATTCCAAAGAACTTTCATAACATCCAGCTGTCGCTTTGACAGTTTCTTTTTCATAATATTACCTTCTTTCTTGCATGCGGATATCTATGGTAAAACAATTTGTCAGAAGAAGAATGGACTATACGTAGATTACACTTATGACAGAGAAAACATATAACGGCCAGCTGTCAGTTGGGAACCAATCCAGATAATGAGAATCCGGTTGTAACAGTATACCTTTATGATAAGAATGGTAATACGTCCGGACAGGTTTTAAACCCGGTATATAATGCGGATTCAAAGACATTCACACTGACAAAAGATTCACTCAGTCAGAATCTTACTTATGACAGTACAGGGAATGTAACTTCAACAACAGACGGAGAAGGGAATAAGATATCTTATACCTATGATGCGTATGGAAGGATTACATCGGTAACACAGCCGTCCGGAGAAGGTGAAGCTTCGAATGTAACACAGTACAAATATGATGAATTCGATGCAAACAGCAAGAACGGGAACACACTGAATACAGTAACGGATGCACTTGGACATACTTCAGTCACAACTTATAATATTGCAATGCAGCCAGTCAGTGTCTCTGATAAAGGTGACGGAACGGTCCAGGCAATCAGCCAGAACTATACTTATGACAACAAGGGGCGTGTAAAAGAACGCAAAGGAAGTCTTGGAACTTCTTCGACTTATGATTATGACGGGAAAGACCGCGTTACGGCAATGCACTATAAGAATGCATCTGGCGCAGAAGAACTTCGGACAACTTATACCTATGATAAATCCGATAATATTACGTCTATGACAGATTATAATGTTGCCGGAACAACAGCAACACCTTATCGATATACAGAATATAAATACGATAAGTTAAAAGAGTGACAAGTGTTACAGAAATGAACACAAAGAAAGAACCGTCGGCGCTCACTGCTGAAGAAAAAGAAAAGGCAACGACAAAGTACAACTATGATATAGATGGAAATCTTCTCGCAGTTACTTATCCGAAGTCAGACTGGAAAGTAACAGGACAGAGATATGAATATAACAAGAATAAGTGGCTGAAGACAATTAAAGTTGTAACTGAAGACGGAAAAGAAGCAGTACTTCGGACTTATGACTATGATGAGTATGGAAGCGTATCAGATATCACAGATTACCGGGTGATGTCAAAAACAGGAGAGATTGTAAAAAGTCCGGAATCAACTACCTGTCATTATACATACGATACTTGCAGAAAGACCGGCTTCTATGACTTATACAGACAGTGAGAATCCAGCTGTAACAAAAGAAGCTTATACTTATCAATACGATAAAAATAGCCGGCTAGTTAAAGAAACTCTGCAGAATCTGTATCCAGAGAAAGAGAATGACCGACAGGATGAAGTCCGTAGTTACGAGTATGATAGAAGAGGCAATCTGGTACAGACAAAAGTAGAGAATAGGCTGAACGCAGCAAACAGTTATACATCTCTATATACTTATGATGCTGTAGGAAACCGTACAGGACAGAAGCAGATCGGAGGAGCAGGAACACTTACTACCGATTACCGGTATAATAGTCTGAATCAGTTGACTGGAAGTGATACGAAAGATACTAACGGAACGTCAAAATCATCCAAAGTATATACCTATGATGCAGACGGTAATCAGATAAAAGAAACAGATACGGTTAAAAAGCAAGAGAAGCAGAATAGTTATGATCCGGCAGGACGGTTGAAGGAATGTACCATTACAGAGAATGGAAATCAGAAAGTAAAACAAACGAATCTGTATAATGGGGTGGGCAGCAGGATACGTAAATCTGAGAATGGAAAGACGACCGATTATTATTACAGTAATGGCGGAGTACTCTATACAACTGATGAAAACGGAAAAGGAACAAGTCTGAACCTACAGGGAATCTCCGGAAATGTAATTGCAACAGGCAGGAAAAAAAGATACTCAGGAGTCTTATTACTATTATCACAAAGATCCGGCAGGAAGCATTACCAACCTAAGAGATGCGGATGGTAAAAGTATAGTATCTTATCAGTATACGGATTTTGGCGAGACAAGTATTCATGGAGATAAAGACTTTTATAATGAACTCTGCTATAATGAAAGCATATATGATGAAAGCACGGGACTTTATTACTTAAGTGCAAGATATTATGATCCGGAAGACGGAAGATTCATCAGTCGTGACACCTATCGAGGAAACTCAGCCAATCCATCTACATGGAATCTATATGCATATTGTGCGAACAGCCCGGTGAATTATGAAGATCCGAGTGGACACATCGCTATTTCCAGAATAATTGGTGGAGTAATCGGTGGCGGAATAGGATCCTGGCTGGCAGAAAAATAGCAAAAAAGACAAAAGCAAAAGGATGGAAGAAATATGCAATTATTGCAGGATGCACTATAGGTGGTGCTGCGATTGGAGCATTAGCAGGTCCAAGAGTAGCTAAGGTTGCAAAAAAAGCCGCGAGACTGATAAAACGTAAAATTCAAGCAGACATATACAAAAGATTCAACGAGTATGGAATGTGACCAAAAAGGTTGCTCGAAAAGCTGTGACGAAAACGAGGAATGCTATTTCAAAAGGAAAAAATTTTAAAAAGAGTGCTATAAATATGGCAAAGAAAGCGGGTAGAAATGGTCTCCGTGAAGGGAGAAAGGGGGGAATGAAAGCTGCTGGTGAAAATCTTACAGTAGGGAACCGTGACAGCAAAGATCTTAAGCAACAAACTTTAAATGGCTTTGTAAGCGGCTTTACATCCGGAACTTTGTCAACTATTGCAGATCCATTAGCTAAAAGTATGAAAGCAAAAGTTATTATAGGTGGATATATTGGTGCAGTTAGCGGAATCATGAGTAGTTATAGTGGAAACAGCTCTAGAACAGTTCATGATGTTGGATTTGGAGCAGGAAGTGGTGTTGTAAATTCTTTAATGACTGTTTTAGCAGATAGTGTCAAACAAGAGCCACAAGATATAGCTGATTTGTTTGGACAGTATGTTGTAGGATATGTTACAGGAGTTCCTGATTTTGCAATTGGTTGTATATCATTTCTTACATAATCACTGAAGAAAAATGAGGATATAAAATATGATTAGTGAAAGATTAGGTACTTATATTTTGTATATATTTATGATTATTTATTCTGGTTTACTTTATAGTGATTTGAAAAAATCTGGAATCTAAAACATATGGTACGTAAGTTGCTTATATATATTATTTTTATACTCAGTATATGGAATATTGCTTGTAGAATTCCTACTCTTGGTCATATATATGATAAAAATACAGGTACTTTACAGGAATTTTATTTAATGAGTACTAGTAGAAAAGGAATAGATAGGGATCAGTATGCAATAATAATCCAAAATCAAAAAAACGGGAAATTAGAAAAATATAAATATGTACCTATTGATTATGAGTATGATTTAAAAAAAGAATGCAGTTAGAAATATATTCCTTTGGAAAAAATTGTTCCCGAGTTATCAAATTGCTAAAATAAATGGAAAACGACCACAATATTTCATTGAAAGATACAGAATGAGACCTTACGAACGAGAATTTTCTTTTTCATTAATGTCGATATATGCATTAGTACTTTTGGCATTGACGAGAAAAGAATATATAGCGAACAAAAAACAATATGGCAAATTATGGTATTGGCTATGTGCAGTCTCACTTGCTTTGTATGGAGGAATTCCATGGATTTTATATAATATTCCTGATTATGGATGCCAAGTACGAAAATATGTATCTATTATATTTTTGTTATTGAGTATTTTTGAATTACTTTTTTCAAGAGTAATAGGTAAAGCTGAATATCAAACGGAATGGAAACTGCGAAATCAACAGCTTGCCAAAAGAGGCAGCAGAGCAACAAAGAATAGACGAGAAAGACGAAAAAATGCGGCAGAAACGACAGCTAATACTAGAAGCAGATAACGTAACAGAACACCAATTCCAACAAATGAGCTATTACATGACAAAACAATATTGTGATTACAAATTTCAAAAGAGGATAAAGAACAGTATAGAAGGTGTTGCTGTAATTGCAGTGTTGGAATTAGTGGCTGCATTCGTTATTCCTGCTATGTGTGATAAGCTTTTTCAAGTGGTATGGATATGTGGCAGGTGCCGGAGTAATCATAGCTATCTTGATATTTGCAGTAGGCTATGTATTGATATGTCGTAAAAATCGGAAATTCAAAGAGGCTGCTAATGCAGGATACCCATTAGAATATTGCATAGTAGTTGCAGATGTATATAATCTGAAAAAAGTTTATTTGTTCAGATGGGCATACGGAGGAATGGAAAATGAAACCTGATGATGATGTAAAAGTAAAAAGACGGAGAAGAAGCAGTTGTAATCTATTCTCCAGCTACACATGAAATGTTTACAGAACGAAAAGAAGTAATGAATAAAATATGCGGAATTTAACACAAAGGAGAATGGGAAAATGAAAGAAGAAAAAATATTAGTGAAGTAACACAAAAATTAAATAATGAGGAGCAGACAACAAATTATGAGTATGCGCCAAATGTAAACCAGATAACGGCCGCTGAGGTGAAGGAAAAAAGGTTGCAGGTGGTATTTTAGGTGCATTTTTAGGTACATTAATTGAGCAATCTGTATTGTGCTTGGTGAATCAGTTTGGATACATAGCATCTATTTCCGGAGTAGTAATGGGAGTGTGTGCACTGAAAGGGTATCAGATTTTGGGCAAGAAGATGAGCTTGAAAGGAATTATTATATGTGTAATTTTGATGCTTCTGATGGTATATATCAGTAACTGGTTCAGTTATGCGGTTGCAGTTGCACAAGTGTATAAAGCAGATATCGTATCTTCTTTTCTCGCGGTTCCGGAACTCATTAAAGAAGGTGCAATTGAGAGTGGCGCATATTATAAGGATTTGTTGATGTTATATGTATTTACAGCAATTGGTGCAGTTCCTGTAATTAAGAATCAGATAAAAGGAAAGTAAGGAAAAGGGCAGGAGAGGCAACTATGCCTCTCCTGCTATATATTATCATGAAAAAACTTGTTTTTTCATGATGTAGTTATATAGGCATATCAAAAGGAATGGGAGATCTTTATGATTCAAAACGCAGACGAAGAACTAGAGGCAGAACGACAGAAGAAAATAAAAAGTTAAAGAAACTAGTGGGCTTTTTAATTTCTCTATTTCGGTAATAAATAAACAAACGCGTTTTCAAACTTTAAAACAACAGGACTTGGTGCTATGCAAGGAGCTATGTCTCTAGGAGTCGATACGTTAAAAAATGCTTGCAGGTACGTCTGAATTTCAAGTTGGCAGTTATATTATAGGAAGTGCAGACTATTTTAATGATTTTGCATTTGGATTATTAGATGCCGGAACCATGTAATAAGAATTGCTACAGGGGACAAAGCTCCTGTAGCAAAGAGGAGATTATATGTTTAATATTAGGTTTGGATACTATTTATGTGCGCTAAGTGTATTTGTTATAATTATTATGTACGATGGAATAAAAAATACTCTATTTCGCAAAAAATAATACGCGGTGTTATATAGTGGTTGGAATTATTTGTATAGTTCTTAATACATTACCTGCAATTTTTTTTGATTTATAATATTCCGCCTTCATACAACCGAATTGAAAAAGTTGTAAAAGGAAAAGTCATAAAATATCGGTGCGTAGAAACAAGTTATATAAATGATACTGCGACATATACAATTATACTTAAAAATAAACGTACAAATAATATATATAAATTTCCCAATATTATCGGAATAGAGAACGAATTGAAAAAGGGAGATGAAATAGAAATTCATTTTTTATGAATTCTATGGGGCTCAAAGTCGGATGATTGCAAAAAGTTAATGGAAAAAATTATATTATGTTAAACAAGATCATCCGTTTAATAAAACATTAGAAAAATTCATTGGAATAGGAATCTTAAACGGCCATGCTATATATGGTTTATTGTGCATATCGGGAATACATACAGGGCGGAAGAAAAAAAAAAAGAGGAAAAGGCTGGTGCATAATTACTTGTGCTACGGCCGGAATATATGGACTCCTTCCATGGATAACTTATAAAATGATATATAAAGGCCGACAGCTAGGAACCTGTCTGGTTATTCTGTTTATCATTTACGTAATAGAGATGATATATTTTAGCATGGACAGCAAATATTGATGAACACTGGGAAGAGTGGAATAATATTCCACTGAACGAAGCCGCAATAAAAGAAGAAAAAAGCGAAGAGAAAGAGAGCGAAGCAACAGCTTGCCGAAGAAGAAGCAGAACAACAAAGAATGGACGAGAAAAAAAAAAAACGGCAGAAACGACAGTTGATACTAGAAGCAGATAACGTAACAGAACACCAATTCCAACAAATGAGCTATTACATGACAAAACAATATTGTGACTACAAATTTCGAAAGCGGATGAAGAACAGTGTAGAAGGTGTTGCTGTAATTGCATTATTGGAGTTAGCGGCTGCATTTGTTATTCCTACTATGTATGACAAGTTCTATAAGTGGTATGGATATGTGGCAGGCGCCGGAGTAATCATAGCTATCTTGATATTTGCGGTAGGCTACGTATTGGTATGTCGTAAAACAAAAAATTCAAAGAGGCTGCTAATGCAGGATACCCATTAGAATATTGCATAGTAATTGCAGATGTATATAATATGAAAAGTTCATTTGTTCAGATGGACATATGGAGGAATGGAAAATGAGATCTGATGATGATGCAAAAGTAAAAGACGGAGAAGAAGCAGTTGTAATCTATTCTCCATCTACACATGAGATGTTTACAGAACGGAAAGAAGTAATGAATAAAATATGTGGAATTTGACACACCCAATAACTAAGAATCGAATAATAAGTATATCTATAGAACCTGCCACCGGCAGCTCCTTACGAATGCATGGCAATATAAAGCCCGCCCCAGAAGCTTCTGGAGCGGGTTAAAAGTTATAAATCAGGCGTTTAAGCGTCTTCTGCTAATTCCTCCCATTTCATGTATAATTCTTCTAATTCTTCCGCTATTGCGGCTTTTTCTTTTGCAAGTTCCTGGCATTTTACAGAGTTGGTGAAGATATCTTCCTGAATCATCAGGGCATCGATCCCACTATCACGGTCTTCCAGTTCGCCGATACGTTCTTCAGTCTTTTTAAGCTCATTCTGACGTTTGCGAAGTCTTGCCTGGGCTTCCTTTTGCTCCTGCCAGCTGAGTTTTGACTCGGATACATTCTTGTCTGTACTGTTATCTGAAACGGATGAAGATGTAGAAGCTACTCCGGCATATGCAGTAGTGAGTTCTTCTTTTTCTCCAGATAATAGTCATAATTTCCGATATAATTTACAAATGTGTGATTGACAAGATCCAGTATCCGTGATGCAGTCTGATTGATGAAATAACGGTCATGAGAGACATAAAAGTACAGTGCCGGTATAATCATTCAAAGCATTCTCAAGGATTTCTTTGGATGCGATATCCAGGTGGTTGGTAGGCTCGTCGAGAATCAGGAAGTTCGCTTCTGAGAGCATCAGTTTTGCAAGAGAAACACGTCCGCGTTCCCCACCGCTCAAAGAACTGATCTGTTTGAAGACATCATCACCGGTAAAAAGAAATGCTGCAAGTACATTCCGAATTTCCGTATTCGTAAGAGTCGGATAATCATCGGAAATCTCGTCAAAATTGTTTTTTCCATATGAAGGACATGATGTTCCTGATCGTAGTAGCCAATCTTAAACATTGGAGCCAAGTGTATAAGTACCGGAATCAGCAGATACCACTCGGTTT
>VOFB01004814.1_pt1 | contig 19158 bp, 24 predicted proteins | sample 5384141 | NCBI WGS metagenome assembly VOFB01 (sample SAMN12384721, study PRJNA508395) | human gut metagenome | isolation source: healthy gut A | host: Homo sapiens | reverse complement strand
GCCCTGCGCAATGAGCGGGTCAAGGTCTTCCCGCAGGGAAACAAGGTCGCCGTTCCAGTTGGGGGCGGCAAAGGCCTCGGCGTTGATGAGGTCTTTCAGCTTAAATTCGTTCATGCCGCGCAGGAAGTTCTCGCACAGCAGGGTGCTCTGCTTCTGGGCGGCAGCGGCAAGGTCGTCCATGGTCTGGTAGAGTACATCCAGCCCGGGGCAGAGCACACCCTCTTCCAACAGGCCGGTCAGCTCTTCGCTGCGACGGAACTCGGTGGCCTTCTGGGCATCCCGGATGCCGCCCACCTCGTCCAGAATGAACAGCGGTGTGTCCAGATGATCCAGCAGGGTGGCCGGGCTCGGATAGCGCAGGCCGTAGTATTTATCCATGGCTTCCGGCATCAGGCCGGAGTCCAGCTGAGCAAGGTCGGCTTCCGTGGCCTTTTCCAGCGCGGTGCGGTGCCGGCCGCGCGCCTTTTGATGGCGGCACGCAGGGGCCTCGGCGGTCTCGTCTGTGTCGCCGAACAGCACCTCGCGGGCAGGGGAAAGATAAATTTTTTCCAGTGCGCTGTCCCGCCGCTGGGTGAGCAGATCGAAGGAGGAAATGGAATCGATCTCGTCGTCCCAGTACTCCACGCGGGCAGGCTGGCGCATATCCGGCGCATAGATATCCACGATATCGCCGCGCACACTGAACTGTCCCGGGCCGTCCACCTGACTGCGCCGCACATACCCGGCGGCGAACAGCCGGCCACAAGCCCCCTCACGGTTGTACACCATGCCGGGTTTGAGGGTGAGGGTGTTCTTTAAAAAAATTCATCCCGGGGCACGGTGTACTGCAAAAGGGCTTCGGCGGGCACGCAGACCGCGTTCAGCCGCCCGCCTGCCAGGGAGCCCAGCACCGAAAGGCGGCGGTACTCGTACTCGCGGCCCGCGCCCTCCACCGGGCGCAGCATAAAGTCCCGGGGCGGGAACACGGCGGCAGAAAGGTCCAACGCCTTGAGGTCGTCCGCAAAGTGGGTGGCCTCGGCCTCGCCGGGGGTCACGATGCAGAGCACCCGGCCAAGGTCTTTTTGCAGCGCGGCGTACAGCAGGGCACGGCCTGCGGGCGGCAGACCGAACAGCGCTGCCGGGCCGGGCTGTGCAAAGCTGGCCGCAATCTTCTGATATTCCGGTGTGGCCTTGAGTAAGGCTTCGTACATGGAAAAACCTCCTTTGACTCGAAACCCTCTCAGTCATCGCTGGCGTGATGCCAGCTCCCCCCGAAAGGGGGGTCGCTTTTTTGACAAAGAGATTTCGTTTATCATTTAAGGGAAAGTTTATGGGTGATGCGGAAAAAATGCCCCCTCGGGGGAGCTGTCGCCGTCAGGCGACTGAGAGGGTTCGTTCCGCTTTAGCCCGTTATATTTGCTCTGTGCCAGACTCAGCTTGCCGTCCATGATGAGCTTTGCGGCGGCTTCCAGATCAGGGTAGCGGCCGCTCAGAGCCTTGGCATCCTCTGCCGGGAACTTGCCCAGCACCCACGCGGCAAGGTCGTAGTCCGGTGGGGCTTGGCACCCACGCCGATGCGGATGCGGGGAAGTTCTCCCCGCCCAAGCGGGCGATGATGCTCTTCAGGCCGTTATGTCCGCCTGCGGAGCCGGAGGGCCGGATGCGCAGCTTGCCGGGGTTCTGGGTGATATCGTCGCACAGGACGATGACGTGGTCAGCGGGGATTTTGAAGAAGCCCGCCAGCGGGGCGATGGAGTCGCCCGAAAGATTCATGTAGGTCAGGGGCTTGAGCAGCACCACCTTGTGGCCGTCCACTTCCCCTTGGCCCCACAGGCCCTGAAATTTGGCTTTGCTGACCGAAATGCCCCACTTGTCGGCCAGATAGTCCAGCGCGGCATAGCCCGCATTGTGGCGGGTGCCGTCGTATTTTGTTTCCGGGTTGCCAAGACCGGCGATCAGCCAGATGTCATTTGTATTCATGAGTGTTATATTTTCCTTTTTGTGATAAATTGTCCGATGCAAGTCCTAAGTATAACATACGCGCGTGCAAAAAGATATACATTATAAGCGAAAAAGATGCACCTGCAAACAAAAACCGCCGCGCAGGGCCATCCTGTGCAGCGGTCTGTACGCGAAAAACGGACAGCTTACTTGCTCTGCTCGTCTTCCAGCTTCTTTTTTTGGCAATGTAGGCTTCCATCTTGGGTTCTGCCCAGCCCTCCAGATTGGTCTTGCGCTCCCGGGCGATGCCCAGCGCCTGCGCGGGCACGTCTTTGGTGATGGTGCTGCCGGCGGCGGTGTAGGCACCATCGCCCACCTTCACGGGGGCTACAAGGTTCGTGTTGCAGCCGATGAAGCAGTAATCGCCGATCTGGGTGCGGAACTTATCCTTGCCGTCGTAGTTGCAGGTGACGGTGCCGCAGCCGAAGTTGCAGTACTTGCCCACATCGCTGTCGCCGATGTAGGTCAGGTGGCTCACCGTGTTGCCCCGGGCAAAGTTGGAGTTCTTGGTCTCCACGTATGCACCCAGATGCACGCCGTAGTCGGTGACGGTGTTTACCCGCACATGGGTGAAGGGGCCGATGTTGTTGTGAGGACCGATGTGGCTGCTGTACACCTGACTGGCGTTGACGGTGCTGCCCTCGTCTACGATGCTGTCCTCAATGAGGGTGTTGGGGCCGATGATGCAGCCTGCACCGATGACCGTTCTGCCACGCAGGATGGTGCCGGCCAGAATGACGGCACCCGGGGCGATGACCACGTCCGGTGCAATCTGAACGGTGCGGCTGTCGATGATCACGCCGTTTGCGATGTGCTGCAGCAGAATGACCTCGCGGGCGGCTTCGGCGGCATCCAGCTGCTCACGCGCTGCATTCAGCGCAGCAGAAGAAACAGAATTTTCCATACGATAAATCTCCCTTCCGGCACGGCGGCTCCCGGCGGGTGGATGATAAGGCCCGACCCGGAAAAATGTTGCATCCATATCCAAAGATGGATACAACAGGAGATATGTGCCGACAAAAAAGAAAAGCTGAAATTACAGGGATAGAAAGTTGTATCCAACAGGCGGGGAATCCGCGTCAGAAAACAAAAACCTCTCGAACTTTCTCCCATTTTATACTACCTTAAAACTTGGCAAATTTCAAGGGATTTGCATAAAAAATAACAGACAAATTCGGGATTTTGCATGGTGGAAAGGAATGGATTTTCTGGTATAATAGTTTAGCATTCACAAACAATGTTCATCGGTCGAGTTTTTAAGACAAGGCAAACGATGAGACTGCGGTGCGGCTGTGCTGCAGTCACGAATGGGAGGTAAACAACGCATGAGCAAAAAGTATCTGTACTACTTCAGCGAAGGCAATGATGCTTTCGGCGGCGACAAAGTCACCATGAAGAATACTCTGGGCGGCAAGGGTGCTGGTCTGGCAGAAATGACCGCAGCCGGTATGCCGGTGCCGCAGGGTTTCACCATCACCACCGACGCCTGCACCCAGTTATGCAGACGGCCGTCAGATCAACGATGAGATCACTGCGGATATCTTCGAGCACGTCAAGGGCCTGGAGGAGATCACCGGCAAGACCTTTGGCGACAACGGAAACCCCGCTGCTGGTCTCTGTCCGTTCCGGCGCGCGTCAGTCCATGCCCGGCATGATGGACACCATCCTCAACCTCGGCCTGAACGACGCGTCCGTCGAGGGCCTGGCCAAGAAGACCGGCAACCCCCGCTTTGCCTACGACAGCTACCGCCGCTTTGTGCAGATGTTTGCGGACGTCGTCATGATGGTCCCGAAGAGCCTGTTCGAGGTCGAGATCGATAAGCTGAAGGAAGCCAAGGGCGTCAAGAACGACGTGGACCTGACCGCTGACGACCTGAAAGAGCTGGTCGGCATCTTCAAGAAGATCTACGAGGACAACGAGGGCAAGCCGTTCCCCCAGGACCCCAAGGACCAGCTCATCGAAGCTGTCAAGGCCGTCTTCCGCAGCTGGGACAACCCCCGTGCAAACGTCTATCGTAAGATGAACGAGATCCCCTACGAGTGGGGCACCGCTGTCAACGTCCAGCAGATGGCTTTCGGTAACTCCGGCGACCGCTCCGGCACCGGCGTTGCATTCACCCGTGACCCCGCCACCGGCGCTAAGAAGCTGATGGGCGAGTACCTCATCAATGCACAGGGCGAGGACGTCGTTGCTGGTGTCCGCACCCCGTCTCCCATCAGCCACCTGCACGAGCAGATGCCTGAGGTCTACGACCAGTTCGTTGAGATCGCTACCCGTCTGGAGAACTACTTCCGCGATATGCAGGATATGGAGTTCACCATTGAGGACGGCCACCTGTATATGCTGCAGACCCGTAACGGCAAGCGTACCGCTCAGGCTGCTCTGCAGATCGCATGTGACCTGGTGGACGAGGGCATGATCACCGAGCAGGAGGCTGTCCTGCGCGTGGAGCCCAAGCAGCTGGATACCCTGCTGCATCCCCAGTTCGACGCAGCTGCCCTGAAGGCTGCTGAGGTCGTCGGCAAGGGCCTGGCAGCTTCTCCCGGTTCTGCCTGCGGCCAGATCGTCTTCACCGCCGAAGAGGCTGAGGAGATGGTCAAGTCCGGCAAGATGAAGAAGGTCGTTCTGGTCCGTCTGGAGACCTCTCCCGAGGACATCGTCGGTATGCAGGTGTCTCAGGGCATCCTGACTGTCCGCGGCGGCATGACCAGCCACGCGGCCGTTGTTGCTCGTGGTATGGGTACCTGCTGTGTCTCCGGCTGCGGCAACGACAACGACGTGAAGATCGACGAAGAGGCTAAGACCTTCGAGCTCAACGGCCACAAGTTCGTCGAGGGCGACTGGATCTCCATCGACGGCTCCACTGGTAACATCTACGGTGAGCAGATCGCTACGGTCGCAGCCACCGGCAACAAGAACTTCAACCGCTTCATGGGTTGGGCAGATGCAGCTCGTCAGCTGCTGGTCATGACCAACGCCGATAACCCGCGCGACACAGCAGGCAGTTGATCTGGGTGCTGAGGGCATCGGCCTCTGCCGTACCGAGCATATGTTCTTCGCTGAGGACCGCATCGCGGCTGTCCGTGAGATGATCTGCGCACGTACCGTGGAAGAGCGCAAAGCTCGCTCTGGCCAAGGTCGAGCCGTTCCAGCAGGGTGACTTCGAGGCGATGTACCGCATCATGGGTGAGCGCCCGATGACCATCCGTTATCTGGACCCGCCTCTCCACGAGTTCCTGCCCAGCAAGGACGAGGACATCAAGGAGCTGGCTGCCGACATGGGCATGACCTTCGATGACCTGAAGAACGTCGTTGCTTCTCTGCACGAGTTCAACCCCATGATGGGCCATCGTGGCTGCCGTCTGGCTGTCACCTACCCCGAGATCGCAGCAATGCAGACCCGCGCTGTTATCAAGGCAGCTCTGAACGTCTCTGCTGAGACCGGTTATATCATCACTCCGCACATCATGATCCCGCTGGTCGGCGAGGTCAAGGAGCTGAAGTTCGTCAAGGACGTTGTCGTCAAGGTCGCAGACGAGCTGATCGCTGCTGCAGGCGTTGAGATGAAGTATCTGGTAGGTACCATGATCGAGATCCCCCGTGCCGCTCTCACCGCCGACGATATCGCCAAGGAAGCCGAGTTCTTCAGCTTCGGCACCAACGACCTGACCCAGATGACCTTCGGCTTCAGCCGTGATGATGCCGCCAAGTTCCTGGGCGCATACTACGAGAACAAGATCTACGAGAGCGATCCGTTCCAGCATGGCTGGATCAGATCGGCGTTGGCAAGTCTGGTCAAGATGGCTGCCCACGATTTGAAATTGGGGGCTAAACAAACATAACAGCGCAAAATGCGGCTTTTTTGATCTACTTCTATTATTTGAAAAGAAAGAAGGTGTGCAGTTATTTAAAAACTTTATGGCACGAGCTTTAGACGAGGCAGCAAGAGAAGATGGCTGGTGGCTAGATTCCCTAGATGATTCGGTGATGAAAGCTGGAGATGAAGTTTTAAAGGAGATTATAATCAGAGGCATACGATCTTTAGAAATGAACCGTAGGTTAGGGTTGGAAAAAAGAGAAGTTAGAGCTTATTATAAAACTACATTTTCCGAAAGAGGTTGAGGATAACAAATCTTGTATGATAAAAACGTTTGAAGAATTATCTGATATGGTACAAGATTATGAATATAATTGTCCACATGATATAGACGCGAATTTAGTTATATATGAAAAGATGAGCGAGATATTGAATGAGTGCATGGGAAAGCTTAAAGAGATATCTAAACACATGGAGTTTTATGAAGAAGAGGATGTATATGAAGAACTAGAACGACTTTTTTGGAGATCAGGAGATGGAGTAAAAAGAAGAATCTTGAGAAAAAATCCAGAGATGCTATGTGGAGCGGCATCTCTGGATTTTTTTTATTTTAAATTTTTGTTCCTTGATTTAATGCGAAAAATGAAATGGGTTTTATAGAATAACGATAAACGACAGTTTAATTGAGCGGAAAATCCCTATGTGAATAAACTGTGAATGAATATCGGATGAAAAGATGATTTTCTATGATAATCACCAGTCGTGAGCAAATGAGGAAAGAGTGATAAGCTATAGCTGCAAACGACAGATACGTTGTCGGAGCAAATCATTATTTATTTTGGGAGGACACAATTATGACACAGAAGAACAGTGAAAACATCTACAAAGCACTGAAGGAAGAGGAGCGCACTCTGTTAGAAAAAAATGTTACGTGGATGGAAAAAAGCTTTCAAGAGAAAAGAAGGCTACGTAACCTTTGGGAATGCAGGGGTGAACTTGTATTTTGCGAAGGAGAATTTCTTTCCTACCTTGAAGGATTTCAGACGATTATTTTAAAGGACGGAAAGCAGATTGCTGCATACAACTGGAAAATCGAAGATGGAATTAAAAATTTTCAGGTTCTGTGCAGCATGAAAACTGACAAATCCGGAAAAATCTTCTTCTGTCTTATTATCAGAGGCGATGCGCCAATTATCGTTGGTCATACCGAAGAGATTGAGCAAGAAAGCCAGTATAACTTACTGATTCATGCTTGGGATACAGAAACTGGCTACATCTGGGTTGGCGACAACCGGGATGACGGACTGACAAGAATTGACTACCTTATTTCAGGTAATGCGACAGGTAAGCAAAACTTCATCGAGAAGCTTACCGCGCAAAGTTATCTTCAGAAAAATTCTGAGGAGGTAAAAACATGAGTAAGGTCAATTTCAAGCAAAGCAGAAGAAACTGCGTGAACAACGTGTGCGACAGACTGGATGGTCGGAAGGTACTTGGGACTGCAGTTTCAGCGATTCTAATGAGGTTCTCCAATCCGATGAGGCTGAATCGCCTAAGGGCGTGTCACAGGCGGTCTTTGACGAAAGGCCAAAAGCTCGCGAGAAAATCAAGAAGAAGCTAGAAGCGGCACGGCATAAACCAGATCCATCGGTGCCCGCAGAAAAGCTTTCGGACTATCTTAGTTCTCTCAATGCGAGGGACGCAGTACCACCGCCCATCTTGGTGCGAGATGACATACCCGATAATGTGCAGGAAGGCACATTGTCTAAGCCAGCAAGTCGTCCGATCTTTGAACCTGCTATCAAGAAAACTTCTAAGACTCTGTCCATTGTGGAAAGGGCAGGAGAACTGAAGAAAGATGTTCATATTATTTCCTATGGAAATACGCTGTATTATCACAACAAATATTACTACACACAGCTTGATGCAAAGCAACTGATAAAAAGTCTATGGCCCGGAGCATGACAGAGGCCAGCTGCCTTTTGCCGGAAGGAATGAGCTGGGAAGAAGCCGTAGACCGCATCCGCCGCGGATTTGCCAACCCGGACGTTGAACAGGTTACGGATACTGCGGATGCCGTGACCTTTACAGCAAAAAAAGCGTGGTACTTATCAACTGAAAAACACAGCCGATGGTCTGAAAATGACCATCCTGACCAAATCGTCCAAAAGCAGTAAGAAAAGAATATCTGTATGCGGTTTTCAGCAGTGTTTTGCTTTCTCAAGTGATCGCCATCCTGTATCCCGAAAAATCTCTGCAGCACAGGTGGAGGAAGAAAAGGCGGCGGTCAAAAAGCTGTTCAAGGCGCATAAAAATGCCGCTGCTGATCGAGCTGGCAATTGCAGCAGCGTTTATTGTGTTTGCAGGGTACATGTTTTACAATCTCTTTTATTCTGATTCGGCACGGTCGAAGAATATCTCGGATAGCTATCTGCCGCAGGTATTCCCCGCAGAAGCCACTGTGGGCGAAGTGCTGGACGACTTTTTTGCAAACGGTAAGTGGGAAAACTATGAGCAGGACGGTGTAACCTTTGTCCACTACAGCGGTGAGTGTGCCAACACACAGACCGGCGAAAAAAATCATCATGGGCTTCTACTTCAAGTTGGAGGATGACTCTTTCAGCATCGACCGTATGACCTGGGCCGGCGAGACAATGAACCTGCTGAAAGGTACGCCGTGCTTTCCAAAATCAGTGAGAGCTATTGCCAAAATCACGGCATTGCCAGCAGCAATGCGCTGGACGATGCATTTGACGAGTTGGAAAACGCTCTGGATGACGCACTTGCGGATTCTTCCAGTGTCAGCAGCGTTAGTACGGCAGAACCTGTAAGTGAACCGGAGAGTGAAACATACGCGGATGACACGACTTCAAACACTTCGACCCGGACTGCTACCCAATCGGATTGGTACGAATGGATGCTTATTCGAACTTTCTGGCGACATCTCCGTAGACATCAATCACTATGAATGGAGGCGAGCACGAAAGAATATTATCTCAGCTATTCGATACTTTCTGGCGAATGCATCTCGGACGTATACGATATCAATCACTATGAAATTTTATGATGAGAAATGCCGGCGAGCACGAAAGCAATATAATGAGCTATAATAATAACAGGAAGGAGTTGAAAGAATGCTTTGCCAGTTTTCTTTTCAGAATTTTAAGTCTTATAAGGATGAAACAACATTCGATTTCCGCGCAATGGCGATTCCGGAGTTTCAGGATGCCTTGATTCGGCAGGAGAAAGCGGAAGATTTGCTTCCGGTCAGCGCGGTCTACGGCCCCAATGGTGGCGGTAAGACGAATCTGCTTCAGGCATTCTTTTGCCTGATTAACCTTGTTGTGAAGCCGATTCATGCATTGGAGAAGAATCGGCAGCCAATGATTTTCCAGCAGGGCAGCAGTGTGGCTCCCTTTATGCTGGATGAAAGTTCTGCGAATGAACCTACGATTTTTCAGGTGTTCTTCCGTGTAGACGAGAAGGAATACCAGTATTACATTGCGCTCAAGGAAGAAATTGTTTTTGAGTCTCTGCTGTGGCGCACTCTTGGCGGCAAGAAGACAGGGCCTGATTTTTGAACGAGACGGCCAGAAGATTGAATTGGGTGCAAGTATCAATAAGGCAAGCATCAACTTGGACGTCAACCCGAAGATGCCGTATCTTTCTTTTTTGGCAATCAACTACAATATTCCTGTGATTGCAGAAGTGCAGAATTGGTTTGAATCCTGTATTACACAGAGCTACGCAAACCCCAGAGCAGAAAACATTGTGCTGGTGTCCAAGAGTGAGACGACTAAGGAAAGCCTGATTCATGCACTGAATGATGTAGGTATTGATTTGTCCGGTTATCGCTATGATGAGGATAGCAAGCACCTGTTTACGCAGAGAACGATCAATGGCAAAGTCTATGAGCTTCCCTTTGAAGCGGAATCGGATGGAACCAAGAAGATGATTGCAGCCTTGCCGGTTCTGATGGTAGCATTGCAGGAAGGCCGCACAGTGGTTGTGGACGAATTGGATGCCAAGCTGCATCCGAAGCTGCTCCGGTATGTGATTCAGATGTTCAAGAATCCGGAGCTGAACAAGAAGGGCGCACAACTGTTATTTAGCTTCTCACGACCTGACCACGATGAAGAATACAGTTTTCCGCCGCGATGAAATTTGGTTTGCCGCAATGAATGACAACCATGAAAGTGAGATTTACTCACTTTATGAGTTCCGGCAGGAGGACAATACTCGCGTCAAGAGCACAGCGGCCTTTGATAAGCAATATCTGGAAGGCCGATATGGTGCAGACCCCTACCTTTCTAATATGCTGACAGGGAGGGACTGGGCATGAGTCTGAAACCTCCGAAAAAAGTGACCTTGGAAAAAGCTGGATGAAGAATCGCCGTGATAAAGGCGAGGATGATTCAGCCGGAATACCACTTGATTGCATCTGAAGGTACAGAAACCGAGCCGCAGTATTTTGGCGCAATTCAACGGATTATCAATTCTAAGTACCGTGATAGAATCCAGCTAAAGGTAGAGGGCATTGGCGACAATACGGTGAATCTGTTGATGAAAGCTCGTCAATACGTTCAGAACTACGGAATTGTGTTTAAGCACGTCTGGATTGTCTATGACACAGATGATTTTCCGGCAGAAAATATCGACATGGTGGCACAGTTGTGCAAAGAATACAATGCACAAGGTGAGACGATTTACCATGCTGTATGGTCGAACCAGTGCGTAGAACTGTGGTATTTGCTGCATTTTATGTATATGGATACTGATATTGATAGATCTCGTTACTGGCCGAAGCTAAGCGATTGGCTGAAAAACATTGGCGCAGGGAGTTACGAGAAGAACCGCCCGGATATGTATGAAGTGCTGCGACCTTACATGGACATTGCGATTGCCAATGCAAAGCGATTGGACAAACAAAATGAAGGACGGAAACCCTCTGAGTCAGCACCCGGAACGAAAGTTTATGAACTGGTTGAGATGTTGAAACCTTATCTTTCGAACACACAGTGACCATTATTATAGAAGGGTGATTGTGCCTTCTCAAAAAATAAGTTCTTAAATGCCTATGGATTTCCCAATAGAATCCATAGGCATTTTTCTGTGAAGGATGGAAGGTTCTTGTTTTATGAGTGGTGGGACGGTATAATTGAGTTACAGCTATGAAGATGAAAGGCAGGATCTTTGTGAAGAAGATATTTGCAAAATATAAATGGCTGCTGATTGCGCTGCTTATGATTTCAATAATCGCTGTTCCGATGGTGGTTAATACCCTCTTTAAGTTTTCTAGCAATTTTTTTCGGCAGAGTGGTCGGCAGGAGATGCGCTTTCTTATGTTTCTGGCTTTCAAGCCTTGTTTGGGACTGTTATACTTGGCATTATCACTGTTGAGCAGGGACAAGACGCACAAGAAGTCAATAGGCGCTTAAGCGAAGAAAATAATAGGCTCCAAAAATAATGGCACAAAAACTTTTACCTGCTGTGAAGCTAACAAATCCATCATGCAAACCGACAGTGCTTCATCGTGGAGCGCTGTCGTATGTGCCACAGTCCAAACAGTAGAATTATTCGGTCTTACTATGGAGATTCCGTACAACATGAAACCAGTGAGATTCGAGTGAATATTGATTCCTTGGTTGAAGAAATAAAGTATATTAAAACAATAGAATTTTCATTGCAAAATATTTCGGAATCAATTATTCGGCGGTGGATAGCATATTCAGGAAAACAGAGTTAGGATAAACTTTGGGCGTTGCAACGGGTGATTCTGTTGTGAGTCTGAAATTGTATTCCAATAATGCTGTTTAAAAACAGACGATTTGGCTGGAGTGGATGTTTGTCGAAAACATTTTCGGAATATATTGAATTTGGAATGGGCCATTATCATATCAACTATGGAGAACCCCTCAAGCAGACAGGGCGCTCGAACGCTCTGTAATTTTGGCAACCCGCTCAGGTGATTAAAAAACCCCCGTGGTGATGGCTGAGAGAGCACCAATAAAGTATATGACCGCCCCGGTTTCCGCAACAGGAAGCCGGGGCGGTTTTGCGCTCACGGAGGGGCAGATGAAAAACGCAGCATGAATATATACCACATAAAAATGAATATATGCTAAAATTCCGGGAAAATACTTGCATTTTCATTAAAATGGGTGTATTATAACACCCGCCGACGAAATGCCGACAATCAACAAGAGAGGGATCGATACTATGATGTCTTTGAAGAAGAAAATTGCTGCGGCTTTCATCGCCTGTGCGATGACGCTTGCCGTGGTTCCTTCCGCCTTCGCCTGCACGGCACTCTATGTCGGCAGCGACCTCACAGAGGACGGCACCACCATGTTTGGCCGGATCGAGGATCTGGGCACGAACGATTACAACAAGCTGTTCAACATCAGCCCCGCCGGGAAGCACACCGCAGGCGAGGTGTACGAGGGCTGCTACGGCTTTACCTACACCTTCACCCACGACAGCTACAGCTACACCGCCCGCCGGGACGACAACGGTCTGGGTGTCTGCCCGGACTGCGACAGCACCCACGTGCACACCCCCTTGAGGAGGCCGGCACCAACGAGAAGGGCGTCATGGTCTCTGCCACCGAGTCTCTCTACGGCACCGACGCCGTGCTGAGTGTAGACCCCTATGTGGACAACGGCATTGAGGAAGCCGAGATCACCACGGTGCTGCTGAGCGAAGCTTCCACGGCCCGCGAGGGTGTTGCCCTGCTGACCTCCATCTACGACAACGCCGGTGCAGCCGGCGGCTCCGGCGTGTTTATTGCCGACCAGAATGAGACCTGGTTCGTGGAGAACCTGACGGGCCATACCTACCTTGCCCTGAAGCTCTCCTCCAGCGTGGTCTTCATGCAGCCTAACATCGCCGCTATGGGCAAGATCGATCTGGATGACACCGACCATGTGGTAGCCTCTGCCAACCTGATCTCCGTGGCCCAGAAAGCCGGTACCTTTGTGGGCGATGCCGCTGCCAACGTCATTGACCTGGATGCCTCCTACAACGGCGACATCGCATCGGACCGCATGGCAGCCGGCCTGAACTACCTGTACGGCACCGACACCTTTACGAAGGACAACTACAGCGAGACCGACTTTGCTATCAGCAACATCGGCGAGAACGGTGCCATCGTCCCGGTCTACTCCAATATCCAGCTGACCAAGAAGTTCTCGGTGGAGGATTCCATCCACTTCTTTCAGACCGAGCCCATCGGCAAGACGGGCAATGTGGAGACTCATCTGTTCCAGGTGAGCGCCACCGGCGATCTGAACACCGCCATTACCGAGTGGACCGCTTTTGACGACGACGTGTACAACGCCTTCGTCCCTTACTATCCGATGCTGACCACCGACACCGCAGATGTCTACAAGGTCTCGGTCCATAAGGTCACCGTTCCGACGAGCAGCCCACCGAGGGCGCCTGGTATCAGGGATGCCAAGGGCCGCTACTACACCTACCCGGACGACTGGACCGACTCCTTCTACGGCGTGCGTGACGCCCTCTCCAACCTGCTGACCTACGGCAGCAATGGCAATCAGGTCACCGCAAAGGAGATTATTGAAGGAAGTAATATCGCCCAGTATTTCAGCCGCGTCTATGCATCGTCGTACCTGTATTCTGCGGATGGTGTTGCCGAATGGCCAGCACAGGCCGTAAACTATACCAATAAGACTCAATTCATATTCCGGATTGCCAAAGGAATCTTTGAAGAGTACGATGAGAGAGTAAACGATAGTGTGCCTGAGTCTGCCCTTGTTACTCCATATGAGAATATCGTCTATATTGGAGACAGTGCTACAGATATCCCTTTGTATGCGCCTTTGTGAAGAGCAAGGGCGGTTATTCAATTGGTGTTTTCGACCCTGAAAAGAACAAGCGTGAGAAAGTATATCAACTGTTCAATGATGGTCGAATCAATTTTTATGCTCCGGCTGACTACTCCGAAGATTCCGAACTGTTTAAGTATATCAAACTAGTTATCGGACAGATTTCTATTAACGAAAGAGTCAAACAGAACAACGAACTCTGAAAAATCCGGCAGAGACATACAATTTATACATTACTATGCAATCGTTAGCAGACCATATGAAGTCTGCTGTTTCAGAGAGTACCAAAGCTTAACGGGAGCTTAATAAGCTCCAACATCAAATCGAAGGAATCTAAACACTGTGAGCCTTTCATGCGTTTTTGAGAGAAAACCTTTTTTTGTGGTGAAAATTTATTTCCGTTGATACGAAATGTTGTGATTGTACATTGAAAAAATGGGAACTGACTGAAATTTGTATAGTGTAATAAAAAGTTGGGCTCTTGGCTTCTGTAATAGGAGGCCGGTGAGCCTTTTAAGGCCCTTTGTGAGCCAGAGTGGAAGAAAAGCTAATAGCAATGACCCACATCTGCGAGGTGATACCATGCTGAACATCTACTTTGGAGATATGCTGAGGCCGCTAAATTTCGGTCTATTTTAACGATAATCCTACGAGGATGAGTGGCTGAATTTGACTTGCCAAAGAGGTTACCAAGAAAACTGATAAGTCCATCAAAGGCCCCTTGGGCGTGGTGGAAAGCCTGGTTCTAAATAGTCCTGCCGGAAAACTAGTCTGGCGGCAATGGAAAACGCTTCTGCCCATGGCAAACGAATCGGAGAAGGTATCACGCCCCAACCCCAGGTGACAACTGTGCAACTTTTATTCTGAAGCTGGCGAAAGAAGAAACCTGACCATTAACTTGCGGCAATTCCCGCGATTTTGGCAAGAAGAAATTCCGGTGGACGTAAAAGTCCCGGAACAATTAATTTGTGATGGAAAATAGCATGGAAGAACTGATTGATTGTATTTCAGTTTGTGTGGAGGCGATAGGGATGAAGGGGAAACATAAAATCGAAGTCCGAAGCGGATCGGGCCGTTTCGTTAAATCGAACCGCCGTTCGGAAACATTACGATTCCCCGAGGTGACAGCGCCACCGGAAAAACAACGCTGGTAGAGATGCTGCAAGCATACGGAGACCCACGGCAGACAGAGCGGCGTAACAAAGTGGAGTTGTGATAAACGTGCCGGTGCTGTCGGCAAGCCAAACTGGAGTTGCAGCTGAATGCACCTATGACAGCATCGTGTTTGTGGGATGAAGGCAGCAACTTTGTTTCAAGCCTTGACTTTAGCCCGTGCGGATTCAGCATCTGACAACTACTTGCGTTGGTCACAAGAAGATTTGAGCACCCTTGCCGTACAGCAAACGCCATTCTGAACCGAAAAGACTACTAGCCGCTTCAAACGAAACTTATAATAAGGCGTACCCGGTCTATGATCTGTTGACAGCCAGCAACGCAGCTGGAAGGTGCTTGAAAAGCTGTTGACGGAAGATGTAAATTCCGGGTATCAGCTGCTTCATAAAAGTCGGCGAGAAATACGCCGGCGTTGTCTGTATCTCTGCGGCGGGAAAGATAACATCAAACAAAGCATCTTCCCTGATGAAATCCGAGAAGGTTCTGGTAATTGCAGATGGTGCGGCGTTTGGCCCTGAATGAACGACATTATCACCCTGATGCAGGAGGGATAGCGCAAAGTTCAGCTTGTACCTGCCGGAATCCCTGGAATGGCTACTTTTGAAAGCGGATTTGCTCGGACAGCCGGACATTCTTGAGGTTACAATAATAGGCGGTTCAAAGCGAACTTTTCTCGCCGCTGGCTTCGCCCAACCGTATTTTATATGCGGATGCACTGGACGTACTGTACGCAGCATACCAAGAAAACCTGAAAATACGGGAAGATGTCTTGTATTCCATGCTGCGCGGCAGGCTGGAGCAGGAACTGGCGGATGCTACGTTTGAAGATGAAGACATTGACGAAGAGGAACTGAGGGATATCTCTGGCCGCGCTCGTTTTTGATCCGCAAGCTGTGTAGTAAGGGGTGGTTTGAGAAAGAACGCGGGGACGACTTTGAAGAGTACATCACGATTCCCTAATTACAGCAGTCGCCTGCTGGAACTATTCCACCAACTCCGCGATGATAGCCCGGCTCGTGGATATTCCTATGTGTTCGGAACTTTCTCAGTCTTAAAGACCGCCGACGACAGCAACAATGCTTACGATAAAATGACGGCTCTCTATAGTGCCTACGATAACACAACGGCGCTGATTAGCTTGTTGCAAATGGTCTATCATAATGTGAAGCATTATTTTCAGACGCAGATCGATATGCAGGATGTCAACCAAGTGCTGGCTGCACACTTTAACGACTTCGGACAAAAGGTTGTGGAGGCATATATCCGTCCGCTGAAAATCAAAGATTCAGTGCCGAAGTATCGTGTGCCCATTCAGTCTGTGCTTAGGCGCTGGGAAGAGGATGATACCTTGCTGATGGCGATGGCAAATGAAGCATTGCGTGATAAGCGGGGCAAGACATTGGAAGACTGCCGTGCCGATCTGCTGAGGAAAATTTTCTGGATCGAAGAACGCTATGACAATTTAGAGAAGGACTATCTTGAGGAAATTGATACGCAGGTCCGGCGCTATACCAGGGCGTCCAGAAACCGCAGGGCGTCTGAGCTGGTGGACCAGATACAACCGGCATTTCAATTGTATGAGCAGTCTTTTTTGTCAGAAAAAAAGTCTACTGTGGTACCGTAAGCGCGAAAAACGGACAAAAAACCGCGTCGGTGCTGATACAAGATGATCAGGCACCAATGCGGGAAGAACAGGTCAGAGCAGCACAGTTACCGCAATCGAAATATGGCCGGGCAGCAGTAAATGCTTACGGTGCAGGGATGGCTGGGAGACGCTAACATTCGTTACTCGGATGAAGACTCTCGCTTGAAAGGGACAAAGATTATATCATGAGTTTGCTGGCAATCCTTGGAAGCAAGGATGCATCTGCCGGTTATGTGGTCCAGAGACTCGATGGCATTTTGCAAAATTTCCAAATGTTAGGAATTTTGATTTTGAGAAGAAAAGGTCAAACGCGCGTTTACGGTACTGGAAAACCATTCTGTGATTCAAAGACTGGAAAAAAAATTCAACCAGGGCAGCTGCAGGATCAAAAAGCAATATTGCCCACCATTCTCTTCTGCGGTCTCCAGCGAAAAGCTGAACTTGGTGGTGTCTGTTTTGAAAAAGGAGGAAACAGATGAAGAAGCTGAAGAAGATCCTGCTGATCAACTGGCTCTATTTCAGTAAGGAACTGATTGAAGTGGGCGACATCAATTTTCTGACAGGCAAGAACGGGCGCCGGAAAGTCAACGGTCATCGATGCACTGCAGATCGTACTGCTGGGCGAGACCAACGCCCGCAACTTTAATCAGGCGGCCAACGAAAAATCGCAGCGCACACTGGAAGGCTATCTGCGCGCCGACATGGATGATAACAGCCCGTATTCCCGTCGTGGTAAGGACTTTTCCACCTATATTGTCTGCGTGAATTTCAGGATGAGATGGAGGGCAGCAACTTTGTGACGGGCGTTACCTTGACTGCCACAGCAGAAAAGTACCGCGATACATTCTTTATTTACACGGGGACACTGCCGGAAAATTGCTTTATTGAGGCAGGGCGAGGCATGGAGACTTCTGCACTTCGCCATGGGCTTCTGCTGTTCAAAGACCGGCTGGAAAAGGATCTGGCGGATAAAACGGGGCATGCGGTTCCGTTTATATTCTGGCTGATGTGCTGGAAATGGCAGATGAGCGCTGGCGTGGAGCGCTAGAAGGCTACCTAAATAACCAGAAATATTATCTGTTGGTGGAGCCGGGACGTTATCAGGATGCACTTAACATTTACGACCGGCTGAAGCAGGAAGCAGAGTACCGTGCGTTTGGTCTGGTAGATATCGGAAAACTGCGGGAAAAAGAAACACTTCGACCGCTGCCCGGCAGTCTGGCAGAAAAGGTGGAGACAGAAAACAAGCTGGCACGCAGCTATGCGGACTATCTTCTGGGTCGGGTGATATGCTGCGACACGGCAGAACAGTTGCGCTGCTATAAGACGGCAATTACGGCGAAGCGGCTGCCCGATACAAAGAAAAGATCAAGGCGGCACGGGAAGCGCAATGGAGCAATTCAGAACGATTTCGCTGCCAAACTGAAATCCAACATCGACCAAATTGCAAGACCAATTTGCACAATCTGAACAAGGCCCCTGCGCCAGGCACAATTTAGCACAGACAGAGTACCAATTCCGCGTAGGGCCAAACCCGGATTATCTGGATTACTATAACATGATCGCAGCAGATGAACTGATGGAAGGCGAATCGGTCTATTCGCACTGCCCTTTCGAAGCAAAAATACGGCCCGATGATCGAAAAAACTGTTCAGATCAGATATGCGATGGCAGACGATACGCAGCTCAATGCCCGCAAACAAAACGAACTGCAGGAGAATATCGTCCGCTATACAGACTTCCGGACGTATCTGAAGTTTGATTTGGAAACGACCATCAGAACGGTTCCAAGCAGATGCTCTCAAACACTGAATATGAAGTCCGGTGGCGAAACACAAACGCCATTCTACATGCGGTGCTGGCCTCGTTTGCCAGCTATACCGCGTCAACGACGCTACCGTTTGGTAGCCACGGTGCGTCTGGTGGTGTTCGATGAAGCTTTCAATAAAATGGATGAGTGAACGGATGCGGAGGTGTACTCTTCCAGATGGGGGCTGCCAGGCGTCGCACATTATTATGGACAAATCGCGGATACCGGATACCGGTCATCCATTCCATTTGGAAAGGAGATGGAATGAAGGAAACACAGGTGATCCTGAATCGTCTGCTGGATAAGTTTGAAAACAGTAAGCATCTTTCTGAACCCAACACACATCCAGACGCCGGGTAATGCTGCGCATTGATAAAGGGAGTTGCCGGAGTATCAATACGAAGATGCGGTGGTTCGGGATGCTTACAATATTGCAGCGCGGAGCTGGAGCAGCAGGCTTTTGTGCGTCTGGAATGGGCGAGAAAGCAGAGCGTTCTCTCCCTGCATTGTGCTGGATCTGAACGGGTCGCACAGTGCTATGAATGCGCCGACAGAGTGCATCCGCGAAAAAAAGGCAGAAGAGGTTGCAAACATCATCATGCAGAAGCTGGCAGACAATCCCGTTCCATGGATTGCGGCATGGAGGGATACTGTATGTGCTCAGGTGCGGAACAGCATGAAAGTGCCGACGTATTGCAGAGAAAACGACGGTCTGCTGCAGGAGCTTTTGCTCACGTTTCAACGGTATGCGGAGCTGTCCAGCAGTGTGACGATGCGTGCATTCAGCAGCCAGTGTTTTCACGATACCAAAGTATTTTGAGGCGGAAATGTACGGGGCTGTTTCTTACCATTGCACGAAAGTACAATACCCAGCTGGCGGCGGCC
>VOFB01003881.1_pt1 | contig 19202 bp, 37 predicted proteins | sample 5384141 | NCBI WGS metagenome assembly VOFB01 (sample SAMN12384721, study PRJNA508395) | human gut metagenome | isolation source: healthy gut A | host: Homo sapiens | reverse complement strand
AAAAGCCTGTTCCTTCATGACTTGGATAATAAGTATGAGGATGCACACTCTCATGTATTTCTCGAGGATGATCAATATTTCCTCCCATCTCTACATCGGCAATACTTAATCCTTTTCCATCTGCAAGGTAACCACCTTCATATTGATTAGCTGCTGTTGCACCTCCCCATAAGAATTGATCTGATATTTTCATTTAAAAGCCCTCCTTCTATGGTTATTAAAACATAGAAGAAAGGCTTTATAATTGAATAGCTTTCGTTTTTAACAATGTTTAAAAATTTTAGAATTAAATATTTTTATTATTTAACACTGTTTAGATTCATCCATTAATATTGGATTTTGAAGAATGTCTTGTACTTTCTGATTTAGATGTAAGTTCTAATTTTTATTAAAATTATTTTCATAATCTAAAGAAAATAAGAAGCATACAATAAATCCAATAAAAATAAATAGATAAATTACTATTAAAATTTGCAATATTATGCGTTAAATTTTCTCTTGTAGAAATATACAATTTAGCATCACTCATTTGACTTAACGTATTTTCTCCAAAAGAAGTTAAACTTAAAAAGGAATATTTTCTTTTGACATGTTTTGCCATATTGATAAGTGTCTTGGTTTCTCCAGAATAAGAAATAAAAATCACACAATCCCCCTTTTAGGAATACAATTTACTTCATAACGTTGATAATTTAAATTATTAGTAATATACATTCTTTCCTATTTTCATCATTTTTTCTTTAAATGATTCTGCTATATTTAAAGCTGTTCCATATGAATAAATATGAATATTGTTATTATTATTTAATAATTGAACAGCTTTTTGAAATAAATCATGATGTAATAAAGATAATGTATCTTTAATTGTTTCTTCATATAAAGAACCCATTTTATTAGCAATTTTAAAATAGTATCTCCTTGATCAAAAGGGTAAATTAGGATCAAACTGCTCCAAATTGTTGATTTAAATACTCAATTTCACTTAAATAAGCCTTCTTAAAGTTATCAAAACCTTCAATACCTATTTTCTTACATAAATTTAAAACAGTCGCTGGTGATGTATAAGTTTCTTTAGCAATACTTCTTGCTGAATAATTTTTATCTTTTCTCCTAATTGAATAATAAAATCAGCAATTATAATTTCACTTTTAGAAAAATCAACTTTATTTGTTAGTTTATCAATTAATAACATACCATCACATCCTTTTGATATCATAGCATATAATAAAAAAAAAACAAAAACACAGTTTTTCTACAAAAAAATCTTTTTTCATGTTATTATATAAAAACAAACACCCTCCATTAATTTATTTATATAAGAATTATTTGCTTCTCTTATAAAACGTTTCTAATTTTGAAATATTATCAAATCATATCTGATTTTCGCCAAAAAGGCCTTCTGAACAAGCTATCTTTTGCATAAGTGCCTGTATTTCCTTTGATGGATTATACACTGTTAAATTTAAGTTATCCCACTCAAAAACCACAAGAACAGTTTCATCTGAAGCAATATATTCAACCAACCTGAATGGTTATTCATGATTGTATTGATTGCATCCTCTAATATTTGTAAAGATGGTCGGTCAATCCCATCATCAATTGTATAGATACATGATAATAACACATTAATTTTATAATGATATTTACAAATTTATCTTTCAGCAAAAAAATGTTTATCACTATTGAGTAAATAACATTCCACATCAAAAATTGTCCTCTTGAACTTGGTTTTTACCTGTTCAGGAAGAAAATCTATCACATAGCATGGCTTCTCTAATAATTCTTCAATTTTACTTACTGTTTGTTCCACTTTAGTTCACCCATCCTCTTTTAAATATTCTTCTTATAATATAACACTTTATTCTAAAAACATCTTTTTACACCTGTCCATTTATTAAATTTAATATCTTAGTTGGTAAATATTAAGCAATCAAAAAAGATGCCTATTGAGCATCTCTTGATTGAACTAAAATAATATTTTCATTATTTTCAATAATTGTATATTCACCTTTAACTTCATTCGATACACATAATGGATCATCTCTTTTTAAGTAAATAATGATCTAATGGATATTCTGCTTGACTAATAGAAAGAATACTTTCATTTGAAGCAAATAATGAAAAATAATAATATTCTTGATTATATATATGATGAATTCCAGGTTTTAATAATTGAATACAGTTTTGTTGATCAATAACCTTTATAGAAACATCTTGATATTTTTCAAGCAAACACATCACTGCAAAGAAATGATCTAAACGTCCTCCGGTAACACCATATAATTCAATTTCATCATAACCTTTAGAAATTGCATATTCGATAGCAGCATGCGTATCCGTAACATCTTTTCTTTCAGGTAAGATTTGAATATTTAAATCTTCTAATGATTTTCTATTTTGTAAAGAATCAAAATCGCCTATTGCAAAACCTCGGTGTTATTCCTTGTTTCAATAATTCTTCCACACCATGATCCACCCCAATGTATTCTCTGTCTTGAGGAAGTATCATCTTTTCTAAATGTGTTGCGCATAATGCTATTTTCATTTTAAAGAAGTAATCCTTTGTGTGTAATCATCACTATTAAATACATAACTTCCAGCAACTAAAACATCTACTCCTGCATCTTTACATTGTTTTCCAGTTGTAGCATTAATACCACCATCTACTTCAATTAAATAGTGTGCACTATTTTCTTTCTTCTAGTAGCTAGATCTTTAATTTTATCAAGAGCAATTTCTTTAAATGATTGTCCACCAAACCCCGGTTCAACTGACATCACTAAAACAACATCTAATAAAGATAAATAATCTTGAATAGCATCAACCGGTGTATTTGGTTTAATACTTATTCCTACTTGTACATTATTTTCTTTTTAATATGATGAATAAGTGCTAAAGTATCTTCTTTTATTTTCCATTGCTTCAATATGAAAAACAATTAAATTTGCTCCACTTTTTAATAAATTCATCTACATACTTTTGAGGTTCACTGATCATTAAATGAACATCTAAAAATAAATTTGTTACTTTAGAAACATCTTTTATAAATACTGTACCCAAATGAAATATTAGGTACAAAATGTCCATCCATAACATCATAATGAAGCCAATCAGCTTTTCCATTTTCAATTTTTTTCAATATCATCTTTCAAACAAGCAAAATTTGCTGAAAAGAAGAGAAGGTGCAACTTTAATCATATCGTTTCTCCTTTTTTCCTTTAATTCTTTTTAACATTGTTAAATAATGTTCATAACGTTCTTTAGAAATCTTTCCTTCATCAACAGCCTCTTTAACAGCACAATGAGGTTCACTATCATGCAAACATCCTCTAAACTTACAATCAGTAGCATATTCATCAAAATCATGATATGCTCTCGCTTTATTGGTTCCATCTCTAATTCAAGAGATGAAAAACCAGGAGTATCTGCTACATAACCATCATATAAATTCATGAGTTCAACATGTCTTGTCGTATGTTTCCCTCTTCCAAGAGCTTTCGATATTTGATTTGTTTCTAAATTCAAAGAAATATCTAACGCATTTAAAAGTGTTGATTTACCAACACCACTTTGTCCAGTAATCACAGTCACTTGATCTTTTAAAGATTTCCTTGATTTTCATCTATTCCTTTATTTTGTTTAGAACTTGTTTCAATCACAGTATACCCTGCATTTCTATATTCTTGAATATATTGATAAATAGAGTCATCCCTTCAATAATATCCATTTTAGAAATAACAATGATTGGTCTAATATGATAGTGTTCTATCAATAACAAGAACTTATCTAATAATATTGTTGAAAAAATCAGGCTCTTTTCTTGAAAAAAAACAAGTAACGCTTGATCAATATTTGCAATCGGTGGTCTTCTTAAAACATTTTTTCTCTCTAATATTTTGAGAAGGTAACCATCATCATGGTTACCTTTTTGAAATTCTACAAAATCACCAACAACTGGTTTTATATCTTGTTTTCTAAATTTTCCACGGGCACGACATTGATGAACTTCATGACCATCATCAATGTAATAAAAACCAGCTAATGCCTTGACAATACGCCCTTTATCTATGTTAGTCTTCATAATAATAGATTGTAATTGTTGTTCCTTTTTATCTACTTTTGTTCCTGCAGCTATACTTTGTTTATAAACTGCACCAATATAACGTTCATCTCCACCAGATTCTGGGAATTGTGTTCCTTCCATAGAAACGGTAAATCCCAAGTTTTCAAGATTCGACTTCGCACTTATCAGGTGTTAAACCAACAACAGAGAAGGAACTGTTTGACTATATCCTGTAGAAAACCGTTAAAGTAATATTTCTATTTGTATCTGTTGGATCTACTTTATAGCCTTTCGCTAAATTTTGATCAATAACGGTACCTGCCGGTTGATCAGAAGTTTGTTCACGTTTTGTAACATTGAATCCTAAACCACTCAATTTATTATAGGCATCATCATAGCTCATACCTGTATAATCATCTAAAATCACATAGGATCCTTTAGAAATCGTAAGTGTAATTGTACGATCTTTATCTGTAGGATCTTGTTTTATAACCTTTTTCTAAACTTTGTTCTAAAACTGTTCCCTGCCTTTTTATCAGAAACTTCACGTTTTATATCAACTTTAAAGCCAATCTTATTTAATTTCTTTTTAGCTTCATCATAACTTAATCCCGTATAATCATCTAAAACAATATATTTACCTTTTGAAACAGTAATTGTGATAACATCTCCTTCTTTAATAGAAGAACCTTTTTCTGGATCAGTTTTTTGTAATTAAACCTTTTTATAATCATCAGATAATTCTTTAAAAACTGTCTTATTAATTGTAACATCATAATCTTTTAATATTTTTTCTGCTTCACTTTGTTTCAATCCAACTAAATCTGGCATTACATTTGGTTGTTTATTTCCACCAAAAAGTAAGAAATAACAAATAATTCCAATAATCAAAACAACACCTGCAACGACTCCTGCAAGAACTTTAGGATTTTTAATTTTTCTAAAATTTGTTTTCCTTTTACCATTATTATTCTTCTTTTCAACAGCTCTTTCTTCAACTTCTTCTGGTTCTTCTTCATCAAAGATTTGTCGTGGATTTACAACAATCGTAGGATCATTCACTTCATCACTATGATCAAAAACAAGTTTTTCTTCATCTGTTCTAGATAAACATGTTTGTAAATCTTCTAACATTTCCGTAGCACTTTTATAACGATCATTTAAGTTTTTAGCAGTTGCTTTAATAATAATATTTTCTACTGATTGAGGAATAGATGGATTAAATTCTCTAAGTGATGGTAAATCTTCTTGCATATGTTTTAAAGCAATATTCACTGGAGATTCACCATTAAATGGTACTTGTCCTCTTAATAATTCATAAAAACAATTCCTAAAGCATAAATATCACTTTGAACTGTCGCTTTTTCTCCTCGTGCTAATTCTGGTGCTAAATAATGAAGAGAACCCATAATCACATCTGTTTGTGTAAACTGTGTAAGTGATTGAATAGAAGCAATTCCAAAATCAGCAATCTTAGCTGTTCCTGTATCCGTTACTAAAATATTTTGTGGTTTTAAATCACGATGAATAATTCCCATTTGATGTGCTCTTGCTGTTCCTGAAAGCACTTGTTTCATAATGTCAATAGCTTCCATTACATGTAAAGCACCTCTTTTAGCAATTAATTCTTTTCAGTGTTCTACCAGGTACATATTCCATGACAATATAGTATTGATCATTATCTTCACCAACATCATAAATTTCAACAATATTTTTTATGTGAAAGCGCAGCTGCTGCTGAAGCTTCTCTTTGAAATCTTGCAATATAAATTGGATCTTTCGCTAAGATGTACGTAATATCTTGATAGCAATTGTACGATTTAAAATCGTATCATTTGCTAGATAAACATCTGCCATTCCTCCTTGACCAATAATATCAATCAATTCATAACGTTCAGCAATGATTTTATTCATTTTTTTAACGTCCTCCTTCTATTAACACAGCAGCAATATTATCATGTCCACCATGTTCATTTGCTTGTTCAATCAATAGATGAACTTTTATCTTTAACATTCATATTTTTTTTAACAATATTTAAAATTTCCTCATCTTCTAAAGAATTAAATAACCCATCACTACAAATCAAAATATTCTTCCCATTTAATTTATACTTTTGAATATCTGGTACAATATTCATTTCAACACCAATAGCTTGCATTAAAACATTCTTTTGACGATGATTCTTTCCTTCCTCTTCAGTAATCGCACCTCGTTGAATAAGTTCATTCACTAATGTATGATCTCTTGTCATTTGAATAATTTCTTGATCATCATAAACATAAATACGACTATCACCTACATGACAAAAGAAAGCATCATCACCATCAACCACCGCAATCGCTACAGTTGTTCCCATTCCTTTCGTATCTTCTTGCATATTAGCCATTCTTTTACAATTTGGTGAGCTTCTAAAACAGTATCCATTAACCAATTTGTCACTTCTTCATCATCCAAAAAAGGTGGATTGGCTTTAAAACATGTAAGTACATGTTCTTCTACAACATGAGATGCAATTTCTCCTGCCTTATGTCCTCCCATACCATCACAAACAACACCTAAAACCTGATCTTTCAAATTAATTGCTGTTGCTGCCTGGTCCTGATTTTTTTTCTCTGATTTTTCCAATATCAGTCAATGCATAATATTCCATTATATCACCCCACTACGTTTTTGCTCTTAGCTGACCACATGCTCCATCTATATCTCTCCCATGTTCTTTTTCTAACCGTACAGTTAATATGTAATCTTAATAGTTCGTCTTTAAATTCCTCTACATGACTACTTGGTTTGAAACCATGTTCATCAACACTATTATAAGGAATTAAATTCACATACGCATTCAATCCTCTCATATAATGAGCAAGCTGTCTGGCATGTGCAAGTGAATCGTTGACATCATCTAATAAAATATATTCAAATGTCACTCTACGATTCGTTTTTCGATATAATCTGCAACACCTTTTCTTAAAGAATCCATATTAAACGCTTTATTTACAGGCATTAATTGGTCTCTAATTTCATCATTAGGGGCATGTAAAAAGAAATAGCAAGGTTTGTTTGAATCCCTTCATTGCTATATCTTTCAATCATATTGACAAGTCCACATGTAGAAATCGTAATATGTCTTGCTCCAATAGCTAAACCATGAGGATGATTAATAATTCTAACGAATTTCATCACTTCATCATAGTTATCAAAAGGTTCACCTGTTCCCATGACAACAACATGTGAAACACGAATACCTGTATCTTTAGTGACTGCCATGACTTGATTCACCATTTCACCAGCTGTTAAGTTACGTTGTTTTTTTAAAGTCCACTAGCACAGAATGCACATTGCATATTGCATCCTACTTGGCTTGTTACACATAATGATTGACCATAATCATGTCTCATTAAAAACGGCTTCTATTAAGTTACCATCAATCATTTTAAATAAGTATTTGATAGTTCCATCACTTGATACTTGTTTTTCTTGTATTTCAAAGGTATCAATGATGCATTGTTTTTCCAATTTTTCTCTTAAATCTTTTGATATATTAGACATTTCTTGAAAATCAAAAGCATTTTTTGATATAACCATTGAAAAACCTGCTTTTGCTCTAAAAGGTTTTTCATTGATTGATTTAAAATATTCAGTTAATTCTTCTAAAGAATAATTATATAAATGTTCCATCTTCTATCCTTTCATTTTACACATATAAAAATCCATCTGTGTGATATTCATAATTTAAAATTGTACGTTGTTCAATAACTTTCATATCAGGATGTTTTTGAATAAAATGTTCAATCATCATCCCATTTTTCCTTTTTATTGATTGTACATGTACTATAAACCATTGTACCATCATTTTTCAATAAATTATACGCATTTTCTAATAAAAGTGCTTGTAATGGGATTAAACCATCCATCACACTCGAATCATGATATTTAATTTCTGGTTTACGTTTTAAAACCCCAAATCCTGAACAAGGTGCATCTAATAAAATACGATCAAACGTTTCAGGAGGATAGTGTTCTATGAGCTTTGTAGAATCACCTACTTGAACATGTACGTTTTTAACACCTAAACGTTTTAAATTATGTTCTATTAATTTTACTTTGTGCTTATATAAATCATAGGCTTCTATTTTCCCTTGATTTTCCATTAATGCTGCAAGATGTGTTGTTTTACTACCTGGAGCACTACACATATCTAAAACGTAATCTGTTTTTTGAGGGTCTAAAAGTCTTGCTACTAATTGACTTGATTCATCTTGAATCGTTACTTTACCTTCTTTGTAATAAGAAGTATAGGCTAGATTTCCTCTTTTATATAAAGAGCATCTTGAGACAATGTTCCTTCTTCAAAACAGCTTTCTTTTAATAACTCTTCTTTTGTTGTTTTTAATCTATTGACTCTCCCACTTCTTGTAGGAGGCATGTTATCTTCTTCACAAATCATTTTTGTTTTTTTCTAAACCATATTGTTTATTAAACATTTTGACCATCCATAAAGGATGTGATGTCATAATCGAGATTTTTTTCTAATTCATCTAATTCCTCTAATGATCTTCTTTCGTTTCTTGTAAAATTCCTCAATACCGCATTTACAAATTGACTTGTTTGATAACCTTCTTTTTAGCTATTTTAACCGCTTCATTAATAATGGCATATTCAGGTATTTTATCTAAATATATCAATTGATATAAAGACATATAAAGAAGTGCCCTTATTTTTTCTTTACTCTTTTTCCTTTAATATAAGGTTGAAGTTGATATTGAATATATAAAAAGATTTTGAATTGTTCCATAAACAATGGTTGTACATAAATCTTTATCTTCTCTTTTTTAAATTACTTTTTCTTTAATTGTTCATTTAAAGCAATATTTAAAAAACTCTCATCTTCAAAATACTGATTTAAAAATTATATATGCATTTTCTCTTGCCATAACTATATCGTTGTGTATGGATTAAAATCACATATCACATTTACCTTTCTTCCTTTTTATTATAATAATCACTCATTGCATGCAATACCTCATAAACATGTGTTGTATTCGTTATTTTAAGTGTCATTCTCTTTCGATAAATATCATTCATCTTATAAATCGTACAATTAGCAGGTCCTAAAACAATTGCCTTCGGTAATTGTTTTACTAAATATTCCTTTATTTGTTGACTACAAAAGTCACATCATCTTCTTTTTACCTTGCACTAAAATACTTATTAAATAACAATAAGGTGGATATTTCACCAAGTTTTCTCATTTCCATTTCTTTTTGATAAAAACTTTGATAATCATGATTTTTAACACATTGTAAAACAAAATGATCAGGGTTATACGTTTGAATCATCACTGTTCCTTGTTTCTTCCCTCGACCACTTCTACCAGAAACTTGTTCTAATAATTGAAATGTTCTTTCATTTGCTCTAAAATCAGGAATATTTAAAGAAAGATCTGCATTAATAACTCCTACAAAAGTCACATTTTCAAAATCTAATCCTTTAGCAATCATTTGTGTCCCAATTAAAATATTTGCTTCTTGATTTTCAAATTGTTTAAGCAATTGATGATGTCCTTGCTTCTTTCTTGTAGAATCAACATCATAACGAATCACTCTTGAATTTATAAAATTATTTTGTAAATATTCTTCTATCTTTTGGGTACCACTACCAATCAGTTTAATATTAGTACTTCCACAATGACTACATTTTTGCTGGTAAGGTACTTGAAAGTCACAATAATGACAACGCATTGTATGAGTATCTTTGTGATAAGTTAAAGATACATCACAATGAGGACATTTTAATACTTCATCGCAATCTAAACAACGAACATAACTTGAATAACCTCTTTTATTAAGCAAATAAAATCACTTGTTCATTTTTATCGATTGTTTCTTGTATTTTAGCTTTCATCTTCCTTTGATAATACTTCATAATGATGTGCTTTCATTTCTTCGACCATATCAATCAATTCAATTTGTGGTAAAGGTTTTTTGATTGACCCTTTGAGAAAGTATACATAATTCATAGGCACCCTTTAAAAGCACGACTATAGCTTTCAAGAGAAGGTGTGGCACTACCTAAAACAACTGGACATTGATGATAAGCACCCCTTTTCTCGCTACTTGAGATGTTAAATAACGTGGTGGACTTTCTTGTTTGTAACTGGCATCATGTTCTTCATCCATAATAATCAAACCTATATTTTCCAGTGGTGCAAAACAGCACTTCTTGCTCCAACGACGATTTTTACTTCATCATCAATGATTCGACGATATTCATCATATCTTTCTCCCGCTGATAATTTTGAATGTAAGATAGCGGCACTTTTTTTCCAAAACGGCTTTTAAAAGCAGAGACCATCATTGGAGTCAAAGCAATTTCAGGGACAAGCATCAAGACAGTTTTTCCTTGTTCAATCACAAATCTAGAAAGGTGTAAATAAACTTCTGTTTTTCCTGAACCTGTGACTCCATAAAGTAAAAAAGGTTTTAAATTGATGAAAAGATGCTAATATTTGATTAACAACTTTTTTGTTGGCTAGTAGTCAAGGGGATAATCTTCTTGTTGTAGATGTTCATTGTAAGGATTTCGATAAACTTCTACTTGTTTATAAATAATTGCTCCTTGTTTTTCTATATTATTTAAAAGAGCTGTTGAAAAAGGATAATCCTTTATGGGTAATAAATCGTGTTCTTTTATATAATTTAAAGCTTCTTGTTGTTTTGTTGTTTTTTAAGGGGAATATCTTTTACAAAGGAAACAACTTTTTGATATTTAATGCCAACACTATGATTGGTACTTGGTTTTAATTGAGGTGGTAGCATACATTGTAAACAACTGATTCTTGTAGAAAGCGTTTGTTTTGAAAGATAATTTGCAAGTTCTTGTAATTCTTGATTAAGTAATGGTTTTTGATCAATGACATCTTGGATAAAAGAATATTTAAAACCATTTTTTTCTTCTAATTGTTTTTTGAGTAAAAAGTGTTTCTTGACATTCAACGACATAACCTACAAGTTGTTGATAACCAAAACGGATATGGACTCGACAACCTGCCAAAACTTGATATTTAGATAAATAGTCATAGGTCGTATCTAATTTATAGATTGCATGTTCCACAAGAACTTTAACAATATACATATTTCCACCTCTCTTTGTTTGTATTTTACCACATCTATTGGAGCTTTATCAAAAAAAACTGTCAGTTATAAAACCAACAGTTACTTTTGATGTTCTTTAATAATTTTGCTATTTTATCTTTCGCTAGATGAACATCGTCATTTTCTACAACATATTTATATTCATCTTTTGTTTGAATTTCTTTACGTGCTTTATCCAAACGTTCTTTTTACGATATCTTCGCTTTCAGTACGTCTACCACGAATACGTCTTTCTAATTCTTCTAATGAAGGTGGTACCAAGAAAATAGTCAATGCATCAGGACATTTTTCATGACTTGCAATGCTCCTTGAACTTCGATTTCTAAAACGACATTTTTACCCTCGTCTAATAATCGATCTACATTATCCTTAGGGGTACCATAATAATTACCTACAAATCTTGCCCATTCTAATAAGCCACCTTGAGCAATCTTATCAACAAAGCTTTTTCATCAACAAAATAATCCACACCATCTGTTTCTGTAGGTCTAGGTTTTTCTTGTTGTCATTGAAATAGAATAACTTAAATTTAAACTATCATCTTTGAACAATTCTTCTCTTACTGTTCCTTTTTCCAACACCACTAGGCCCACTAAGAATGATTAACATTCCTCTTTTCAATTTTTCCACACCCCTTTTTTTATAAAAAATAACTCTACAATAACAAAGAGATAATGTCAATTAAATTTCAAATATGTTATAGTATTTTGGGGTGATAACTATGGCATATGATGGCATTATGATGCATCAAGTAAAAAAATTTATTGATAGAAACAATAAAAGGCGGTCGTATCAATAAAATTTATCAAATATCAAAATATGAACTTTTATTTCAAGTTCGTGCAAATAAGAAGAATTATCAGTTATTGATTTCAAGTCATCCAATGTATGCACGTGTTCAATTAACATCTTTATCTTATCCAACACCAGAATCTCCTAATCCGCTTACTATGCTTTATCGTAAGCTTTTAGAAGGTGGTTATATTAAAGATATTGAGCAAATCGATTTGGATCGTATTTTTTAAAATCACTTTTAGTTGTCATAATGAATTAGGTGATTATATTGAATATATTCTTTATGTAGAAGTGATGGGTAAACATTCAAACATTATCTTAGTAGGTCAAAACGATAAAATCATTGATTGTATTAAACATATTTCACCAAGTATGAATAGTGAAAGATTTTTTACAACCCGGAGCTCTTTATCAATTACCACCAATGATAAAAAAACTTGATCCTTTACAAGCGAATTTGTAGAAGATAACCAACTTACTAAAATCTATCAAGGAATGTCTCCTATTTTATCTAAAAAATCTTATATCGTATTGATCAAGATGAATCTTTTAAAGAGATCATGAAAGAAATAGAAAATTCTCAAAATCTCTATATACTAAAGTGAATGATAAAGAATATTTTCATGTTATTGAACTGACACATTTACAAGGAGAAACTTCAAAATATTCTTTATTTGATGGTTTAGATACTCACTTTAATGAAATAGATCAAAAAAGAAAGAATTAAACAACAAACAAGTAATCTTTTAAAATTTATACAAAATGAATATCAAAAAAATACTTCAAAATTAAAAGAAATTAAAAGCAACCTTAGATGATTCACATAATAGCGATGATTATCGTATTAAAGGAGATTTATTATATGCTTCTTTACATTTAATACAAAAAGGAATGACTCATGTTGTTGTTGACAATTATTATGATAATACAAAATTAGATATTACTTTAGATCCTAAATTAGATCCAAAAAGCCAATGCTCAAAAAATATTATCAAAAAATATCAAAAAGCTAAAAATTCAATCAATGTTCTTTTAGAACAAATTGATTTAACTGAAAAAGAAATTGAATATTTCGATTCTTTAATAACCGCTATGTCACAAGAACATATTATGATGCTTTAGAAATCAAAGAAGAATTAGAAAACGAAGGATATTTAAAAAGAAAAACAAAAAAATACAATTCGTAAGAAAAAACGTCCTCAATTTCAACAATATCTTACAAAAGATGGAATTGAAATCGATATTGGTAAAATAACTTACAAAACGATTATTTAACATTTAAATATGCGCATCGTTATGATATGTGGTTCCATGCAAAAGATATGCCAGGAAGCCATGTTATTGTTAAAAGCACAAGATTTAGATGAATATACGATTCGTTTAGCTGCTAAAATTGCTGCATACTATTCAAAAGGAAAAAATTCAAGTAGTGTTCCAGTAAACTATACACTCGTCAAAAACACTCAAAAAACCTGCGGGTAGTAAAACCAGGAAAAGTAATTTTAGATAATTATAAAACAATCTATATTGATCCAGATGATGAGTTTTTTACAAGAACTTACAAAAAAATAGATGCTAAGCACCTATTTTTAATAACGATTTGTTTGTGTATAACATGTTTGTTCATATCGAGGGTAATAACGTGGAACATAAACAATGTTATTAACGCGACGACATTCAATTGGACAAATAATAGGTTGTTCTACATATTGATTTTGAAATGTTGTACATACTTTCTTAGGAGCGATAATTGGTTGTGGAGTAAAACCATTTCCTATATTTGAATTAAAATAATTTGCATAACCGTTATTATCAAAGTTTCCATATTGTCCTTGACAACATGTATTTTGTTGACAATTACAACTCATAATAACACCTCTAATATAAGGTATGGTCATGTATTAAAAAAAATTGGACTTTTTGTAAAGGAGAAACAAATGAAATTAATAAAATGGAATTTACATGAAGATGTAGAAGCATATACAACAACTAGGAAATTAGGGGGATATTTCTTTAAATAATCCAAATTATTTTAAAAGTATTAGAAAATAGACAAGAACTTGCATTACTAAATACAGATTTAGAACATATGGTAGCCCCTAGACAAACACATTCTACCAATTTAAAACAAGTCTTTTAATGAAAGATGGTGGTACCAATATGTTAAAACAAACAGATGACCTTTATGAAGTAGATGCAACTTATACGAAAGATAAAGATTTATTCTTACTGTCATTTCATGCAGATTGCACACCAATTTTAGTCTATTGCAAAGATCAAAAAATCGTTTGTGCTTATTCATTCAGGATGGCTTGGTACGAAGTTAGACAAATTGTTGATCATACAATTCGTTATCTTATTGAAAAAAGAAAATTGTAATCCAAAAGAAATGTATTGTTTAATAGGTCCTTGTCTTTCTAAAAAGCACTTAGAAGTGCAAGATGATGTGATTAATCAAGTTAAGAAATGAACTTTGATACTTCACCTTTTTATCAAAAAACAGATGAAACTCATTATTTATTAGACAATAAAGGATTAAATAAACAACAATTATTAAATTTAGGGGTTTTAGAAGAAAATATTCAAAGTTTCTTCTTATTGTACAAATGAAAATAATGATTTATTCTTTTCACATCGTGTCAATCATGATGGTCAAAGAAATGTAACAATCATTAAAGAAAATAGGCGATATGAAATTCATATCGCCTATGATTTTAAGATTTAAAATATTCTTTTGTCCTTGTTCAAGCCCCATATAATGTCCTTTTCTATATTTTCTCTGGCTATCATTTCTCCTAAATTACACATCTTTTAACCTCCTTCTCTATTTCTTCAAATCCATATTCTTTCATAACTTCTTTCTTTACTCAAAAGATCGTATGTATTATTTAAAAATATGACTAATGGTGTCTTTATCCAATCACTATCTTCATACTTATTTTTGATATCATGATCTTTATTTAAGTATATCATCAATGATTTCTTCTAGAGATACATCCTTAGATTCTTTAATAAATCCTTTAATGATTCTTCCTAAGATTTCAGGATGTCCTAATATTCTTTTACAGAGTTTATCAATCATGATAATATGATTATTTGATGTGATATCTAGTACTTTGTCCATATAATTTTTCCTCCTATTATTATATAGACAATTTTTTGATCTTTTTTTTTAATTGTTAAAAAAAAAATTACTAAACGAACACGTTTCTTAATCAATCTTGTTTCGAGTTTTCATCATTTGAGGAATTTGGTCAATTACTTTTGAAGCAACAACCGTATAATTTTCTTTATAGACTTCATCACCACATAAACCATGTAAATACGTTCCTAAAATAGCCGCATCTTTGGCAAATAACCTTGTCCTAAAAGCTACTAATAATTCCAGCAAGTGTATCCCCCATACCTGCAGATGACATTCCTTTATTTCCTGACATAATACGATATGTTTCATTTCCATCACTAATAAGAGTATGTGGACCTTTAAAACTAAGGTAACATGATATTTTTTTGCAAAATGCATCTCGCTTGATCCACTAGTTCACTTGTTTGGTTAAAATTCACAAATCTTTTAAATTCTCCATGATGTGGTGTTAAAACCAAGAGGAATGATGATTTTCTAATAATTCTGGATGTTTTGCAAGAATGGTCAAGGCATCACCATCAATCATAACTGAACTTGTGTATGACTTAAAAGTTCACAGACAAAGCGTTCACTATCATCATTTAAACCAGTCCACTTCCTATAAGAATTGCCTCTTTTCCTTGTAATAAATGTTCATCAAAATACTGTCTTTGACACGATGTCGCCTCAGGACAAAAACAAACTTAATGCATCAATTACTTTTTTTCATTAGACCAAAACCGTAACTAATCCACTTCCTGTATAAATAGCTGCTTTAGCTGCTAAAAGTGCAGCTCCTCGATAATGATAGCACCCTGTTACATGCATAATTCTTCCATAAGTTCCTTTTGTGTCCATCATAGAAACGTTCTTTATATGATATTTGGCCCATTTAAAATCAACTGGTTGTGAAAATAGCATTTCTTCATGAAAAGATTTAGCGTCTAATAATTCTAAAATGACTTTCCCTGTATACATTTCACTCTCTGGATTTAAAAGCAAGCTTTATAAGCTGTTAACGTTATTGTTTGATACGCACAAATACAGCTATTATAAGGTTTTCCTGTATCAGGATTTAAACCTGTAGAATATCTATCGCAATAACATCTACCTCTATATTATTTATAAGATCAACAACATATTTAACAATTCCTCTTAAATCACTATTAAGTCCAAAGCCAAATAATGCATCAACTACTACATCAAAATGTGGAACACTTTTTGAAATTCTTCAAGTGTTTCTTCACTTACAAATAAACACTCTATCGATAAAGATTGTGCTTGATCAAGATAATATCTATTTGCTTGGCTGAGTTTTTCTTCTTTTTCCCGTTAAGCAAAGTAATACCTCTTTACCTTCTTGGTGTAATTTAATTCCTAATGAAATCCCATCAGCACCATTATTCCCTGGCCCACAAACAATCATAATATGTTGATACTTATCATAATGTTTCAATAAACAATCACTGGCTTTATCTACTAATTGCTCAATTGAATAGCCATAATCCAACAACGCTTGATCATATCTTTTTAATTGACTACTTGTTGCAATATACAAAAAAATCACCCTCTTTAGATATATTATATCGTTTTTAAAAGAAAAAAAAGGTTTCAAATCGAAACCTTTATTGATATCTAAGTCCACATGTAAATTTACCTACACCAGAAGAAACTTTAACAACATCTCCTGTATGTGGTGCATGAACATATCGTCCATTTCCAATATAAATTCCTTACATGTCCTGAACGCCATAAAATATCTCAACTTCAAGTTCAGATAAACTTACTACTTTTTAGCAGCAGCTTTTTGTTCTGATGAAGTTCGTGGAATATAAATACCATTTTGTCTATATACCCATTGTGTAAATCCTGAACAATCGAATGAATTAGGACCAGTTGATCCCACATATGGACATCCTGTTTTAGAAAGACCTGTATTAACAATTCTTTCTCCAGAGAATGTTACTTCCACTTGTAATTGTACTTCTGATTTATTACCTGCTGAATCCACACCTGTATATGTGACTGTCTTTACTCCTGTTGTAGAAGTATCAATTGTATTGAATGAAATCTTATCTTTCATATCACCATCTAAGTTATCTACGGCAGATGTAATATATGATTTTAAATCAACATTGCTTCCTTTATCAACAGATACTTTATTTGTTGATAAAACAATATTTGGTCCAGTAATATCTTTAACAGTAGCATTCAATGTTACTTTTGATGAATTACCAGCGCCATCAGTAACAATAATTGTCATTTCTTTTTTGTTGATTTAATTGTTTAGTATCAATTGTTCCTTCTACTTTAGGTTCAATATTTGTATCTAAGTTATCACTAATTGATACATAGTCTTGCCATTTAAATTCACTACCATAATCTACTGTAATATCACTTCCTGATTTTAAAGTAATTTCTGGAGCTTGCATATCAGCAATAAAGAACTTAAACGCTTCTTCAGTTGTATTACCACTATTATCACTTACTGAAACATTAATTGTTTGTGTTCCTTGTTTTGAAGTATCTAATTGTTTATCACTTTCGATAAATGGTGTCACATCTCCATCTACATTATCCACTGCTTTAATATATGAAGATAAATCTTGACTACCATAAACTGGTACTTCAATATAATATCCATCATTTGCACCTAACGTTTTTAATTTTGGTGCTTCTTCGTCAACAACATCTACTTGAATTGTTTTAACATCAGTATTATTAAACTGATCTGTTGCACGCACTTCAACTTGATATGTTCCTAATTGTTTAACATCTAAGGAATCATCATCAGCTTCTACTAACAGCTCACTTCTACTATCATGATTATCAACAACATCAATTGCATCCGTATCAAACTTTTCACCGTAAGGAATTTGAATATGACTTGATACAATCTCAGGATTTTCATGATCCACACCAGCATAACCTACTAACATAAATGCAGCTACCCCAGCGATTGGAATAAACATTGCTTTTCTGTTTTTAATTTTCTCATCAAACAATGTTTTGAGCTTGGTCTGTATGTCTGTTTTTCATAATGTTCTCCTTTTGAATTTTTTTAACCGTTTATTATTATAACACATTTTATTTAAAATGCAAATTTGTAGAATTTATCAATCTTTTTTTTCAATTTTATTATACCCAAACAATCAATAATTAGTTTCATTCATTATTAAAAAATATATTCTTTTAAAGTACAAAAAAAAGCCGTGATTTTTCCACGACTTTTTAATATTAAGGTCTAATTGCACATGTAAAGCTACTTACACCAGATGAAACTTTTACAACATCTCCAGTTTGTGGAGCATGAATGTATTGGTTACCACCAATATAAATTGCTACATGTCCTGGTCTCCATAAGATATCCCCAGGTTGTGCACTCGAAATACTGATTACAGTACCAGATGATTTCATCGCACTTGATGAATGTGGTAAAGATTTACCAGCTTTAAAGCATAACACCATTTTACTAGACCAGAGCAGTCAAATGTATTTGGTCCTTCAGCACCCCATAAGGGCACCCAAGTCTTGAATAGGCAGCACCTCACAACTGATGTTCCGTAATGAACCTTTTTTAGAAGAAATTGCGTACCGCATTAGCACACGATTAATGACGCATTACTATGATTTCCAACGGCATCACTTATATATAAGTGGCTGTCGAAGAACCAGCTGCAGAGTACTTACAGAAGGAATCTGATACTTTTCCTTTTACATCTCCATCTTTATTATCAGTTGCACTTGATAAGTAGTTAGATAAATCTACAAACTCTTGCTCCCTGGCTGTTTGCTACAGAAACTCTCTAGACTTTTGATAAAGAAATTTTGTGCTTCTGTATCTTTTTACAGCAACATTCAATTGAGCAGAAGATTCATTACCAGATGAATCAGTTTAGCTTTAATAATTTGTTAAAGAAGTTTGCTACACCATCTTCTTTTATGGTTATCAATGCTTCCTTCTACTTGAGGTTGAACGACACCATCAAAGTTATCACTGTAACATCTACATAATCAGATAGAGTTAAATCTACCCATAATTTAATGCCAACTTATCTGCACCATTTT
>VOFB01004355.1_pt1 | contig 19210 bp, 33 predicted proteins | sample 5384141 | NCBI WGS metagenome assembly VOFB01 (sample SAMN12384721, study PRJNA508395) | human gut metagenome | isolation source: healthy gut A | host: Homo sapiens | reverse complement strand
TTTTACTACAAAAGGTACATCATCGAATTTTTCAGTAGTTTTTTTGACAATCATCTTATCAAAAAGCCATAGTTTTGAATACTCCTTTTCCTATTTACATACATAAAGAAACATTTTTATCACAAACACATGAAAATATATACTATCTTTATATCTTACCCAATATTACGGCGTTGTCAATATCAAATTAACACTGTTGTTTACTTTTTATTTATTTTTACATTTTTATCACAAATAGTAGTAGTTTGAAACCATTTAAGAAACTATGAATAAAAAGCCCCAAATTGGGGGCTTTTATTATTTTAATTTATGCTTGCGTTTGACTCTCAGAACAATTACAACAGTAATATAAGTAACAAATGTTACACCCGAAATCAGTATGCCAGAAGTAACCACGGTGTTCTGTATTTCAACACCACATGATTTTCACCTTCTGTGATTGGTATTGCCATAAAGCCAACATTCGCTTTTTCTACTTCTACTGTTTCTCCATTCACTGTTGCTGACCAGCCTTCAGTATACGGAATGCTAAAGAACAACATTTTGTCTTGGTCAACAGTAATATTTCCTTCTACTTTTGTATCCTCTACTGTTAATGACTCAAACTTATCTTGGGCACGCGCCTGTACATTGGGTAGATATTCTTCATTCATATCCACTGCATATACATTGATATCATCAAAAGTCATGGTTCCTGAACCCACTGCAAGTTTTATTTGCATAACATCTTCCGTTGCTTCTCCCAAAGAAACCAAATAATCATGATTACCATAGTAATACAACCAGTCCGGATTTAAATAATGGAACATGGACTCCTGTTCTCCGTTAACAACAGTGACATATCTGGTGGTGTCCAAGTGCAAATTCTTAAATTGAACATATATCGTTTTTCCTTTTGGAATATTGACATTTAACAGAACTTCTCCATTTCCACCTACTGTAATTTCGTTGTCAGAAATAATAGTATTTTCGTTTGATTCTTCAAATGTGTACGCTGCCTCAGGTAAACTGTTAATATCTGAAGAGGATTTTTCCGTTAAACCATTCGATGACGCATTATCCTCTAAAATCAAAGAGGACAACAATGTATTCTTTTGTCCATTGTATTGAGTTTGTCGTATTCAGAACGATACATAATACTATCATATGTAAATCCTAACGGTAATACATATTGATTTTCGTGTACAATTCCAGAATATCCCTCCGGTGTTTCTACCTTTTCATAACCAAACATGGACACACCTTTTTCTGTTATCTGATATTTTGCGGACAACAAGGTATTTAAATAAACGTCATTTCCAAATCCACCAAAATAGTGGACAAAGTGCAATCCAATATCTTGATCTACATAAAAATCATAAATATCTTTGTCCTGTAAGCTCCAGTAGCCCACCGTACTATGATACGGGAGTGACCAAGCTATCATTTATCAGTGAACTAGCTACAGAACGATAAAAGTTATCATCATCAGACAAATACGAGGCTGTCTTTCCCAACCCGGTTTCGTAACTTGTACGGACCTGATCTAACTTATTATATACATTAGACATCTCCAAAAAGTTTTTGTCATACACTATAAAGCCGTTCAACCCAAGATATATACACGTAACTACCAGCAACGCTGATTTTGTAAAAGCGTACATATTGCGTTTTTCCAAAGAAAAATAGTATGGACAGTACAATTAACATAAAGCCCAGGCCCATATAAATATAAATATTCTCTAACCCTTTCAGCCAGAGGCATAGCCCTATATAAACAACAATGCAGCCTGCCAAAATTCCTGCTTTTACTTTAGATAATTGATACAATTTAGGTAATACAACTACTGTGATTAACGAAACTAAAATGCATATCCAAACATCCAACGATTTACAGGATATCCAAAACCATTAAAGATGCTTCCTCCAATTGGAATGAGCATAAATGCGGATAATACAATAAATCCAACTCGTAACTGCCAGTATTTCTTTTCTCTGGTTATAAACAGAATAATCAGAGCAAAAAACTGATTGCGGCAAAAGACAATGAGGTATAATTATCGCCCTCTCCCGGAATTGCAAATTCTGTAAAAAAGAGCTTGTAATAACCCGGATAGTAAAATAAACCTGCATCCAATAGGGAACTGTTACTTACACGGCAGCTTGATAAAAATCCTTTTATCATTGGTAAAACAGAAAGGCTCCCATGCAAGCTCCTGTAGCAAAAAGCCAATGCATTTTCCTATGGTTGCAAAAAAAGCTTTTTACTGTGGAACGATATTCAAATAAATAGCGTATGATTCCATATATTACAATCAATAGTACCAACATATATAACATATAGAAATTATTCAAAACGCTTAAAAGCTCATTATTACAAAAAAATGAGGTTTTTCTTTACGAAAGATTTTCTCCAGGCCTAACAATAACAGCGGCAGATAAATAATTGCCGTGCCAAAAGACTCATAGGAATGACAAATACCACTACAAATCCGCAAAATGCATACAATAAGCTGCCTAATAAGCTTTCAAACCATCCTTTTTTAAGTAATGGACATATGCAAAAAGGCAACGCCCATGCAATACATTTTACAAGAATAATAAAACTATAGAGCAATTTATTTGGCTTTGCGGCCAAATGCCTGCTAACAAGGCAAACGGATCGCCTACTACATAATAACCTAACGTAGTAATAACATCTGAACCCAAACCAATATCCCATGACCATGTATGTAACGTCCCATGAATTAAATTGCTGAATAAACCTTTCAACCAATCTCCGTAATAATATAATGCCGGATAGAGTTGATCCGTACCATCATAGTAACCCAACAAGGTTTTATAATCATTTCTAAAAAGCCCAAGGTACATGATTGAAAATACGAATAAAAAAACATATGGAAAATATAAGTAAAAATGATAAAATTGGTCTCTGTTTTCTCCAAGTATCAAATTTATTTATCTGCTGACAAAAGTAATTCTTCATTTATTTCTTCCTTATAAATTCTGATTAGACTTTTTCTTTTCATTTTTATACAGAAAAACTATATATCCTCCTAATGCAACAATACTGATTCCACTTATAATTCCTCCAACAATCAGTCCGGGAGGTACAAAAGATAATTCTACAGTATGCGTTCCTTCAGGGATTTTAACAGATAAGAATGTATCAAATACTTTTTCTGTTTCTACTTTCTGCCCGTCGATATAAACATTCCAACCATTTTCATATGGCAATGACAAGAATAATCTTTCATTTTCTTTCGCAGTAACTTCACCGCTAAAAGAAGAACTGCTGTTTTTATTTGCGTTAAAACTGCCATCTACTTGCCGTAATTATAATATTGTTCAAAAGTATTCATATCTTGTCTGTAAAACATATGGTACACCTAAAATAAAGCTGTTTTCTTTTAATTCGATTGTTATCGTGTACGTATCTTGGTCATCCGAAATTAAAACAGGATGAATATAGTCATAATGTAATTCCCCCATGAAGATAATGGTCATAAAAATACTTCTTCACCATTCAGTTTAACAGAAGCTTTTAAAGCCTGTTCTGAATGTTGGAAACACATATACACAGGGTCTTTCTCTTCATTTCTTTTATAGGTGTAAGAAATAGAAGCCGGAGCGTCCGTATTGATTTTCTCTAACACAATTGTTCCATCATCTTGCGTTACAACATGTAAATTTTCTGTTTGTGTGTCTAGCAGTTCTTCCGGAACAAAAATATCTTGCTCCAGTTCGGGAACAAAACATTTGAATACATTGTTTTGTGATACAAACGGATTATCATCACTGAGTTCTAATGTATCCATATTTTCAGGAATGGTAAACCCTAAACCGAGTGCAAAAGGATTTTCATAAATTGTGTATTTTGATTCTTCATAAACTTTTTGATACTGTGAAAAAAATATTGATTCTCTGAGATAAAGTATTTAATATTGTAAATACTGTCAAATGCGATGGTATTTCCCTGACCGTTGCTAATATATACACTGTTTGATTTATATCCTGTTTTATTAAAAAGTTCACCAAGTTTGTTTTTAAATTAGAACTATAATGGGTAATAGAAGGATAAGAAAAATTCATAGCATCATTAAATGTGTATAAGTAATCTTTTTCTATTCTTGAAACGCTGTTTCCTGTCAATGCTTTTGCTTTTTCAATCACCGATGTTGTATCTTCATGGAAGTTTAAGTAGGATGCACTGTCTCCATAAGACATTTGCCGTAATCCGGTATATGCATTCAATGATACATTCGCTGTGCACACAACTCCAACACTCATTGTTAAACGATTTGTATCCATTTTTTATTTTGCAGGTACACAAAAATACAACAAGACAAAAAAAGAATATGATAAGTCCTATATCCAATAATGTATATTTTAAGGCATTATGAAATCTACCTGTGTAATATGATAACAACACAGTAACCGCCAGCATTGCTATTCCTGTAATAGAATATCTAATAATCGGCGGTTTGATTTTCTTAATGCTTGGAAGCTTTCCATGGCGATGGTAATTAATACAAAGTTGAATAGAAACGCATATCTATGCGTAAACCAGTTAGAGGTGTAAACCCTTGCCATGCTAAGTCAAATGGCACAATATTAAATGATAAGATAAAAACAACAATCAGGCCACCGGCCAGCAGCTTACTTCTTATATCAATTGTTTTGTGTATAAAGAACAATACTGCAAGAACGATGATAAAATACCTACAAAAATGTTGGGAGGGCCATCCCTAAATCGTCCCAATTGAACATATTCGTATATAAATTTCCAAATATATCTAAAAAACGAACCATTCAGAGCAAATGATAAATTTTTGTACCTCCTGATTTTCCTCCACTTAAAGCCATAAAAGTGGGCAGCAATACAACAGCAGACAAACCGCCTGCTATTAAGGAAGATACAATATATGTTCTGGCTTTATTCCAAAAATATTTTAATTTTGATTCTGTCGGCAAAGAACGCAAAATATAATATAAAAATATAAAACTGTAAAAAATAGCATGTAACCAATATAATAATTGGTTACCAAAGCAAAAAAATAAAGAAATAATATAGCACAGTGGTCGCTTTTTATCAATAATACGGTGAATCCCTCAATACAACAATAGGAAGTAAAATAACACCATCCAGCCACATAATATGGGACAAATATACCATATTAAAGCTCATGAGTGCATAACAAACAGAAAAATTAACGAAGACCACGCTTTACGAAAACTCTGTTTAAGAAAATATAACTTGTTAATCCGCATGCTCCTATTTTTAGTATAGTCATAATAAAAATAGCTGTTGGCAGCTGGCTGGAAGTAAAGAACAAAGGATAAAATTGAAGGGACTGAGCAAATAGTAAGGCAAAGTCCCCACATATTATTGCCTAAAGTTTGGCTAAGACAATATAAAAGATTATTTTCTCCTGTAAAAAAGCTTTTAAAGTAAGAGAAAAATCAGTATATTGAGCCGCCAAATCATTTGTTAAAACTGTTTTTTCTAAGCCCGGAAAGACATGTAATACAGCCAAAATAAGCATTAATATACATGCAGGTATTATAAAGGAAAGTAGAAATGGGATACATTTACACATTTTTTCCTTATAATGATTGTTGTTTAAGGTTTTATTCTTCGACATATTCATTTTACTTTCCTCTTGAGAAAATAGATGAGCGCCTATTTTATTTTTCATCTATATTTTCTTCCTTTACCAGATAAATTGGTCTTTTTCTTTGTTTCCAAATACGTCTTAGATAGATATTTGCCCAATATTCCCATACAAAACAGCTGAACACCGCCTACAAACAGAATTACGCACATCAATGAAGGGTAACCTGCAACAGGATCACCAAATGCCAATGTCTTCACTACGATTACAATAATTAATACAAATGCTATAAAGCATAACAACAACCCTAAAATAGAAGCAATGGAAAGCGGCACGGTTGAAAACGCAACAATACCATCAAGAGAATATTTTAAAAGCTTCCAAAAAGACCATTTGGTTTCTCCTGCTCTTTCTCTCCACATTTTCATTTAACCATTTTGTGTTAAAGCTCACCCAGCTAAAAAATACCTTTAGAAAAGCGATTATACTCTTTTACTTCAAGAATTGCGTCTACCATTTGGCGTGTCATTAATCTGTAATCACGTGCGCCATCTACAATTTCTGTCTTTTGATATTTTATTTTATCATAGAATAAAATAATTTAGCAAAAGTGAACGGATAGGAGGTTCCCCTTTCGAGATACTCGACGCGTAGCAACACAGTCATATTCACCGCTTTCTAAATCCTGAAACATTTGCACTAACAGCTCCGGAGGATCCTGTAAATCCACATCCATAACTGCAATATAATCTCCTGAAGACTTTTCTAATCCTGCATACATAGCAGCTTCTTTACCAAAATTTTTTTTGAAAAGAAACATACTTTTACGCGTTCGTCTCTCTTTGCCAATTCTCTCAAAACATTTATTGTTTTATCTTTTGAGCCGTCATTAATAAACAAATATTCAAATTCAGCATCATTTTCCATGATTTTAGAAATTTTCACTATTTCATCATAAAAGAAAGGAATTGCTTCTTGCTCATTAACATGGAACTATAACTGATATTTTTTCATGGTATATTTCCTCTTTTTCCGTACTTTTGCAGAATTTATTTATAAAAATCCTATTTTTACATTATTTTATTATATCTTACTGATATTATATTGTCAACGTTAAAGGGAATTGTATTCTCATTTCCAATAAAAAAGAACAATTATTTTATAACCGCCATAAAATACATCGGAGATTCGAACTCCGGACACCCTGATTAAAAAGTCAGGTGCTCTGCCAGCTGAGCTAATGGATCGTCATAAAAATGACAACTTATATAATAGCAGATTTTTCTGCCCTTGTCAACAAAATTTTCTGCCTTTTTGGCAGAATATTTGGCTGGGGTGGAAGGATTCGAACCTTCGAATGACGGAGTCAGGGTCCGCTGCCTTACCTCTTGGCGACACCCCAATATAGACACAGAATGTACATAGTAGATTCTGTGTTATGTACAAATGGGGTGGATAGTCGGATCGAACCGACGGTCTCCAGTGCCACAAACTGGCGCTTTAACCAACTAAGCTATACCCACCATATGGCGCGCTGAAAGGATTCGAACCCCCCTGGCCTACTGCTTAGAAGGCAGTTGCTCTATCCAGCTGAGCTATCAGCGCATTTGTAATGTGGAGCGGGTGATGGGAATCGAACCCACGCTGCCAGCTTGGAAGGCTGGAGTTCTACCATTGAACTACACCCGCACTTTTCGACAACGTTATGAATTATAGCATATAACATTGTCGTCTGTCAATAGCTTTTTTCAATATATTGGTTACTTTTTTTTTTCTAAAAGCTATTATTACCATATGGTGGATATTTTATTCACCCTAAATAGAATTCAATTTTATTTCATTATTTTCAACTGTAATTGCAATTCCTGTAACCTGTTGGTCATAATGTGTTACAAGCAGCGCTGCAATTTGGTCCTCTATCTTCTTGCGAATCAGATTTCTCAAATCACGCGCACCACTCTTACCGCCGATTGCATGGTCAGCTAACCAGCTAAGCACAGTATCGTCATATTTTAACGTAATATTACGTTCTTGTAAAGAAACCACATATTCATCAATCATGAGGCGTGCAATTGCCTGAAAACCGGTTCCCGTTAATTCGTGGAAAATGATAATTTCATCCACGGCTTAAAAACTCAGGACGTAAAAACTCTGATAACGCCTTCATCGTCTTATCACGGGTAACATCTGCCGCATTTTTGCAAAGCCAAGCGCAGATTCTTTTCTTTCACTTCCTGCATTGGAAGTCATAACAATAATGGTATTTTCAAAATTAACCACACGTCCATGGGCGTCTGTAATTTTGCCTTCGTCTAAAATTTGAAGCAAAATATTCATAACATCCGGATGTGCTTTTTCGATTTCATCAAATAAAATCACAGAATAAGGTTTTCTTCTTACTTTTCCGTCATTTGACCTGCTTCATCATAACCAACATAGCCCGGCGGTGAACCGATGATACGGGAGACAGAGTGTTTCTCCATAAATTCAGACATATCCAAGCGAATGAGCGCGTCAGGAGTGTCGAACAACTCGTGAGACAACACTTTTTACCAATTCGGTTTTTCCTACGCCTGTAGGCCCCACAAAGATAAAGGAAGCCGGTCTGCGTCTTGGACTGATTTGCACTTTACTTCTTCTGATAGCAGCCGCCACTGCTTCCACAGCTTCTTTTTGACCAATCACCTTAGAGTTTAACTTACCCTCTAAATCTGCAAGTTTTTTCAGTTCACTTTCCTGAATACGGCTTGCAGGAATACCGGTCCATAATTCAATCACATGCGCCAGGTCTTCTTCTGTCACGGAAGAATGCAGCGCATCTTGTTCCAAAGACTTTGTCTTTTCTTCCAAACGGGCAATTTCACAGCGTGTTTCCGCCAGTTTTTCATAATCCGGTTCAGCACCGTCTGCTGTCATTTGTTCTTCCTGTTCTTTTAACTTTTCCAGCTCAAATCTTGCTGTATCATACTCCGCCATAGAGGCATTGCGCAAAGCTGCGCAGGCACAAGATTCATCCATTAAGTCAATTGCTTTGTCAGGCAAGAAACGGTCTGTAATATAGCGTTCTGACAATACAACCGCACGTTTGATAATATCATCTGAAAGCTGCACTCTATGATAATTTTCATAATAGGACTTAATACCCAAAAGCACACCAATCGTATCGTCTACGGAAGGTTCCACTACCGTTACAGGCTGAAAACGTCTTTCCAAAGCAGTATCTTTTTTCAATATATTTTCGATACTCTGTAAATGTGGTAGCGCCAATAACCTGAATTTCTCCGCGAGAGAGAGCAGGTTTTAAAATATTGGCCGCATTCATGGAGCCTTCCGCATCACCTGTTCCTACCAGATTATGCACTTCGTCGATAAACAGAATAATATTTCCGTCTGCTTTGACTTCATCTACCAAACCTTTGATCCGACTTTCAAATTGACCTCTAAATTGAGTTCCTGCTACCAAAGCAGTTAAGTCTAATAAATGAATTTCTTTCTTTTTCAGGCGTGCGGAACATTTCCCTGTGCAATACGAATGGAAAGTCCCTCCGCAATGGCAGTTTTACCAACGCCGGGCTCACCGATTAGACAAGGATTGTTTTTGTTCTTCTGCTTAGAATTTGAATCACGCGCGCAATTTCATTGTCACGTCCAATAATGGCATCCAACTCTCCATTTTTTGCTTTTCCTGTTAAGTTGGTGCAATACATGTTCAAATATTTCCGTTTTTTTTTTCTTATCGTCTGTTTTTCTGGAGGAAGTATCTGTTTCTTCCTGCTCTTTTGTTGCTTCCTCTCCATTAGGACCTTGGAATATATTTTTCAGGAATGGGAAAGTAGCTGCACCGCCTTGTGTGAAGCCGTTTTCATCCCCATTCTCATCATCGTCATCATCAGTTGGCATCATAGCGCCATCCATAGACATCAAACCGCTTAATTCGGATTCCATGGATTCCATCATCTCTTCCGTAATACCCATTTTTTCCATTAAATCATTTACCGGTTTAATACCCAACTCTTTTGCGCAAACAAGGCAATAACCTTGACTTTGCTGCGCATCTGTCGAACCTGAGACAAATACAACAGCAGGTCTTTTTTGCAACGTGTACACATCATCATAGAAATTTTCTCTTCTCCGCTACCGCAACGGATTTTTCACCCTGCCCTGCGGTTAAATTAGGACAGTTCTAACCAATCGGTAAGTTCGCAATTATATAAACCACGAAGTAATAGGATTATTATAAAAAATAAATTGATAAATAAAGGAGTTATCCAATACTTGTTTCATGGGTTCTGAACTGTTGCCTATCACAGGCATCAACAGTTGTAACAAAATACATGCCAAGAAGATATAAACAACACCTTTAAATATACCAAATAAACCGCCCAGTATACCGTCTACCTGACGCAAAACCGGCAAACGAAATACATTGCCGATTAATTTTATTACTAAGCGTACCAATATCACCAAAATAAAGAATAAAATGACAGTTAGCAACAATTGCAGCAGCCATATAACAGCAGGAGAAATCAAATCTGCTGTTGCAGGCGCCGCATTGCTTCCTGCTGCCTGTAAACTTTGTTCAATTTGTGACGAAGTAATTCCCTGATTGTTCAGTGTATTACTTAAAAACCCGGTAAATTTGCTACCACCTGTGCAGCCTTCTCCGGGAAAGATGCCAACGCATCATTCGAAAGGACTGATGAAATATTATCAATCAGTTTTCTCTAAAAACACCTTGGTACAGGGCATTTGCAATTAAACCTGCCAACACCCAAGCCAAAAACATGGCAATGACTGCACCGATAAAACCGGCAATGCTTTTAAAAAATCCTTTCTTATAGCCGAAAACGACACAAAGTAAGATGATAATGACAAAGCCAATATCCAATAGGATACCCATGTATAACCTCCTGGTTTGTTACCCTGTTAATATAACACAATTTGCATTACTTCACAAGGGTTGCGCCTATGAAAATCTTGCCTGACGGATTTGGCTGACACCCAGAACATAAACGGTAGCTTCATCCGCCAAAGCAATGCCTCTTGCATCTGAGCCGGCCTCTGCTGTGCTGAAGGAATTACCGCTGCTGGCTGAGTAACCTGTTATGGTACTGTCGGTCAAAATTGCAGCTGTATCTCCATACAAGGAAACCGCATCAATTTTATCTTGACTTTCTATGACACACTTTTCCGAAGCGCTGCTGTCTAAAATAACCAATTTGCTTGCAGATTGGTTATCATAAAGAGTCAGTGCCAATGCCACCCTATTTTTATCAATTGCATAATCTGTCATTTGGCGGGACTGATAGTTGTAATCTACCTTTTCACCTGTAGTACCGTTAATCATACTGGTAGTGGTGTCTCCAATTGCAGCAACCGTACCGTTATCCATATACTCTACTTTTTCCATTAACACTTCATTATACGTTAATATGGCTATCGGCTCAGGATTGAAAAGTCAAAGATATAAACTGCGGAAACAATGCCGCCGTCTTTTGCTGTAATACCGGAAACCGCTGCTCTGGTACCGTCGCTGTTCAATGAAATATCCGTTACATAATATTCGGAAAAATCATATTTATACTGTACGGTATTATCTGTTAAATATACGGACAAGGAAGACGGATATCCTTGGGCTTCCGTGACCAACGCATATCGGCCGCTTCCCGCAATATCGCCTGCTATAATATTATTATTGGTATTGCCGGAATATATCGTATCCGAGCTGCCTTCTATTTTAAATCCGTTTCCTCCCAAATTATAAATGAGATATTTTCCGCTTGTCGCCTGCAAAACAGGGCTGTTAAAACTATGCTGACGGTTGATAGATTGATTGGCACTGCTGTTCATAACCGTTAAGGCAGTGTCACTTACAGTAACCACATTTTTTATCCAACGTCATGAAATTACCGCGATTGACAGAACTTCCTACAATAGATGTTGGATATCCGTCCCCTTTGTCCGCTTCCTACGGTAATGCTCGAAACCATTGACCAATTCCGGAAGAACTGTCTACACTGAACCAGATAAACAGACCCAAAACCACAGCAAGCAATACTGCTATGATAGCATAAACCCACTTTGGTAACTTGGAAAGCGGTGTTTTTTTCTTCATACGTTTTGGTGCATTTTTTTGCGGTCAGGAGAAATTACCGGTTCTTCTTGAGATTTTTCGACTTGGTCTGCACTGGGCAAATTCGTTTTTCCGGCAAAATTATCTAAAAATTGACCTTTGTTATCTTTCTTATTTTCATCCATTGCCATATAACACCTTTCTTAAAACCTCAAATTCCTTTTGCTGTTTCCACTCTGTCTGTTAATAAAACACACGGTTTAAATACAATCCGCATGGCGGTGCTGTTGGTCCCGCCATTTTTCTGTTTTTTGCTTCCAAAATATGCGGAATATCTTCCGGCTGAAATTTTCCTTGCGCTACTCTGAGCAAAGTTCCAACCATAATACGTACCATATTATAAAGGAATCCATCTGCGGATACGGTAAACAACACCATATCGCCTGCTCTTTCTACCTTTGCCTCTGTTACGGTTCGTACCATATCGCCCATTTTGCGTTGGTCCAACGTACAAAAAGACGTAAAATCATGGGAGCCAATATAATGTTTTGCAGCCTCATCCAACCGTTTTTCATCCAGCGCATACCAATAATGATGGGCATAGCCATCCAAAAAGGGTCTCTGATGGGATGATTCCACATCTTATAAACATATTCTTTTCCTTTACAGGAGTATCTTGCGTGGAAATCATCATCTACTTTCTCACAGCTATGTACTGCAATATTGGGCGGCAGAAAGTGATTGAGTGCTGCTACCAACCTTTGTTCTGGAATGCTGTGCTCCAGTTTCATGCTGATGCAATACTCATATGCATGTACACCCGAATCTGTTCTGCTGCAGCCTTTCAAATCCGGCTGTATACCCAAAATATTTTTTAAGGCGTTCTGAAATACTTCCTGTACCGTAACAGCATTTTGCTGTATTTGCCAGCCGTGATAATATTTGCCGTCATATGAAATTTTCAAAAGCAAATTTCTCATATATGGATATATCCTTTATATCAAAAAGTTTTCTACTACAAATAAATTGAGCAGTACAACACCTGCACAAACTGCTACCGTAATTAAAGAAGTTACAACATCTTTTGTGGTGATATGCAAAACTTTCATCTTCGTTCTGCCCTTACCACCATTATAGCATCTGCATTCCATAGCCATTGCCAAATCATACGCACGGCGGAAAGAGGATACAAACAATGGTATCAACACAGGAATCAAAGCCTTAACACGAGAGATAATACCTCCGCTTTCCAAATCGGCTCCTCTTGCCTTTTGCGCACTCATAATTTTATCGGTTTCCTCCAGCAAAGTAGGTACAAACCGTAATGCAATGGTCATCATCATGGCTATTTCATGTACTTTAATGCGGAAAATCTTCAGCGGCTTCATCAGTCGTTCCAGCGCGTCGGTTAACTGAGTTGGAGATGTGGTATACGTTAAAATAGAACTCATCAGAATGAGAACCACAATACGCACTGCAATAAAGATAGCATTACGGATACCGCCCGTTGTAATTTGTATAAAACCCCATTGTACCAATACGGTTCCTCCGCCGTAAAACAAGTTCAATATAGAGGTAAACAGTACAATGAACAATACACCGCGGATACTTCGTATATATCTGGTAAACGGTACGCCTGACAGCAGCATTGCCACCAATGTAAATACCGTCATCAAACCCAAACTTGAAAATTGCCCGCTATAAATATAAAAACAATATTAACTAATGTTAATAGAACTTTTACTCTTGGGTCCAGTTTATGGATAATAGACTTACCCGGAAAATACTGGCCTAATGTAACGTCCTTAATCATTGGCGGCTCCTCTCTGCACAAGTGGCAAAATTTCTTTTACTGCCTGCTCCAGTGTAAACACAGCAGGGTCCACAGGGTACCCGTTTTCATGCAGTTTCATCATGATTTTTGTAACCTGCGGCACACGCAAACCGATTTGCTCCAGCTCTTTCGCGTGAGAAAATACCTTTGCGGTTTCGTCAAACAAAAAGACTTTGCTTTCATTCATTACCAAAACACGGTCGGCTACCCGCGCAATATCTTCCATACTGTGAGATACCAAAATGACCGTATTCTGCCGTTGTTTATGATACGCTTTTATTTGACTGAGCAAATGGTCTCTGCCTTGAGGGGTCCAGTCCCGCCGTAGGCTCGTCCAGAACCAAAACGTCGGGGTCCATGGCTATCACGCCTGCAATGGCGGCACGGCGTTTTCACCGCCGGACAAGTCAAACGGTGATTTTTCCAGCAACGCATGGTCCAAACCCACAAAATCCACAGCCTGCATCACGCGCTGATTGACTTCATCCTGTGAAAGCCCCATATTTCTGGGACCAAATCCAATATCTTTGATTACAGTATCTTCAAACAACTGATATTCCGGATATTGAAATACCATGCCAACCTGAAAGCGTACTTTGCGAATTTCTTTCTTTTTTTTCCCAAATATCTTTTCCGTTTAACAATACAGTGCCTGATGTTGGTCTGAGCAATCCGTTCAGCTGCTGAATCAATGTGGATTTACCGGAACCTGTATGACCGATTAAGCCAATGAATTCGCCTTTTTAATTGCGATGTTTACATCTTCGATTGCCGTTTTACTAAATGGCGTTCCGGCGCCGTAAGTATACGTAAGATTTTTTGTTTCTATTACATTCATCGGCTTACGCTTTCTCCTTTAACAGTAATTCCAACGCGGCAACACACTCATCTTCCGTTAATACACCATTTGGCAGTCTCATACAGCCTGCCTCTTTCAAACGATGAATCAGTTCTGTAGACTGGGGTACATCCAAGTGATGTTCCTTTAATAAGTCTACCTGAGAAAAAATTTCTTTCGGTGTGCCGTCCATTAAAATATTGCCTTTATCCATAACCACTACACGGTTCGCAGCAATTGCCTCGTCCATATAGTGGGTAATCAACACAATCGTGATGCCTTTTTCCCTGTTCAGCTTTGTTATGGTATCCATAACTTCTTGGCGACCTCTCGGGTCAAGCATAGCAGTAGGCTCGTCCAAAACAATGGTGGAAGGTTCCATTGCAATGATACCTGCAATGGCAACCCTTTGTTTTTGTCCGCCTGATAATTTGTGCGGCGCATGTTCACGATACTCGTACATGTCTACCGCTTTTAGCGCATCGTCTACTCTTTGACGAATTTCCGCAGGAGGAACTCCTAAATTTTTCAGGTCCAAAGGCAATGTCTTCTTCTACAATACTGGCAACCAATTGATTATCGGGATTTTGCAGAATCAAACCGACACGTTTTCTGATTTCAAATTTGAGACTGTCATCTGTGGTATCCATGGTATCCACATATACTTTGCCGCCGCTTGGCAGTAAAATTGCGTTAAAATGTTTTGCAAGGGTCGATTTACCGGAACCATTATGGCCCAACAATGAAACAAAGTCACCCTTTTGGATACCTAAAGTAACGCCTTTTAAGACTTCCACGATTCCGCTTTTCATCTTCATCATAAGAGAATCTAACGTCCTGTGTTTGTAAATAGTCCATATGGTTTCCTTTCTATATGCAATGGTTATTTGATTGCCAAATTGCGGTAGAACCGCAGGGAAGTACAAAACCTGAGGAGGTTACGGGCAATCCGATTTCGCTTGACGATACGGTACCGCCAAACGGTTTTCTTTAACATAACTCCAAGAAGATGTTCCATCACAGCAGGGGATAACCCTGTTGTATAAGAATTTAATATAAAAATAAAGGTTGTTTGGATAAAATCGGCAGACATAACTCCACCAAATGGTAAAGCTGTTCTTCCAGCTTCCACACTTCGCCGCCCGGTCCTCTTCCGTAAGACGGCGGGTCCATAATAATACCGTCGTACGTATTGCCGCGGCGCTGTTCCCTTTGTACAAATTTCACACAGTCATCTACCAGCCAGCGAATGGGTTTGTCTGCAAGTCCGCTTGAGACGGCATTTTCTTTTGCCCAAGCAACCATACCCTTAGAAGCGTCCACATGACAAACCTCCGCACCTGCACTGGCACATGCCAAAGAAGCAGCTCCTGTATAGCCAAACAAATTCAGCACTTTTATAGGGACGTTTGGCTTCTTTGATTTTATTCATAGCAAAATCCCAGTTTACGGCCTGTTCCGGGAAGATACCCGTATGCTTAAATCCCATTGGTTTTAGATTAAAGGTCATCTCTTTATAACGGATACTCCACACAGCAGGCATGTTTTGATGTTCCTGCCAATGACCGCCTCCGGTATTGGAACGATGATACCTTGCATGCGCTTTTCTCCACAACGGATTGGTTTTTGGGGTATTCCAAATAATCTGAGGGTCGGGACGGATTAAAATAATATCGCCCCAACGCTCCAGACGCTCTCCTGCGGAGGTATCTATTAATTCATAATCGTTCCAATCTGCAATTCTCAAGTTGTGTAACGTCCTTTCTGTTTATACCAATTGCTCACGAATGACATCAGCAACATAATTTTGCCAATTCCTGAATTTCTGCCTCACTTTCACCTTCTACCATGACGCGAAGCAATGGCTCGGTTCCACTTGGACGCACCAAAATACGTCCTTTTCTTCCCAATTGATTTTGTACTCTTTGTGTAGCCTCTTTGATTTTTCTGTCTGTATAAAACGGAGTTTTCCTTCATTGGATACTTCCACATTTACAAGAACCTGCGGGAAACGTGTCATCAAAGTAGCAAAAAGGCTGGACAATTTCGCTTCTCTGCGATGCACCAAACTAAGCAGATGTGCGCCTGTCAGCTGTCCGTCGCCGGTGGTGCCAAAATCTAAGAAGATGACATGGCCGCTTTGCTCTCCGCCAAAATTATAATCGTTCTGGCGCATGGTTTCCAACACATAACGGTCTCCAACTTTGGCTGCTTCAAAACGCATACCGTTTTCTTCACAAAAACGGATAAATCCCCATATTACTCATGACCGTTCCCACAACGGCATTATGAGCCAATTTTTCCTCGGGATTTTAAATCTGCCGCACAAATTGCCATGACGAAATCTCCATCAACCAATTGACCTTTTTCATCTACAGCCAAACAGCGGTCGGCGTCGCCGTCAAATGCAATGCCTGCGTCCAGTCCGTTATCCAATACAAATTGCTTTAAGCTCTCCATATGAGTAGACCCGCATTTGTCATTGATATTGGTTCCGTTTGGCTTATCATGAAGCATATAACATTCGGCACCCAATTCTGTATAAAGACGTTCTGCCGTTCTGGAAGCAGAACCGTTGGCACAGTCCAAAGCAATTTTCATTCCGTCCAACGCATACGGAACCGTACTTTTGATATGTTGAATATAAAGGTCTACCGCATCCTCTTCACGGGTAATGCTGCCAACGCCGCCGCCTGTGGGACAATCATACGTAGCAATATGATCCAACACGATGGCTTCAATTTGTTCCTCCAGCGCATCGGGCAGTTTAAAGCCGTCCCCGCTGAAAATTTTAATGCCGTTAAACTCGCATGGATTATGAGATGCAGAAATCATAATGCCCGCATCTGCTTTTAACTTTCCAATTAAAAAGGCAACAGCCGGTGTAGGAACCACACCAAGTGTTACAACATCCGCACCAACAGAGCATAAACCTGCTTCCAGTGCGTTCTCCAGCATATCAGAAGAAATTCTGGTATCTTTGCCTATTAAAATTTTCGGTCTCATTCTGCTATCGTTTGTTAAAACCATTGCTGCGGCACGGCCAATATTCATAGCCATTTCACAAGTCAATTCCGCATTGGCCACACCTCTGGCGCCATCGGTTCCAAATAATCTACCCATATAAGATCTCTCCTATAACTCCATTTTTCTATGGATTACTATATCTATGAAAATACATTGTGTTTATGTTAGATTCCGTCTATTTTTGCTGCATGGTTTCCTTTTCCGCTTGTGCGGGAGGCTTCAATCCCAAATGCAAATATGCGGCATGGGTTGCGCATCTTCCTCTTGGGGTTCTGCTCAAAAATCCAATTTGCATCAAATACGGCTCATATACGTCTTCCAGTGTGACAGCCTCTTCGCCGATGGCAGCCGCCAATGTTTCAATTCCCACAGGACCGCCGTTATAAAACTGTATCAATGTTTTCAGCATTCTTCTGTCATTGGCATCCAAACCGATTTCATCTACTTCCAGACGGTCCAAACCAATTTTAGCGGACTGATATGTAATGACGCCGTCACTGATAATCTGCGCAAAGTCCCGCACACCTATGTGTCTGTAGACGGCGGTATGACCGATAATCCCAGATATGCTTTATATCAATCAGAATACAGTGTTGTCGTGGCAAATAAGGCAAATGAGCCGGCTGTACAAAAGTAACCATTGCAGGAAGATGTTGCGAAAGCGGAGACTTAATTCAGGAAAATACCATGATACAGGATGTGGAAGTAGGCGATACCTTAGCCGTATTATCTACAGGCGCTTATAATTATTCCATGGCCTCCAATTACAACCGCATTGGTAAGCCTGCTGTTGTTATGGTACGAAACGGAGAACCGAGAGTTGTTGTAAAACGCGAAACATACGCCGATTTGGTTCGAAACGATATATAACAAATTGCTTATATATTTACTTTTTTCACTTTTATGTGCTAAAATTGTAATTAATGAAAGTGAAAGGACGGATTGGTATGAATTCAAAAGTAAAAAGCGATAGTGTCGATTTTTTATTCCGTTCCATCCTCAAGCTGAAAACAGTAGAGGAATGCTACGATTTTTTTGAAGACCTATGCACAGTACCTGAAATTAAGGCCATGTCTCAGCGTTTGGAGGTAGCGCATATGCTGAGCAATAACTGTGTTTACAGTGATATAGTAGCAAAACAGGCGCTTCCACAGCAACAATCAGTAGAGTGAATCGCTCTCTTAACTATGGCTGTGACGGATATGAATTGGTATTTGGAAGATTGCAAGAGGAAGAAGAGGCGACATCATGAGTAATTATACAGCCTTTGCAGAGTTTTTATGACCAATTAACAGACAATGTAGATTATAAAAAACGTGCTGAATATTTCTGCAAACTTTTGGAGCGTCATGGTCATACCATGGGACTCACTTTTGATTTGGCTTGCGGAACAGGCAGCCTGACAATAGAACTGGCAAAACGAGGCGTCGATGTGTATGGCATTGATGCCTCTCCGTCTATGCTGACCATTGCACAGGAAAAAGCAGCAGAGGCCAATACGCCAATTTTATTTTTATGTCAACGCATGGAAGAGTTAGATTTGTTTGGAACCATTGACACCGTTGTATGCACACTGGACAGCATAAATCATTTAACAGAAGAAAAAGATATCTTGCAGGCATTTCAGCGTGTAGCACTTTTTTGGATCCTAACGGCTATTTTGTGTTTGATGTGAACACTCCATGCAAGCATAGGCATGTATTAGAGAATAATACATTTCTTTATGATACTGAAAATGTGTACTGCGTATGGCAGAACACATTAGATGAAGAAACCGGAATTGTAGAAATCAATCTGGATTTTTTGCACGTCAAGAAGGCGATATGTACAGACGTTCAAACGAA
>VOFB01004179.1_pt1 | contig 19221 bp, 26 predicted proteins | sample 5384141 | NCBI WGS metagenome assembly VOFB01 (sample SAMN12384721, study PRJNA508395) | human gut metagenome | isolation source: healthy gut A | host: Homo sapiens | reverse complement strand
TGCTCTCTCACAGCAATCACAGCATGCAGTACGAGGTGAAAAAAGGGCTTTTGTATCACTGCCGAAGGGCTGCTATATCCAGCTGGAAAAGAAGGCTTCCGAAGTCATTCTGGCGAATATTCGCCGCTCCTTCGGTGACCGTGCCGGTCTGATTGCGCGTATCGAAACCTTCACACAGGACAGCGGCCTTCCCCTTTCCTGAAGAATTTCATCGGCTACTATCACCTCGACCCGCGGTCGATCTACGGTAAATTCTCCTTCTCCCGTCTCTGTGCAGATGCAGGCGTCCTTGATGATTTTATCGAACCTGCCGAAAGCATTCTGACAAAGGCGTTCAGCAAGCTGGTTGCCGTGGATTCCCGGCGCTGGATTAAGTTCCTGACGGATATTCTTCCGCGCTTCTCCTGTGAACTTGCGGCTTCGCTTTCCGATTTTGAAAATCGCATGCTGCAAATGTTCTACATCACCGTATTTCAGGAGGCGGCAGACTGGCGTTCCCATACTACGCAAGCCAAATCATGCAGCTGCTCGCGGACAGTCCGACCATGATGCACGAACTGAACGAGCTTCTGTCGTTCAATCTGGAACGTATTGACTTTATCGATCAGCCTGTCCTGCTTGGCTTTTGATTGTCCGCTGGACCTGCATTGCACCTATACCAGAGATCAAATTCTGATTGCAATGGACTATATGACGCCGAAAAATGTGCGGGAAGGTGTCAAATGGCTGCCTGACAAGCAGGTCGATGTGTTCTTTATCACGCTCAACAAGGCGGACAAGGACTACTCCCCTGACTACCATGTACAACGACTATTCGATCAACGAAAGCCTGTTCCATTGGCAAAGTCAAAGCACGACCTCCGATACGGCAAGCACCGGTCAGCGTTATATCAACCACCGACAGCGCGGCAGCAAGGTCGTTCTCTTTGTGCGGAGTTCAAGCAGGACAGCATTGGCGCTGCACCGTATACCTGTCTTGGAACGGCAGCCTATGTGAAGCACACCGGCAGCAAAGCCAATGAATATTACATGGCATCTGACCAGCCGATTCCGGCGAAGTATCTTCGCAAGACGAACAAGCTGGTAGTCGGATAAGGAAGGCATCTTATGAAAACAATTCGAGTCGTTGCCGCAGTCATTCGTGATGGCGAAAAATCTTTGCCACCATGCGCGGCTACGGTGACTTTAGAGGACTGTGGGAGTTCCCCGGCGGAAAAATCGAGTCTGGCGAAACACCGCAGGAGGCCTTAAAAAGAGAAATCTGGGAAGAACTGGCCTCCGAGATTTCGGTTGGCGAGTTGATTGATACCGTTGAATTTGATTATCCGACCTTTCACCTTTCAATGGATTGCTTCTGGTGTCAGCTGATCCGCGGTGATCTCGAGCTGTTAGAGGCCGCCGAAGCGCGATGGCTGACCAAGGAAACACTGAAAAGCGTGGATTGGCTGCCGGCTGATTCAGGGCTGATTGAAAAGATTGAGAAAGCGCTCGCTTTGCTGCCATCTTGAACTGTAATGCAAGGCGGTGCAGCCATCATCTGCGCAGCCTTTCCGAACTGATGCATTTATTCGTTAATCAGACAGCGAATTACATGAATATTACAAGAGGAGCATTACTTTGACCCATCTTTTCGCCCTGTCCGCAGCGGCCGCCGATATTATGAATATTTCGCTTCGTTCCCGCCTGTCCGCCGCGCGGCTTGACGTATATCGACAGCCTGCACGGCACCTCCCGTCAGCAGAGCTTCACCGCTTCCCTGCTGCTGGATGAGGCAATCCGCCTTTGCTGTCCGTCCGTGCCGCGCCCGCTCGACATTGCCGCGAACGAGAACGGCAAGCCGTATCTGACCGCCGCGCCGGATGTTCATTTCAGCCTGTCGCATTCCGCCGCATGGGCAGTCTGTGCGGTGAGCGACCACCCGGTCGGCGTAGACATTCAGCAGTGCCGCTCCTTCAAACCCAATATTGCCGACCGCTTCTTCCACCCCGATGAGGTGCAGTACCTGTCCTCTCTCTCGCCTGCCGAGCGCGAAAACGCGTTCTACACGCTGTGGGCGCTCAAGGAAAGCTACGTCAAGGCCGATGGCCGCGGTCTGCGGCTGCTGCGGCAGTTCTGCGTAGATATTGCCTGTCAGCCGCCGGCAATCACCATCGGCACACCCGGCTCCCTGTTTGTGCCGGATTTCCCCGATCCCGCCTACAGGCTCGGCGTATGCGTGCAGGAAGAACACTCCGAAGCACCTGCTCTCACTGTTTTACAGCATCTATCCACCCCATAAAACGCAAAAAGAACCGATACCATAAGGTATCGGTTCTTTCTGTTTATTCAGACTCTTTCGCCTTGCGCACCGCTGTCGCCAGCTGATCCGAGCAGCTTGTGCCGCGTCCGTTGCATGAAATACCCTTGAAGTAGCCTTCAATCTGCTCCACGGTCATGCCCTCGACCACGCGGCTGATTGCCTGCAGATTGCCGTTGCAGCCGCCCTTGAAGGATACGTTGTGCACGGTATCACCGTCCAGATCGAACGAGATGTTCATCGGACATACGCCGTGCGGCTTGTAGTCAAAATGCTGCATGTCTTTCCTTGTCCTCCCCAACTTATCAAAGCAAAGTGCGGATGTGCGCCGCCGCCTGCTCGAATGTGCTCACCTCGGTATAGGCGAGCGTGCTCTCGGACGCGGTCTGCCCGTCCAGTTGAGCCAGATGCCGTCAATGCCGACGTCGAGCGCGCCCTGAATATCGTGCGTGAAGTTGTCGCCAACCATGACGGTCTCCTCCGGCAGACAGCGGCATTTGTGCATCGCCAGCCAGAAAATCGCCGAACCCGGCTTATCCACACCGGCTTCCTCACTCGTAACAAGGCAGTCCACCTTGTCGGCAATGCCGAGGTACTCCAGCTTTTTCCATCTGGATATCCGCCAGCATATTAGTGCAGATGGCCACCTTAACGCCCGCCGCACGCAGCTCGTCCAAAAACTCAGCCACGCCCGGGCGCAAGGTCATCTTAGCGAACACCGCATTCCAGTACACGCGGAATGCCTCGCGCGAATAGCGAACGGCGTTCAGGCCCATGCGCTCGAGCGCACCCTGTGCAAACAGCACACGGTCATGCGTAGGCGGCATGGCAGGCTGCTGCCGTGCCAGACGCTTGCGGTTGACGCGGAATGCGTCCGCGAACCCCTTGCCTTTGTCTCCAAACGTGCTGATGGCCCCACTCCTCCAGCTTTTCGTAGGCATAGGCGTCCCCGGCCTGAAAGCTGGTGTATAACGTGTCATCAGATCGAAAAAAAACTGCTTTTAATCCCATAAAATCCTCACAAAAGTTTTTCGTTATAGACTGCGCGGCTGCCGCCTACAAACTTCGGGCGGCGGCGTGCGCACAGCAGAACGGCTTCGCCGATCTTCTTAGTCTCAATGCGCAGCGGTACGACCACCGGCTTGATGTGCATGCCGATCAGCGTTCCGCCGATATCCATGCCCGCAGAAGCGCTCTGCTTGAGCGACTCAACCGCCACCGGATCATCAAAGCGCTTGTACGCGGTCGTGCCGAACGAACCGCCTGCCTTGGGCTGCGGAATGACGTTGACCTCCTCCAGACCGAACTGCTCTGCCACAGCACGCTCCACGATCCTTCTCCGCCTGATCGACGACCCGGATGTTCGCGAGCCGCTCAAATTCCTGCGAGAACGAGAAGTCGTGCATTTCCAGCGGTTCGGGAGACGCGCTGCGCGTTGTGCAGGATAATCTGGACCAAGAACTACTATGCCTACAACCCGTCCATCGACATCCGGCCCAAAGAGAAATAACGCATTTGCAAGGAGATGGTCCCCTACACCGTCTCCTTTTTTGCAAATACTGCATCAATCCGGGCACTGTGCAAAACAAATTTGAACACTTTACTGTGTAAAGTGTCTTTTTTCTTTCCGTGCATTTCTGCTATAATGCTATTAAGTAGCGCATATTATATATTTGCCTGATCACTATCGGACAGGTCTTCGCATAAATTTCAGTAAGTAGGGGAACAAGCATGAAAGAACAGAAATTGGTCATCACCGGTATGGGCGCTGTTACGCCGATCGGTATTGGTGTGGACGCATACTGGTCCGCACTGGTGGAGGGACAATGCGGTGTAGGAAAAATTACCCGCTTTGATGCATCCGAACTGCCCGTGCAGATCGCGGCAGAGCTGAAGGACTTCGATCCCGCTGCCTACATGCCGAAAACGCTGGCCCGCACGATGGACCCGTTCATGCAGTTTGCCTTTGTTGCGGCCGAGGAGGCTCTCAAGAACAGTGAGCTGTCCATCGAGAGCGAAAGCGACCGTATCGGCATCGTCATGGGCACTGCAATGGACGGCGTTACCACCGTTGCACAGACGCAGGCTGCGTTCGACACAGGCAAGCGCGTCGGCCCTCGCTTTGTGCCTATGACCATCGGCAACATCGCCGCCGCGCAGATCTCGATTGCTCACGGCATTCACGTCCCGAGCCTGACACTCAATACGGCATGCTCAGCAGGCGGCGACGCCATCATGACCGCCGCCATGTTGCTGCGCACCGGCGAGGCAGACGCGGTGCTGGCGGTCGGCGGGGAAAGCATCCTGTGTCCGATTGTGGTGTCCGGCCTGTCGCAGGCCAAGGCGCTGTCCCGCCGAAACGACGACCCCGAGCAGGCGTGCCGCCCGTTTGACCTCAACCGGGACGGTTTTGTCATCGGGGAAGGCGGCGGCGCGCTGCTGATTGAAACCGAAGAGCACGCCCTCGCGCGCGGCGCAAAATCCACGCCGTACTCGCCGGTTACGCGAATACCTCGGATGCACACCACGTTACCGCGCCCTGCCCGGACGGCGAAGGCGCTTCCCGCTGCATGAAGCTGGCGCTCAAGAGGGCCGGCATGCAGCCGTCCGACATTGGCTATATCAACGCGCACGGCACGTCCACGCCGCTCGGCGACAAGGCCGAAACACTGGCGGTCAAGGCCGTGTTCGGCGACCGCAAAGCGCACCGCCGATGAGCTCCACCAAGTCCGCGACCGGCCACCTCATGGGCGCCGGCGGCTTGACCGAAAGCCATCGCCTGCATCAAGGCCATCGAGGAAGGCGTTCTTCCGCCTACCCTGCACCTGGCAAAGCCCGATCCGGAATGCGATCTGGATTATGTGCCGAATACCGCGCGCAAGGCGGAAATCAACGCTGCAATGAGCAATTCGCTCGGCTTCGGCGGACAGAATTCCAGCCTGATTGTTGCCAAATACGAGAAATAATTCCTATCAAGAATACGCAGTTAGTGATTATGTATCCTTAAAATTGCGAATCTTTATCCTATTGCAAATAAAAATAACAGGGACATCGGCATGCAGCTTGTGTCCCTGTAAGATTTTTCTTCTTGCAATTTCGTGATTATATGGTATTATAATATTCGTTAAGTAGTTTTTAACTCTACATACAACCATCCCCTGAGGTAATTATGAATTGCTAATTCCCCATACAAATCATTAAGAGGTGATCCCTTGAGTCACGAATACACCGATGATATTTCCATGTTCCGCGACACATTTGAAACCCGTTTCACCTATCTGAACGGTTTTCTGCGCAATGTTTCGCGTTTCGGCAGCCGACCGGCACTCTTTGACCCGCGTTCCGGCCGCCGCTGGACCTATGCGGAGCTGAACGCCGAGGCCAACCGCCTGGCGCATGCACTGCGCGCGAACGGGGTTGGTAAGAACGATGTTGTCATGTTCACCCTGCTCAATTCGCCGGAGTTTGTTTTCTGCTATCTGGCGGCGCACAAGATTGGTGCGGTGGCGTGTCCGGTCAACTACCGGCAGGGCGCAGGCGAGATTGCACTCGTCATTGATGACAGCACGCCCAAGGCTTTCATCTACGACGCCGAGTTCGGCGAGCTGTCCGGCGGTGCGCTCGACCTGTGCGAGAGCAAGCCTGCCATCAAGATCGTTGTCGGCGCGGACGATGCCGTACCTGCCGGTCAGGTGCGCTATGCGGATTACGTTGCCGATCAGCCGGAGAACGACCCGCCGATCGACTTTGACCCGCACATCTACGACGAGACCACCCGTCTGTACACTTCCGGCACAACCAACCGTCCGAAGGGCGTGCCGATCAACAATATCAACGAGGTGCTTTCCGCGCATGACGTTATGATGCACTTCCCTCTCGGTCCGACCGACCGCACGATGAACATGACCCCGTGGTTCCACCGCGGCGGCATCCACTCCGGCGGCCCGTGCCCGACCCTCTATGCGGGCGGCGAAGTTGTCATTCTGCGCGATTTTGCACCGAAGCGCTGCCTGGAATATGCCGCGAAGTACAACATCTCGTTCCTGATCGGTGTACCGACCATCATTGCCATGCTCGCCCGCACGCAGGAGCGCACCCCGCACGACCTGTCCGCGCTGCGCGGCATTGTCACCATGGGCGCGCCGTTTGAAAAGAGCGCATGCGAGAAGTACATGAAGCTGCTCACGCCGAACATTTTCAACGGCTACGGCACGACGGAATCCTTCTGGAACACATTTCTGCGCCCGTTTGACCTGCCGGATAACGCAGGCTCGGCCGGCCGCTCGTGTACGGACGACGAGGTCCGCATCGTAAAGACTGCGCGAGGACGGCTCCCATTCCGAGCCGGACGACCTGGTCCCGCACGACAACGTGGCCGAGGGCGAGATCATCATCTCCTCTCCGGCAAAGAGCGCATTTTGTTACTATAATAACCCGGAAATGACCGAACAGAAGTTCTACAAGGGATTTCTGTACACCGGCGACGTGGGGACATGGGATGAAAACGAGTTTGTCACCGTTTCCGGCCGGAAGGACGATATGATTGTGTCCGCGGGCGAAAACATCTACCCGACGCAGATTGAGGCCGTGCTGAACGACCATCCCAAGGTTGCAGAGAGCGCCGTTATCGGTGCGCCGGACAAGCTGCGCGGCGAAGTTGTTGCGGCATATGTTGTGCCGAGCGATCCCTCCCTCACCGTTGAGGAGCTGAAGGAGTACTGCACGAACAGTCCCATGCTGTCCTCGTACAAGTGGCCGCGCATCTACAACATCGTTGATTCCTGCCGCACACCGCGACCGGCAAAATCATGCACCGCGCCCTGCGCAACAAGGCTTGACAGCCGTTTCCTATTGTTAAACGCTCACTCAGAGGGCAAGTCATTCATCAGAAATGACAAGCCGGATAAGGTGACAGGTTGAGATACCTGTTCCATCCGGCTTTTTTTGTATGTATGGAGAATGGACAATGACATGAACTTATGTCATCCGTTCTCCATTTTATTTTACAAAATAAAGAAGGGCAGCCACCGGCCGCCCCTGCAGAATGTCATCCTATACAATAATTACTAACTGCTGATCTTACAAAAGTCCCTGCAGTGAATAAACTGCCGCCAGCGCCAGCAGAATGGCGATCAGCGTTTTCAGCACGCGCAGGAATCGCTCTCTTGTGACAAACCGCCGCCAGCCTGTCGGCTTCGGGTCCGGAGGAAGCATTTCGTCCGGTGTCGGCTTATGGTCGAGCAGCCCCTACGCCGCAATCCTTGCATTTACGAACATTCTCGACGTATTCCGCGCCGCATTTCGGGCACCAAGGCATAATTCGTTACTCCTTCCAGATGAAAATCGGCAGCGGCGGATCATTTTGCGGTTCATCCATTCACAGCCGAGCACGGTATAGGTTCGGTCGTCGAGTTCCCGCAAGTGAGCCAGAATTGCGTCGCGCTCCTCATAGCCGTTTTCCTTGCCGTAATAGAGCGCAAGCGCCATCAATCCGCCTTTTTTGAGCAGCTTCAGACCCGCATCAACAGCAGGCAGTGAAGTTCTGCGGTGGTGAATTTTGTCGGGTCTCCGCCGGGCAGACGGCCGAAATTGAACACGATGCAGTCCACGGTCTCCGGTTCGGCGTAGTGCGCCATGTTAGCGTGGCTGTCGAGGTAAACCCCGGCGCTGAGGTGCTCTTTCGCCAGCAGCTCGCGGGTCTGCCGGACGGCATCCTCCTGCACATCAAAGGCCAGCACACGGCCGTTTTCGCCTGTCAGACGGCACAGCAGCGCTGTGTCTCTGCCCTGCCCGCGGTCGCATCAATACAAAAAATCGCCTTCCCGAACCTGCCGCCGGAGCACATCATGCACAACCGAAAGTGTGTTCATGCTCTGCCCTCCTCAAAAGCGGCCGCCGCCGAGCGCGCGCGCGATTTCGTCCCGCGCAGCCATGAGCGGCGCACGCAGCCTGCCACGCGCTGGTCGGTCATGCGGCTGACCGGCGCAGACAGCGAAATCGCGTAGGACGCGCGTCCGCGGTAGTCCGGAATGGCGGCCGCAATGCAGCGCACGCCAAGCCTCGTTCTCCTCATTGTCGAGCGCGTAACCAAGCTGACGCACCTTGTCGATCTCACGGAAAACGCATCCTCATCGACGATGGTGTGCTCGGTCCACGCATGCACATCGCTGTGCTGCCACACGTCGCGCACCTCTGCGGTGTCCCATGTGGCAAGAATTGCCTTTCCAACGCCCGTACAGTACAGCGGCAGGCGCATACCGATGCGCGAGAACATGCGGATGGCAGACGAGCCGTTATCCACTTTATGGATGTACACAATGTCCTTAGTCGTCGCGCATGACAAGGTGAACGGTCTCATCCGTGCACTGCTCGAGCCGTTCAAGCGACGCGCGTGCTCTCAACAATATCCAGATTATCCACAATATAGCTGCTCATCTCGCACAGGCGCATACCGGCGCGGTAGACGCTGGTTTCCGCGTCGCGCTGCACATAGCCGCGCGCACACATGCTGGTCAGCAGACGGTGAACCGTGCTTTTGTGCAGGCCGGTTTCCGCAGACAGGCCGCCGATGCTCATGCCGTTGCGGCTGCGGCACAGAGTTTCCAGCAAATCGAATGCGCGGTCGAGCGATTGAACGGTCGATTGCTCCGCCATGAAAAACGCTTCCTTCGTTCCGTATTATAAAACACATCTTCATTATACAGCAAAGCTGCACAAAAAACAAAGGGATTATTTTGGTGTGGTCGCCAAATGGGGGTCGATCGCTTGCGAAGCGAACGGAATCTTGCCTGCCCGTCGAGGGCACAAGAAGGAGGACACCGAGGTTTCCTCCTTCTTGTGAATCATCCACTTTCCTAAGAGGGCACGGCGAAATTTGCAGAGCTGAGACTATAGGGGAACGGCAGTCGGGTTACTCTACCGTTCATTTCGTGAAATATTCGCAGTTCACAGATAGATTACTGCTACACAGGTGGTTTACTCTCCGCAGAGCGCGGCATAACAGTGCCGCGCAACTCGTTTATACGTTGTTGCGTCTGTCACCTGCGAATAAAGCTGCTGATAAACGCTATCTTGCAGGGAGCGAAATTTCTCCTTTTACAGAAAAACCACAGTCAAAACGACTGTGGTCTGCGTAAATGTTTGGATCAGACGTTGAAACGGAACAGAACAACATCGCCGTCCTGCATCACATACTCCTTGCCCTCGGAGCGAACCAGACCCTTTTCGCGGGCAGCAGCCAGCGAGCCAAGCTCGATGAGGTCCTTATAGTTGATAACCTCAGCGCGAATGAAGCCGCGCTCGAAGTCGGAGTGAATGACGCCGGCAGCCTGCGGCGCCTTTGTGCCCTTCTCGATGGTCCACGCGCGGACCTCCTGTTCGCCGGCGGTAAGGTAGCTCATCAGGCCGAGCAGGTCGTAGCAGACCTTGATCAGACGGTCCAGACCGGACTCGTGCAGGCCGAGTTCGGACAGGAACATCTCCTTCTCCTCTGCGTCCATGCCGGCGATATCCTCCTCCAGCTTTGCGCAGATCGGCAGAACCATCGCGCCTTCTGCGTCTGCAATGGCCTGTACCGCCTTGAGACGCTCGTTCTCGGTATCGTTGCCGGTAAAAGCCTTCCTCGTCCATGTTTGCTGCGTAGATGACCTTCTTCGCGGACAGCAGGTCGCTCTCACCGATGACGCGGTCAATGTCCTCGTCCTCGCCAAAGCCCTCGAAGGTACGGGCGGTCTTGCCCTCCTCCAGATGCGCCTTCAGGCCCTCGAGGATCTCCACGTCACGGAGCAGCTTCTTATCTGCCTTCGCAGCCTTGCGGGTGCGGTCGAGACGGCGTTCGAGATGCTCGATGTCCGCAAGGATCAGCTCAAGGTCGATGGTCTCGATATCACGGGCCGGATCGACCGAGCCTTCAACATGCACGATGTTCTCGTTGTCGAAGCAGCGGACAACGTGAACGATCGCGTCAACCTCGCGGATATTGGATAAAAATTGGTTGCCCAGTCCTTCCCCCTTGCTGGCGCCGCGCACCAGACCGGCAATGTCCACAAACTCGACCACCGCAGGCGTGGTCTTCTTTGCGTGATAGAGATCGGTCAGCGGCTGCAGACGCTCATCCGGTACAGCGACCATGCCGACGTTCGGGTCGATGGTGCAGAACGGATAGTTTGCGCTTTCCGCGCCCGCCTGCGTAATTGCGTTGAACAAGGTAGACTTGCCGACGTTTGGCAGTCCGACGATGCCGAGTTTCATAATATAATTCCTCCAACTTTATAAGGGGATTTTCTGCTCCCCGTTTTCTGCATAAAAATAGTATACCGCTTTCGCTGGAATTTTGCAATGTTTTGCGCTATACTAAAGATACCAATTTGTCTGCAAGAGGTGAAAAGCCATGCCTTCTTATGTCACTTCTACCATATTTTTGCGGCTACCGTACAGCGCGTAACCAGTGATTCGGTCGCCCATATCGCGTCCTCCTACCCGGCAGCCTACCGATGGGGCTCGCAGGGACCGGACCCGCTGGCGCTCTATCACGCGCCGTTCCCGTCCGCGCTGCGCAGACTGGCGAACCGCGTCTGCACCGAGCCGCCCGCGCCGCTGTTCGAGTCACTGTGCAAAGCCGCCGTTGCGTCGCACAACACGGCTGCACTCGCGTATGTATTTGGATTCTGCACGCACTATGCGCTCAGCCGCGTAACCTGTTCGTTTGTTTCCGCACAGGCGGACAGGCTGTCGCAGTTCATGCCGGGCTACTCTGCCGAGGCACGCCGCCATTTAGTCGAGAGCGACATCGACGGTGTGATGATCGCGGATTTTGTCTCGACACGCCCGCCGAGTACGAGGCGTACCGTCAGCTGGAGCCAGATGCGCCCGAGTCCCCTCTCGCGGCGAAAAAAAATTCTGGCGCAGGCCCTGCGGGAGACGTATGGCGTGCACATCACGCCTGCCGCCGTCTACCACTGATGAACGATATGCGCCGCATGCACCATCTCGCGCATCAGGGCGCCTCTGCGCTCACCCGTCTGCAGCGTTTCGAGCACCTGATCGGCAAATCCGGTTTTGCGTCCTCGCTCATCCGTCCGACAGAGCCGCTCGCGGCGGACTGCACCAATCAGGAGCACCGTCCGTGGACATCCCGCACCGGCGAGCGAACGGATTCATTCTCCGATCTGTTTGATGCCGCCGTGCCGCTGGCAGTCTCGCTGCAGCGTGCCGCTCTCGACCGCTATTATCAGCAGAAGCCGCTCGATCCGCGCTTTTTCCCCCACGGATTTTACGGGTACACCCATCAAAAAGTAAAAAATTTAATAACTTAGCGACAGGTTTCGTATGACTTCGCTCCCCTGAAATGGGTATTCTTGGTGCTGTTACCAAACTGTAACCATTGAAAGGAGTGAATATGGCGCACATCATTCCGCCATACTACCATCATGCGAAACCTGTTATCTTTGTTTTGGGCGTGATTTCGCCTGCTCTACCTTTGCTTCTGCGGCTCATCCTGCTGCTCGACCGCACGATCTGCCGCATATACGACCTGCCGGTCTGGAGCCGGTTCGCCGGTGTTCTGCGGCAGGCAGGCCGCCGCCGTTCGGTCTGTGCGCTGAGCGTATTCGGGCTGCTGTTCCTGCTGCCCGCTCTGCTGCTGACCAGGCCGGGCACGCTGCTGCTTGCGGACGGTCAGCCGCTCGGTGTTATCGAGGACAGCGCAACGCTGCTGAACGCAGTAAACGCGGTTGAATCCAGCGCATCCGCTGTTTCCGGCACGGACTATTATCTTCCGCTGTGCCTCCAGGCCAGGCCGGTGCGGACAGCCGCCCCTGCTGACGCAGGAGGAACTCGAGCGCAATCTCATCACTGCCAGCGGCGAGCTAGACACGCTTGCCATTATTTCGGTGGACGGCAAACAGACCGCCATTGCCGCCGATACGGACGGCGCTCAGGCTGCGCTCGACCGGATCAAGGCCGCGTACACGACAGCGGCAGACGAAACGTACACTTCCTGCAGACCGTCTGCGTGGATAAGGCCGTTGCGCCAGCCGCGCTTGCAGAGACCGATTCCGCGCTGTATGATACCCTGTCGCAGTGCCTTGACGACCGCGACCCGCGCCGTCACCTACACCGAGCAGATTCCGTTCGACACCGTGACGCAGGAGAACGAAAATCAGGACCAGACCTATCGCGAGACCGTCCAGCAGGGCTGTGCGGGTACAGCGCAGGTCACCGCCGAGATTGAAACCGTGGACGGTGAGGAGCGCACGCGCACCATCCTTGCGCGCACCGTGCTCCGGCAGGCCACCAACGAAATTGTCGAGGTCGGCACGCGCAATGTCGGCATCGGCACCGGAGAATTTGCCGTGCCGCTGAACAGCTACACGTTCACCTCGGCGTTCAAGTACCGCTGGGGACGCCTGCACGGCGGCGTGGACCTCGCCGTGGACGAAGGCACGCCGGTCTATGCCGCGGATAACGGCAAGGTCATCGTCGCGGAGGACTCCGGCAACGGCTACGGCAGCTATATCATCCTCGACCACCAGAACGGCTTCAAGACGCTGTACGGGCATAACTCACAGCTGCTCGTGTCGGTCGGCGATGTAGTCGGCAAGGGAGAGAAGATCGCGCTTTCCGGCAATACCGGCAACTCCACCGGCCCGCATCTGCATTTTGAGGTGCAGGTCAATGATGAAAAGTAGATCCCACTCAGTATGTGCAGTTGAGTTAACCGGTGAAGTAATGGAAAATTGAGAATGGAGAATGGAAAATGACGCTATCCCTGCGCGAGTTCCATCCTCGCCGCGTGGAAGTACGCGCTGCGCGCGTTATTATATCGCGCACGGTGCGATACCACAATTCTCAATTCTCCATTATCCATTCTCAATAAAAAAGAGATTGGCAAAGCCAATCTCTTTTTGTGTTACTCCATCGCCTCGACTTCATCAATCTTGGTGAGGTACTTATCCTGATAGAATTTGAGCTTCTCCGCGAACTGCGGGGTCTCCTTATATGCCTGCTTGACGTAGGCGTGCGTATCAAACTCGGCTGCGCCCTCCGCCAGCTGGATGGTATAAATGGCGATATTCGAGCAGTGGTCGCTGATCTTCTCAAGGTCATGCACAATGTCCAGGAAGTGGATACCGGTCTGCATGGTGCACTCGTTCCGGCCCAGACGCTCGATGTGGCGGCTCTTGAGACGCTCCTTCATCGTATCCACGACTTCTTCCAGCGGCTCGACCATACGGGCGGTCGAAACAGCCTGATTGTCATAGCCGTCAACGGTCATGTCGAGCACCTCGGCAACCGCTTCGCACATGGTGTGCAGCTCCTGCATCGCACTCGGCGAGAAGGACAGACCGGCCTCACGGAACTCGTCGGCACGCTCGAAGATATTCTGCGCATAGTCGCCGATCTTCTCAAAATCGGACAGCGAGTGCATCATCTCGGCCATCTGGCGGCGCTGATCGACCGAACGGATGTTGTGGATGGTAGTCAGGTAACGGCCAATCTCAACCTCTGCACGGTCGAGGAATGCCTCGTGCTCGTGGAAGATCTCCTCGTTTGCAGCCGCACCGCCGAACAGCGGATCGGTTGCCAGATGGAAATTCTGCTTGGCAGTGTCGCCCATGTCGGCAATGCAGCGCTGCGCCTGATCGAGTGCCAGGGACGGCGTGGTCAGGAAGCGAGGCTCCAGCTTTGCCAGCGGGTCTTCCTGCGTCTCCTCTGCGGGCACGCTCGCCGTTGCCAGCTTGACCAGCAGACCGGTGAACGGCAGGAACAGCACCGTACAGGTAAGATTGAACAGCGTATGGAAGTTTGCGATACCGCCCTTGTCGATTGCGTTATCCCAGAAAGAGAAACCAACCGTGTACTGAATCGCATAAATGCCGACCAGGAACAGGATGGAGCCGATCAGGTTGAAGTAGAAGTGTACCATCGCGGTACGGCGGGCATTCTTGGGCCGCCCACCGAGGACAGAAATGCGGTGATACAGGTACCGATGTTCTGACCGAGGATGATCGGGATAGCAGCCGAATAGGTGATCGCACCCGTGGTAGACAGCGCCTGCAGAATACCAACCGACGCGGAGGACGACTGGATGATCGCGGTAACGCCCGCGCCGACCAGCACGCCGAGCACCGGATTGAGATAGCAGCGAACAGATCCGCGAACTGCGGCAGATCTGCCAGCGGTGCAACCGCGCCCTCCATGACCGACATGCCGATGAACAGAATACCGAAACCGGTGAAGATATCCGCGATATCGCGGGTACGGCGCTTTTTTGCAATCATCATAATGATTACGCCGACCAGCACGATGATATACGCCAGATTCTTCGGCTTGAGCAGATCCATGAACAGGTTGCCGCTGCCCTCGCCGCCGGACAGACGCAGGATCTGCGCGGTAACCGTGGTACCGATGTTGGCACCGAGGATAACACCGACCGACTGCTTGAGCGTCATGATACCGGCGTTTACAAAGCCGACAACCATAACGGTCGTTGCGGACGAAGATTGAATGACCATGGTAACGACCATGCCCATCAGCAGAGCCGTAACGACATTGCCCGTCATTTTTTCGAGTGTTTTCTCCAGTTTAGAGCCTGCTGCGCGCTCCAAACCCTTTCCCATTGTCGTCATACCGTAGATGAACAGCGCAAGACCGCCGATCATCTGCACGATTGACAGCACATCAAAACCCATATGCTTCCTCCCGTTTTGTTACACAATCATTTTTCATTATTTCTTGACGATTCGCATACATTTTAATTATATGGTTTTTACATGGTACTGTCAATAAAAATTGCGTTAATACGCAGGTTTTACACATTTAACATTGGTTTTCGATTGTATTGGGTACAACCCGAGTCTCGGTGATCTTAATTTATGAATATTCTGCACAGGGTTCGCCGCACCCGCGGCGGTGGGCAAGAGGGTAGACACCTGCGGTTTCTACCCTCTTAACTCCCGTTTCCCTTTATTTCTTAGTCTGGCGCAGACCGGAGACCGGCGACCGCTCCGAAATTGGAATACGGCAGAGGATTTTTCTTCCGTATGTTTCTCAACATATTCGCAGTGTCAGATACCGTACTGCTACACATATGGTTTATTCTACGCAGGCGCAACACAAGGTGAATTGCCCAAAGGGCAAGAGAAGGTGCCCTGGGGTACGACCTCGGCGCACCGTTGTAAATCACCTGCACACGCCTACCGCAGGGGCGCACAGTGTGCGCCAGAAAGTGTTTGATTTTACGTTGTGTGAGAGCCAACGTGTGCCACTCGTTAGATGCGGTATACCTTCATCATAGTATTAAAACGGAGAAACATGATAAATCATTGCGTCAATTTTCCATTCTCCATTTTCAATCCTCAATTACTCCACAGAACGCAAAAAGGACCCCAAAGGGGTCCTTTTTGTGTGCATAAAACTCTTACTTAATATTATCAAACAGTCCGGTAAAATCAAACGTTGCAAAGTAGTCCTTCGGGGTCTCTGCGCGGCGGATCATCTCTACCGAGCCGTCCTCGCAAAGCAGCAGCTCTGCGGAACGCAGCTTTGCATTATAGTTATAGCCCATCGAGAAGCCGTGCGCGCCGGTATCGTGGATATAAACGTAATCGCCGATGTCAATCTGCGGCAGATTGCGGTCAACGGCAAACTTGTCGTTATTTTCGCACAGACCGCCGGTCACGTCGTAGGTATGATCGCACAGCGCGTTTTCCTTGCCGAGCACGGTGATGTGGTGGTATGCACCATACATCGCCGGGCGCATCAGGTTTGCCGCGCAGGCGTCCAGACCGGCATACTCCTTATAGGTATGCTTCTGGTGGATGCACTGGGCAACCAGAGCGCCGTAAGGGCCAAGGATAAAGCGGCCCATCTCGGTATAGATGGCAACATCGTCCATGCCGGCCGGAACAAGAACCTCGTCGTATGCCTGATGCACGCCTTCACCGATGGCCATGATGTCGTTCGGCTCCTGCGACGGACGGTACGGAATGCCTACGCCGCCGGACAGGTTGATGAATGCGATATGCACGCCGGTCTCCTTCTGCAGCTCCACAGCCAGCTGGAAGAGGATCCGGGCCAGGGCCGGGTAGTACTCATTGGCAACCGTGTTGGAGGCGAGGAATGCGTGAATGCCGAAATGCTTAACACCCTTTTGCTTCATGTACTTGAACGCTTCGACCAGCTGCTCGCGGGTCATGCCGTACTTGGCCTCCTGCGGGGTATCCATGATGGAGTTGTTCAGCACGAAGTCGCCGCCCGGATTGAAGCGGCAGGACATGGTCTCCTTCCAGTCGCCTACTACCTTGTCGTAGAAATCGAGGTGGGTAATATCATCGAAGTTGATGATGGCGTTCAGGTCGGACGCGAGCTTGTAGTCCTCTGCCGGAGTAACGTTGGAGGAGAACATGATGTCATGCTCCTTTACGCCGCAAACATCGCTGAGCAGCTCGGGCAGACTGGAGCAGTCACAGCCAAAGCCTTCCTCATGCAGAATCTGGATGAGACGCGGGTTCGGCGTCGCCTTAACAGCGAAGTATTCCTTGTAGCCCGGATTCCACGCAAATGCTTCCTTTACCTTGCGGGCGTTCTCACGGATCGCCTTCTCATCGTAAATATGGAACGGAGTCGGATAGGTTTTAGTGATCTCCTGCACTTGCTGGAGCGTCAAAAAGGGTTTCTTTTCCATTGGTGTGTTCGCCTTTCCTTTACTGGGGTATTCAATCGGTATTCTTACCGAGAATTCGCTCAAATCGACGGCGCATATCGTTTTCCATGCGCTGGGTCTCGATTTCATCGATATCAACGATACGGCCGTCCTTGATGATGACCACCATGCCCTCGCACAGCATTGCCGGTGCATCGGCACGGTCGAAATTCACCATTTCGCCGTTTACTTCAACGACTACGGAATCGCCTTCAAAGCAATCTACAATTCCGGTCTGCTTTGTCATAGCAGTCTCCTCCTCGCCTCATTGATTCTGGGCGGTACCACATTGGGTATTCCCTTTTTACTTACATTACTTACTCTTAAGGCAATACCGCATAATTGAACAAGAGTGATTTGCGAGTAAATTTTGCGTACTGACGAGGCACAGTTTTGCGGTAATACTTGATGTATTACCGTGAAACTGCAACAAAAGTCAGGACACAAAATTTCCGCAAAAGCACCGCCGCTTTAATTGTGCGGTGTTGCCTGAAATTCTGCTTTGCAGATTACTCTACGCAGTGATGGTAGGAATCGAACTCATCGGTCACTGCCTTGGTCGGTGCCGGTGTCAGCAGGCTGACAACAACGATGGCAAGCAGACCGAACACAAAGCCCGGCACGATCTCATACAGATCGAAGATGCCGCCGGACAGCTGCGCCCATACCAGATCGACCACGCCGCCGACGATAATGCCGGCATACGCGCCCTGCTTGTTCGTGCGTCTCCAGAACAGCGAACACAGAACCAGCGGACCGAAGGCAGAGCCGAAACCGCCCCATGCGTAGGATACCAGACCAAGGATGGTGCTGTTCTGGTTGGTTGCGATCAGAACAGCGATAATTGCTACCGCCATAACGCAGCCGCGGGAGACCCACATCAGCTCCTTCTCGCTTGCGTTCTTGCGGATCTTGTTGTGGTAAAAAGTCCTCCGTGATAGCGGATGCGGTAACAAGCAGCTGGCTGTCCGCAGTGGACATGATGGCTGCCAGAATAGCCGACAGGAAGATACCGGCGATGAATACCGGGAAGATCTTCGCTACCATGCTAATGTAGATGGTTTCCTGATTGCCATCATTGAGCAGCAGTCCGTCGCCGAGGAACATACGGCCGGAAACGCCAATCATGATAGCTGCGGTCAGCGAGATAAGCACCCATACCGTAGCAATGCGGCGGGATTTCTTAATCGCCTGCGGAGACGAAATGCCCATGAAGCGCACGAGGATATGCGGCTGACCGAAGTAGCCGAGACCCCACGCAAGCAGCGAGATGATGCCCATTGCAGTATACGGCACGCCGGTCGCACCGTCAACGAGCATATTCAGGAAATTCGGATTGAACGCTTCCACCTGCGAGAAGAACTCGGTCGGGCCGCCCATCGAGAAGATAGCGATGGTCGGAACCGCGAGCACGCAGAAGAACATCAGGATGCCCTGGAAGAAGTCGGTCCAGCAAACAGCGAAAAAGCCGCCTGCAAACGTGTACGAAATAACGACTACTGCACCGACCAGCAGCGACACCATGTACGGAATGCCGAATACGGACGAGAACAGCTTCGCGCAGGATACAAAGCCGGACGCAGTGTAAAACAGGAAAAACACCAGAATAAACACCGCTGCAATAACCGAAATCCAGCCGCTTTCATCGTGGAAACGGTTTTTGAAGAACTGCGGCAGCGTAATCGCATCACCTGCGGTTTTGGTGTACTGGCGCAGACGCTTTGCAACGAGCAGCCAGTTAAGGTAAGTGCCAATAGCCAGACCAATGGCAATCCAGCCTGCGGAAATACCGGACAGGTACGCCGCACCCGGCAGACCCATCAGCAGCCAGCCCGACATATCGGATGCCTGTGCACTCATGGAGGTTACCCACGAGCCAAGCTGTCGGCCGCCCAGAAAATACTCATTTGTCGTGCGGTTTTTGCCGACGAAATACATGCCTATGCAGAGCATAAAGATCAGGTAACAGCAGAAGGCCGCTATTGTGATTATGCTGTCGAAAGTCATATGTTTTACCCTCCTAAAATTTCATTTTAATTATACACGGAAACGTGCAATTTTGCAAGATTTCACGAAGGAAATTGCATCTTTAGCGAAAAATATACACTTTGCACAATTTTCCGCCGAGGAAAATGACAGCAGTTATCACAAACGCACCCAACATATCCTCATTCTGCAATATTGGACGGGCTCTCCCGCACGAGAAGGCGTCCGGCGGTAC
>VOFB01002535.1_pt1 | contig 19227 bp, 39 predicted proteins | sample 5384141 | NCBI WGS metagenome assembly VOFB01 (sample SAMN12384721, study PRJNA508395) | human gut metagenome | isolation source: healthy gut A | host: Homo sapiens | reverse complement strand
ACTCGGTCTGAATCAGATCGAAGAGACAGAAGAAGAATTCGGATCGGATGTATGACGACACTCCGTGAACTGGAATGTCATGAAAGATTGAACCAATGGTGTGAAGGCGCAGTAAAAGATGCGGTCAGTGATATTGTCGGCGTACAGTTCCGGAACCTTGCAACGATTGGTGGAAGTATATTCGGACGCTATGGATTTTCGGATGTACTGACGGTGTTTCTTGCAATGCACAGTTACGTAGAACTGTATAAAGGAGGGATTGTTCCATTACAGGAATTTGCGCAGATGAAAAGAGACAATGACATTTTAGTCAGAGTCATTGTAAAAAGGATCAGAGAAATATGATCTATCTGGCACATAGAAATTCCAAGACAGATTTTCCGGTATTGACATGTGCGGTTTCAGTAAATGCTGAAAATGGATGCGTATGTATCGGTGCAAGACCGCAGAAGGCGGTCCGACTGGAACTGACAGAAGCAGTCAGAGAGAAAAAGTATGGAGTGGTGTCTGTACTGAAGAAGAGATGAAGAAAGAGGCAGAATGCATTGCTTCACAGGTAAAGACGGACAGTAATATGCGCGCCGGCAAAGAATACAGAAACCGTCTGGCATATGTTCTGATCCGCAGGACATTGGAAGCACTGAATACAAAAGGAGGAGATCAGTAGGATATGAAAGTAAAGATTCTTTTAAATGGGACAATGAGAGAAGCGGAAATATCCAGCGATCAGCTTCTGATCGATTTTGTCAGAGATCATGGATGCTATAGTGTAAAAACGTGGATGTGAGACGTCGAACTGCGGTCTGTGTACAGTGTTTGTAGATGATAAACCGGTATTATCCTGTTCGATGCTGACAGCCAGAGTCGACGGATGCAAAGGTAGATACGTTAGAAGGACTTCAGGAAGAAGCAAAAAAAGAATTCGGTGCATTTGTTGCAGATCAGGGTGCAGAACAGTGCGGGTTCTGCAATCCGGGGATGATTATGAATGCGATTGCGCTGTTCCGGGAAAATCCGGAGCCGACAAGAGAAGAGATCAAAGGCATATCTTGCGGGAAATCTTTGCAGATGTTCCGGATATGAAGGACAGCTTCGTGCAATGGAAGCATTTATCGAATACAGAAAGAAAGGAGAAAGATCATGAAAGCAGTCGGACAACCGATAAGAAAAAAAGACGCCATGGCACTGGTGACAGGAAAGCCGGTATTCATGGATGATCTTGCTCCGAAGGACTGCCTGATCGTAAAGGTACTCGAAGCCCGCATGCCAATGCGATCGTAAAATCAGTAAAGACAGATGTGGCAAAAAGAGTGCCGGGGATCGAAGATATCTACACGTGGAAGATGTACCACATGAAAGATTCACCACAGCGGGACAGACATATCCCGAACTCAGTCCGTATGACCGTCTGATCCTTGACCAGCATGTCAGATATGTGGGAGATCCTGTGGCAATCGTGGCAGGAGAGAATGAAGCGTGCGTGGATAAGGCACTTAAGATGTTGAAAGTAGAGTATGAAGTACTTCCGGCAGTACTGGATTTCCATACGGCAAAAGATAACGAAGTACTGGTACATCCGGAAGACAACTGGAAGGCACTTTGCCAGGTCGGCGCAGATAATAAGCGGAACTTATGTGCATGTGACAGCACTGAAGACGGGAATGTAGAGGCAGTGCTGGCTGACTGTGATGAAGTTGTGGAAGGCACCTATCATGTAAGAGCAGCGCAGCAGGCCATGATGGAGACATTCCGTACGACATGCTTTATGGATGCTTATGGAAGACTGAATATCTTAAGCTCTACACAGATTGTATATCATGTAAGACGTATCATTTCCAATGCACTTGGAATTCCGAAATCCAGGATCCGTGTCAGCAAACCGAGAATCGGAGGCGGATTTGGTGCAAAGCAGTCGGTCGTGGCGGAATTATTCCCGGCATTTGTCACATGGAAGACGGGAAAAGCTTCGAAGATGATCTTTACAAGAGAGGAATCGCAGATCGCATCGTCTCCGAGACATGAGATGGAAGTACATGTCCGTCTGGGTGCATCGAAGGAAGGAAAGATCCGTGCGATCGATGTATATACACTGTCGAATACAGGCGCTTACGGAGATCACGGACCGACGACTGTTGGATTGTCCTGTCATAAATCGATCCCGTTGTATAGTTCGGCAGAAGCACACCGTTTACATACGATGTTGTGTATACCAATCATATGGCTGCCGGAGCATACAGAGGATATGGCGCGACACAGGGAATCTTTTTGCAGTGGAATCTGCAGTAAATGAAATGGCAGAACGATTACATATCGATCCGGTAGAATTCCGTCTAAAAAATATGGTAAGAGAAGGCGATGTGATGCCTGCATATTACGGTGAGACGGCACAGAGCTGTGCACTTGACCGCTGCCTGGAGCGGACTGCAGAACTAATCGGCTGGAAGGACAAGTATCCGTGTAAAGACATGGGAAATGGTAAAGTTCGAAGCGTCGGTATTGCAATGGCAATGCAGGGGTCCGGAATCTCGGGCGTAGACGTCGGCTCCGCGACAATCAAGATGAATGATGACGGATTCTATACACTGATGATCGCGGCAGCAGATATGGGAACCGGATGCGATACGATCCTGGCACAGATGGCAGCAGAGTGTCTGGACTGTCCGATGGAAAGAATTGAAGTACTCGGTGCCGATACAGATGCGTCGCCATATGATTCCGGATCTTATGCGTCAAGTACTACGTATATAACAGGTAAGGCAGTAGAAAAAGCATGCCAGAAGCTGATTGCCAGAATCCTTGAGATTGCATCAGGAATGCTGGAGGCACCTGTGGAAGAACTGGTATTTGCAAGCGATCATGTAGAATGGCCGAAAGAACAGAAGAGTGTATCATTGGAAGATATCGGTACGAAAATCCATGTGCGGTAATGGCTGTGCGCTTGAGGTGACAGAAAGTAATACGTCTCCGACATCACCGCCGCCATTCATGGCAGGGGCAGTAGAGATCGAACTCGACAAAGAGACCGGTCATGTGGAAATCCTGGATTATAAGGCTGTCGTAGACTGTGGAACCGTTGTCAACCCGAATCTTGCAAGAGTGCAGGCAGAAGGCGGGCTTGTACAGGGATCGGAATGACGCTTTATGAGAATATCCAGTATAATGAAAAGGGAAGAATGCTGAATAACTCATTTATGCAGTATAAAGTACCATCCAGAAGAGATATGGGAAATCTGCAGGTCGAATTTGAAAGCAGTTATGAACCGACCGGTCCATTCGGTGCCAAATCCATCGGAGAGATCGTAATTAACACTCCGGCACCGGCGCTTGCACAGGCGATTGCGAATGCAACCGGCATCTGGTTCAAAGATCTTCCAATCACCAGCGAACAGATTGCAATGGGCGTTCTGGAGAAAGAACTGGAAAAATAAAATATATTAGAAAAATATATAGTGAAACTACTTGCAATCAGACGCAAAAGTTATTACAATATTGGGTAACGTTTAGAAAAATATGTGGAGGCCGCTAAGCAAAGGATTTTTAAGGGAATGTGAGGCTTTCATATTCCCTTTTTTTATTCCTATGCTATACTTTATGATAAGTATGTGAATGCATAAAGAGAACTTATGGTAAGGAGTAAGAACTTATGAAAAAGAGTATTGTTAAAGTTAAGCGGAGAAGCTCTTGCCGGCGATAAAAGAAGACCGGATTTGACGAGGCTACGTGTATCGGATGTTGCAAAGCAGGTAAAACAGCTTGTTGATGACGGTGTTCAGGTAGCAATCGTAACAGGAGGAGGAAACTTCTGGAGAGGAAGAACCAGTGAGACGATCGACCGTGTGAAAGCAGACCAGATCGGAATGCTTGCAACAGTTATGAACTGTATCTATGTATCTGATATTTTCCGTTATGCAGGCATGAAGACAGAAGTATTTACACCGTTCGTATGCGGTGCATTTACACTCTGTTCTCAAAGGATGCGGCAGTGAAGCACTGGAATGAAGGAAAAGTTATATTTCTTTGCAGGTGGAACGGGACATCCGTATTTCTCAACAGATACAGGTGCAGTTTTAGAGCCATTGAGATCGAAGCAGATGCAATGTTACTGGCAAAAGCAATTGACGGTATCTATGACAGTGATCCGAAGATGAAATCCGGAAGCGAAGAAGTACGATGAGATATCTATTCAGGAGATTATCGATAAGAAGCTGATGGCAGTAGATCTTACCGCTTCTATCATGTGTCTGGAGAATAAGATGCCGATGCTGGTATTCGGATTAAATGAGGAGAACAGCATTGTTGAGACAATGAAGGGTACATTTACAGGAACAAAAGTAACTGTATAAAAATGCAGATAAGCAGATAAAAGGAGATAACACTATGAATGAAAGATTAAAACCATTTGAAGAAAAAATGAAGAAAACAATCGGAAATCTGGACGGAGAACTTTCTGCAATCCGTGCAGGCCGTGCAAATCCGAACGTTCTGAATAAGATCATGGTAGACTATTATGGAACACCTACACCAATCCAGCAGGTTGCCAATGTTTCTGTACCAGAAGCAAGAATGATTCAGATTCAGCCTTGGGAAAAGAAAATGGTAAGAGAGATTGAAAAAGCAATCATGACTTCAGATCTGGGGATTAATCCGACGAATGACGGAACAACTGTACGTCTTCTTTTCCCTGAATTAACAGAAGATCGAAGAAAAGAACTGGTAAAGGATGTTAAGAAAAAGGGCTAAGCAGCCAAAGTTGCGATTCGTAATATCCGTCGTGATGGAATCGATTCTGTTAAGAAACTGAAAGGTTCCGATGTGTCAGAAGATGAAATGAAAGATATGGAAGATGATCTTCAGAAACTGACAGACAAATATGTAAAAGAAGTTGATAAAGCTGTAGAAGCAAAATCAAAAGAGGAATTATGACAGTATAAGACCTGTAAGAGATAAAAGCAGTATACAACAGGAGGGGGGATAAGGTCCAGATGCTCTGGAAACTGTCCCCTATGTTCTTGTATATCTATTGTTATTAGGAGGAAATAATCATATGAATGTGCCACAACATGTTGCAATCATATTGGATGGAAACGGACGCTGGGCAAAAGCAAAAGGAATGCCGCGCAATTACGGTCATGCACAGGGCAAGTAAGAATGTAGAGCGTATCTGCGAAGAAGCCTGGAGAATGGGAATCAAGTACCTGACAGTGTATGCATTTTCTACAGAGAACTGGAACCGTCCGGACGATGAAGTCAATGCTCTGATGAAGCTGCTTCGTAATTACATGAAAACCTGTCTGAAAACAGCGGCAAAAAAATGATATGAAAGTCCGCGTGATCGGGGATATCACAAGACTGGATGAAGACATTCAGAAGAGAATTCTGGAACTGGAAGAAGCAACAAAGAATAATGGCGGTCTGAATTTCCAGATCGCGATTAATTATGGAAGCCGTGATGAGATGATCCGTGCGATCCGTAAGATTGCAAAAGACTGCGTGGATGGAAAAGTGGATCCGGCTGAGATCAAAGAAGAAACATTTGAGCAATATCTGGATACAAAGGAATCCCGGATCCGGATTTGATGATCCGTACCAGCGGGGAGCTTAGGCTTTCCAATTATCTGTTATGGCAGCTTGCCTATACAGAATTTTATTTTACAGATGTTCCGTGGCCGGATTTCAGTAAAGAAGAGCTGGAAAAGGCGATTGAAACATACAATCACCGTGACAGACGTTATGGTGGTGTGAAGGAGGAAGAAGAACAGAATGTTTAAGACGAGATTATTAAGTGGGATTGTTCTGGTTATCATCTTAATTGCAACGGTTGGAACCGGCGGTGGTTTACTGTTTGGATTTCTGGCACTGATCAGTCTGATCGGACTGTCAGAGCTTTATAAAGTTGTGGATGTGCAGAACAAGATATTAGGACTTACCGGTTATCTGGGAGCTGTTGTATATTATGGAATTTTATATACCGGACAGATGCAGTATGTGACACTTCTTACGATTGCATTTCTGGTAGTACTGATGGCGGTGTATGTGTTTTCATTCCCGACATTTAAGGCAGATCAGGTAATGACGGTGTTCTTTGGCGTATTCTATGTTGCAGTGATGTTGTCTTATGTGTACCAGACCAGAATGCTGGAAGACGGAGCCGTTGCAGTATGGCTGATCTTTTTAAGCTCCTGGGGGTGTGATACCTGTGCGTACTGTGCAGGCATGCTTCTGAAAACACAAGATGGCACCGAAGTTAAGCCCAAAGAAATCCGTAGAAGGCGGAATCGGCGGAATTGTCGGAGCTGCATTACTGGGTGCAATCTTTGCAGTTGCAGCAAATAAGATTACAGGAGCTGGTGTGAATCCGGCACAGTATGCGGTTATTTGCGGAGTCGGCGGTATGATCTCGCAGATCGGAGATCTGGCAGCTTCAGCGATCAAACGTAATCATGATATCAAAGATTACGGGAAACTGATCCCGGGACATGGCGGAATCCTTGACAGATTTGACAGTGTTATCTTTACAGCACCGATCATTTATTATCTTGCAACATTCCTTGCAGGAAGATTGTAGGAGGTAAGTATGAAAAAGATAGCAATTTTAGGTTCTACAGGTTCCATTGGAACACAGACCCTGGAAGTGGTAAGAGAGAATGGAGATATCGAAGTACTCGGACTGGCTGCAGGCAGCAATATCAAGATGCTGGAAGAACAGATCAGGGAATTCCACCCACAGATCGTGGCTGTATGGTCGGAAGAAAAAAGCAGACGAATTACGTGTTAATGTAGCAGATACAGATACAAAGATTGTTGCAGGCATGGATGGACTTCTGGAAGTTGCAACGATGAAGGGAACAGAGATCCTTGTAACGGCTGTTGTCGGTATGATCGGTATCCGTCCGACAATTGAGGCAATCAAAGCAGGAAAAGACATTGCACTTGCGAATAAGGAGACGCTTGTGACGGCAGGTCATATCATTATGCCGCTGGCAAAAAAGATGGGAGTATCCATTCTTCCGGTGGACAGCGAGCATAGTGCAATCTTCCAGTCTTTACAGGGGAAATAATCACGGAGCACTTCATAAGATACTTCTGACAGCATCTGGCGGACCGTTCCGTGGAAAGAAATCGGAAGAACTGATGGAGATCAAGGTGGAAGATGCATTGAAGCACCCTAACTGGTCAATGGGACGTAAGATCACGATCGATTCATCTACAATGGTAAACAAAGGTCTTGAAGTTATTGAAGCCAAGTGGTTATTTAATGTAGATGTGGATCAGGTACAGGTTGTGGTACAGCCGCAGAGTATCATTCATTCGATGGTAGAGTATGTAGACGGCGCAATTATTGCAGAACTTGGAACACCAGATATGAAGCTCCCAATCCAGTATGCACTGTATTATCCGGAAAGAAGATTCCTTCCGGGGACAGAGTAGATTTCTGGACACTGGGCAAACTGGAATTTGAGAAGCCGGATACAGACACATTCTACGGACTGGAACTTGCATATGAAGCAGGAAGAAAAGGCGGAAGTCTTCCGACTGTATTCAATGCGGCAAATGAACTTGCAGTCAGCCAGTTCCTCAACAGAGAGATCAAGTATCTGGAAATCACGGAGATCATTGAGGACTGTATGAAAGCGCATAAGAATATTGAAAATCCAACGCTGGAACAGATTCTGGAGACAGAAGCAGCGACCTATGAGAGAATCAACAGCAGGGAGGTAACAGTAAATTTGGGAATTATATTAGCAATCTTATTATTCAGCTTCATCATATTTTTTCATGAGCTGGGTCATTTCTTACTGGCGAAGAAAAATGGAATTGATGTAGATGAGTTTGCTATAGGAATGGGACCGGCAATCTATTCAAAAGAATATAAAGGGACCAAATACGCCGTGCGTATCCTTCCAATCGGAGGGTTCTGTGCGATGGGGAAGACGAAGAAACGAATGATTCGCCGAACAATTTTAATAACAAATCTGTCTGGGCGAGAATCTCTGTCATAGCGGCAGGGCCTGTGTTCAACTTTATCCTGGCTTTTATATTTGCCGTGATCATTACAGCGATGGTCGGCTATGATAAGCCGGTGATCGGAGCAGTAGAATCAGGCTATCCCGCTGCAGAAGCAGGCCTGAAAAAAAAGGTGATGAGATCGTACAGATGGGAAACAAAAGATCCATATCTTCCGTGAAGTCAGCTTTTACAATCAGTTTCATTCTAATGAGGATGTGGCTGTTACCGTGTTAAGAAACGGAAAAGAAAAAAGACGGTCACACTGACACCGAAGATGGATAAAGAACTGGGCTATAAGAGATTAGGAATAGGAAGTTCCGGTTATAGCAAGGCAAATCTGTTGACGGCTTTTCAATATGGCGGATATGAAGTGAAATTCTGGATATGTACAACTGTCGATAGCTTGAAGATGCTTGTGACAGGCCAGATTGGAGTAAATGAACTTTCGGGCCCTGTGGGAATTGTAAGTACTGTAGATACAACCTATAAAGAAAGCCGTTCTTATGGAGTATTTGCAGTTGTGGTACAGATGTTAAATATGGCAATATTGTTGTCTGCGAATCTTGGTGTTATGAATTTGCTGCCACTCCCGGCATTAGATGGGGACGTCTGGTATTTCTTTTTGTGGAGGCAATCAGAGGAAAACGTGTGCCACCAGAGAAAGAGGGATATGTACATCTGGCAGGAATCATACTATTGATGTTGTTGATGGTATTTGTAATGTTTAATGATATTAATAGAATATTTTTGGGCAGGTAGAAGTGCTGGCAGATCTATCAAAAATCATCCCCTTAGGTAGAAAATAGATAAAGTCTACTTAAGGGGACTTTTGATACCAAAAGTATACAAAAGAGAGCATTATTTGTTTTCAGAATTACATTCCGGCAAACCGGTAATGCTGGTTAGCAGTGATAATATTCCGGCCAGCATGGATGTGGAAATTACTAATTTCGTGTCTATCTGCCCAAGTACAGTTACGGTTCCAATTGTTGCTATGGCGGTCTGCGCGACAGTCTTTATTGCCCTGATACCGGCACATTTTAGCCCATTTTTTCCAATCTTTTGCTTTCATGTTACCATCCTTTCTTTTCAGGGTTGATTAAGCCGTTTATCATTAGAGCGATTCGATTATTATCCATACAGTTCAGCAATTCGTGATACGCCTACGTAAATTTCGGAAATTTTATACCATGTAGTATAATCGACTGTTCCGGTCTGTGGCAGTCCGAATACTTTCTGGAATGTACGGACTGATTCTGCAGTTGCAGGTCCGTAAATCCCGTCAGCAGTAATTTTCGGAATAGCAGGATAAGCACCTGCTATGACATTTAATTGTTCCTGCATCTGCAAAACCTTATTGCCGGAAGAACCAATTTCAGAGTATAGCCAGGCCAGGAGGATGGGATGCCGGAGATGGCTTCGGCGGTGTTAATGTACATGTCGTCACCGTAGTAGTAACGGAGAATTTCGATAGGGGAATAGCCCTGGTCGCCTAAGGATTTGGATCCCCATTGGGTCAACCAAATTGTTATAACCTATAAAGTACCCGCAAGCCATTGGTTTTAGTGGGTTTGCGGGTATTTTTACCTGTATAAGAAAAAGTAGATTTTGAGAGAATCGTTCTTGCGATCATAGATAATCTTGTCGATGATCTGCTTCAGGGCTTCGTTCTTTTGCACGTATGTATAATTGTTGGAGATGAGAATATCATACACACTCCGGACCTTCTGCAGCATAGCATCCGCCGGATCCTGATCAGATTTATGCGCTGCCTTTTTTCAAATCCTTTAATTGTTGTTCTAAGGATTCACGTTCTTTCTGAATGATAGCTTTATTCGTTTTATATTCTTCCAGTGTATCAATCCCTTCCCGGTAGGAAGCTTTTATTCGTTCTTCTTTGCCGGTTAAACTTTCCAATTGTTCTGTTATAGCCTTGCGCTCGTCAAACTGCTCTGTCGGCTGATATTCACGCAATTCATAGACAATATCTTTGGTATCCAATATTTCTTTGATACAGGCCAGAACTTCCTTTTCAAGGACCAGTGAGCTGATGCCGTTCGGTTTTTTGCATTTTCCTTTGCTATATCCGTAGCAGGAGAAGTAAGAATATTTTTCCCCATTGACTCGTTTCATAGTGGTTGAGGTTAGGGTGCGTCCGCAATCCGGGCATTTCAGCAGTCCAGAGAGCCAGTGCTTATAAGTGGAAGAGGGACGCTTGCCAACCGGCTTGTAGAGTGGCTTTAAATCGTTTCTGCGCTGATTCAAAGAGTTCTTTTGATATGATAGCCGGCTGTTGCCCTTCTGTAACAATCCATTCGTCCTTATCTTTGATACGATTGGTGCTGTTCTCTGTCCGGTTCCACCGGATCATGCCACAATAGGAAGGATTCTGGATGATGTATTCGACAGATCTTCGTTCAAATGGCTTTCCGTGCGAAGTCTTGAGTCCTAAAGAATTTAGGTATCTGGCGATATCAAAGAAGCTCATGCCTTCATTTGTGTATTTTTCGAATATAGTCCGAACAATCTTTGCTTCTTCCGGAACAATCACCGGCGGCTTGCCATGCTCCACGATCTTGTAGCCGAGTGGTGGACGTGCCTGGTATGCACCGCGGAGTGCATTTTCTTTCATTCCACGATACACTTCACCGGATAACCGGATAGAATAGTATTCATCCATCCATTCGATGATACGCTCAATCAGGCTGCCGAAAGGATTATCGGAGAGTGGCTCAGATACGCTCACGACATCTACATTATGTTGCTTTTTTAAGAGCGACTTGTAGACGATAGATTCTTCCTGATTCCTGGCGAACCTGGAAAACTTCCATACCAGGATTTGATCAACCGGATGATCATCACCCTTGGCCAGTCCGATCATCTCCTGGAAGCCGGGACGCTTGTTAGCTTTTTCTTCCGGAGATGCCAAGGTCTGTGAAGATCTTCAGGATTACAATATCGTTCTTGGCTGCATAGTCCCGGAGGAGATGCTCCTGGGAGTCCGGGGAGATCTCTTCCTGATCGTGAGTGGATACCCGGATGTAGCCGTATGCATATTTTACGCTCATTGTATCACCTTCCTGTAATTATATGTGCGACGTCGCACAAAAATGGGTACAAAAATAACACCTATACGGTGCCGGATTTTTGTGATACAATAATCTTTGTGATGGAGAGAATTGTACTGTGTTCCAAACACCCTATAGTTTTTCTCGTTTTCCTGGTGCTGGTAACACCGGGGATTTTTTAGTATTTTACTGTAATTCTAATAATTTGTTTGTAATGTTGTTGGTGAACTCGTTTTGCTGTGTAGCTGTTAATTTGGTTGAGGTTCGGATTACGATAGTACCTAAAACTTTGTGAGATCCGGAATTTAACATTCCTGCACCATCAAAGCTGGCAAGATACGAATCTCTTTTCGGCATCTTCTTCTGATGCATAAACTTCGCTCCACCGCATTCAGTTCCTTTATCTACAATGTCATTTCCATATACACTAGATTGGTCGATAAGAGGAGTAGAAAATAAACTGTGGAAGTGTAGCCTCCCTGTTTATTTAGATTTCCGTTTGGATCATGATCTTCTGTGACTGCCTGATATCCGGAAATATTTGGAATTCCCTTTAAGCGCTGAATAACGAAATCTTCATTAGGATTAGTGATTTGCTTCATCTGCAGAACGCTGTTCTGATAAGCTGTTTGTTTTTCAGAAATAGCATTAATTACAGAGGAGTAATCCAGTGGTTCAGAAAGCTTTTCGTTTCAGCATTGATGTCTGCTGTCTTTTTGGTAGATCTGGTATTTTGCGCTGTGCTGCTTTTGCATCGGAAAGAGCAGTAATAAAGGCTTCTTTAGTAGTGTTATCATAAACTGCTTCCTTTTTGTCCAATATTTTCTGAGCATCGTTCATTGCAGAGGTAAGTTCCGTATTCTTGGCTTCTACTTCTTTGACTGCAGCATTAAACTTTGTTTCTGCAAGATCATGAGGCTTTTTCACCTGAAAGTACCAAACACAAATACCGATGACAATGATCGCAATGGCAGCAATCAATCTAGTAGTGTTTTCTTCTTTTTTCATATGTCTTTTCCTTTCGTTTTTCCAGAGTTCATTTATTCAATCAGATATCTCCGCCATACAAATACATAAGTATCAAGAAGGCGGGGTATTTATGGTTAGAGATACTGGATGAATTACATATATCTCTTTACAACTTCTATTAAACGGTTTTTGTATTTGTACAAATCGTTTAAAGAGTCGATATAAATACGTTCGAATTTTTTTTTTATTAGCATCCGGGATGAGAAGCTGTTTATTTCTTGCATCAAGATTGAGGCGACAAATCGGTTTTCTATTATTGTCTTTATACAGAATTCCAAAATAACTTTCGGTATCACGGTGAACTATATCTTCAACGGGTACGATACCAGCAAGAAGTCCGCGAATAATGTAGAAACTTTCAATTTCATCTTCCGTTGTAACAATTTTGGATGCAGGTTCTTTAATCGCTGGTTCTGATTCTTCATCTTTATCATAATCGTCAGCTAATGCAGAAGAAATTTTACTATTTACTATTTCATTTACAAAAAGAAGAGAAAGCTCGTTTTACCACAGGCGTAAATTTTTCAATTATTCTCTGATTCTTTTGACCATCGTATATATCCGCTAAAATAAATCGAACAAAGTCTTCTGTCGGAGATTCAAACTGTTTTGTTAAGATGTTTTTTATTTGACTGCTATATTTAAGCTCTTCGGCAGTACTAAATATTTTGTCCTTATCAAAATTATCTTTACAAAATTTTTTAATTCATTGATGGAAGAATCTTTTTAAATTTGCCATGTCTATTTCTAGAAATGGCACAAGATCCATTTTGTTTGATTCTTCTAAATCTGTATAAAAACGATATATTATGCCATTTGTAAGAATGCCAAAGTTAGCAGGAGATGTCCCGAACTATCGAAAAGTTGAGACGAATGTTTGTCGAGTTGCTCTGAGCAACTTTTAGCATTCGACTAAAATATTCGGCTGTCCATTTTAAAGGATTGCATAATCAACCTTTTTCGCCTTTTTTAATTCCTACATCAGCAATATACTCTGGGCAAAATTCATTTGGATTGAAAACATCATACCCAAGAAGTTGAAATAAAGGCACTACAAGAGACATTTTTGTGGGATTCTTCTGTAGTGATGGTGTCTTTTAAAGACAGTATCCTTTCTGAAAATTGTTTAATTACATCATTGAACTCCATACATTTTCCTCTCTTTCATATTTTATAAATCATCACCATATAGATAGTGGTGTTCAGCTCGGTGGAACATATCGCAATGTTCTTGAATAAATTCAACACGTTTCTGATCACGAGCAATCCGCTTCTTTAATCGTCTTCGTTCCGCTTGCAATTGCTTGATGCGATCAAGATAGATTTGAGCCGGTTCTGGATCTTTGTGTGGATGATGAGCATAGTATTCAATTTCTTGTACATTACCTTTTAAAAAGTCATCATTTGTTATATGACTCATGGCATGCTCATATGCCTTAAGCTGAGATTCATAATTCAATCCGGCATTGATTAGTATCGTGTAGCTTCCGTCTTCGTTCGAACAACCATTTCATTTCCTTTTTTACTAGGAAAGTCCATAAGAACGACATTAACATCCGGTGTCGTCAATATCACCACGTTCCTTTCGTTTAAGCGCGAGAGCCATGCTATGCAGAGCTTTTAAGTCGTCCGGATCCATATCTTTCTGGACATCAAACAGCGCTTTCAGTTCTTTGTTTTCAAATATCTCTTGTGCTACCTGTGCAGTTTCATCATTTAAATAATACTTTTCGTATCTGATTCATTTCCTGTCATTAAATAGTCGACAGATACATTGAAGTAAATCAGCAATTTTCTTTATTTTCGTAGCATTAGGTGTACTGTTTCCTAATTTACTGATATACCCCTTTCCGAATCAAGAGTTTCTTCGAGCTTGTTCATTGATATTCCATAGTCTTTGCAATCTTTTAATACGTTCTTTCATATATTTTGGGCCCTTTCTGAAAAAAATCGCAAAAACTTCTTGACATTCTGAATATATCGCGTATAATAAAATTACAAGTTCTGAAAAATCGCAAAATAATCAGAATGGCAAAATGTTATTTATTTGTTTGTGGTAATTCAAATTATGGATATTTTCAATGTTAGTCAATAATATTTAGTGATTTTTTTCAAACTTATATTGAAAAAAAGGAGGTGTAAATTTGATTTACGAAAATATTTGTAAACTTGCAAAAGAACGTGGGATTTATTAACAAGTTAGAGGAAAAGCAAATGTATCGACGGGCAGTATTGATTGCAAATGGGGAAATAGTGTGAGTCCAACAGTTAAAAACATTAAGAAAGTAGCCGATATTCTGAAATGTACTGTGGATGAATTGATTTCAGCAACAGATGAAACAGGTTCAAAAGAAGGGAGGGAGTAAAGTGGCTGAAAGCGTATCCGTTTTATTAGTATCAATAGCCGCAGTGTTAACGGCTATCGATCAAATATCTATAGTTCTTACAACAAAGAAATTATGGAGGCAACAGCAGCAATTGCAGCAACAATTAGAGATGCTACAGAAAGAACAGTCTGAATTATAAAGCGTTTCGAATTTATAGTAGATTCCTGTTTAGATGCTTCTTGCATTTGTAAAAAGAGTATCGTGGGTTTCCCTTAAAAGAGGCGTCACGTTCACTTTGTTTGTTAATTTCATCAACCATTAGTTGGGCGTGCCAATTAGGATCCATACAATGTATCTCCTTTCATAAATACTCAGCATGGCAGTGCTTGTATTTAGAGTATAGGAGGAATTTGAGGAAAGATGCAATAGAAGAGAGGAGAAGAGCATGAATAGAGATTTACACCAGTTGGAAGTTAAAGATGGTCATATATTTTTGGATGGAATGATGTTAAAAGGCATCACCGATTTTAATCTTGTGCACGAAGAGGGAAGGATGTTTCAGAGCTGACTTTAAAGATGGATGTGCGTACACTTCCAAGATCAACAACAAAAAATACGGATGGAAGAGAAGGTGAATCATCAAAAGAAGTATTAGAAAAAACGAGAAAAAAGAAACGCTTATGTCCGGCATGCTTTGTGGGACTTCCAGAAAAAGCAAATTACTGTCCGGCGTGCGGAAAGTGTATGAAGTATCCTGTAGAATTACCAGGAATTATTGGTGAAAGATTTCACCGTACATACGAGCAGTTGCAATAGCCGATCGTGCGATTCATATTGAAGATTAAGATGCAACAAGTACAAACAGTGATACATAACCTATAAAGAGGTGATGCAGTTTTGAAACATATTAACATCGTGATTATCGATGGAGTAGAGAGACATGGCTACATTATCTGCAGAGGAGCGAGCAAAGATCGTGAATGAGTTGAATCGTGTAGCTGTTGGATATCTGGGATACCAGAAATAGAAAACCGCTTAGGCGGTAGAGGAGTGGACAAGCAGTATGAACTTAAAACCGGAAACACCACTGATTAAAAAGCTTGAGATCAAGCGTCTGGAAGATGAATGCAAAAATTTAAGACTGTGGCGTTGGAGATTAACTATTGCGATAGAGCTGATACTGATCACGGTATTAGGAGCGTGTGTGATCAACTTTTTGCAATCAGGTGAAGGGGGTGAGAACATTGCAAGGAGAAATTAAAAAAGAGCACCCGTATAAGCCGGCAAGCTTCGGGCCTCAAAGAAATTAGTCAACTATATTATATGAGAAGAAAGGAAATTAGTCAAATGGCAGAAGAAAAGAAATATGAAATTACAATATCAGATCTGAGTGCATATATAGGAGCAGCAGCATTCGAGATACTTCCGGAAGATGCAAAGGAAGAGGATGTTAATAAATATGCTATGGTTGCAGCTGGTATCACGGACCGAGTTGCTAAACATTTGGACGGTTCCAATCCATTACCAGAGGATCATGTGGCTTTAGCAAAAGAGGTGGGACGATTTATTGATGGACTTGGAGTAGTATGCGAAAAGATTGTTCAAGCTGCAATGGAGGAGTAGAGATGGCAGATAGTATCAAGATTAATAAGTTGGAAATTGAAAATGTGAAGAGAATCAAAGCCGTAAAGATTGAACCGACAAAGAACGGATTAACGATCGTCGGTGGGAATAACAATCAGGGAAAGACCTCTGTATTGGATTCTATTGCCTGGGCGCTTGGAGGAGATAGATACAAGCCTTCAATGCAACCAGAGACGGATCAACGATACCGCCAAATTTACATATTGTTATGAGCAATGGTTTGGTTGTAGAGCGCAAAGGAAAGAACAGCAGCTTAAAGGTAACAGATCCGAACGGAAACAAAGGCGGACAGCAGCTGCTTAATGATTTCGTGGAACAGTTGGCGCTGGATCTTCCGAAGTTTATGGAATCCTCCGGAAAAGAAAAGCGCAGACATTATTAAAAATTATTGGTGTGGGTGATCAGCTGACAGCTTTAGAGCAACAGGAAAAAGAACTTTACAATGAAAGATTGTATGTAGGACGTACAGCTGATCAGAAAGTAAAGTTTGCAAAAGAACAACCGTATTATCCGGATGCTCGAAAGATCTGGTGTCTCCATCAGATCTGATTAAACAGCAGCAGGAGATTCTTGCAAGAAACGGTAAGAATGAGGAATACCGCCGGAATGCAGTGAATATGAAAGCGGAATACGATTCCCTGAATATGGAGATTGAGAATCTCAGAAAGATGCTTCAGAAGAAGATGGAACGGCATGAGGCATTATCAGAAGCTTTGGAAGCAGCCAATAAAACGGTAAAGTGAGCTCCATGATGAATCAACAGCAGAGCTGGAAGCAAAGCATCGCCAATATCGAAGAAATCAATCGTAAAAGTCAGAGCGAATCTGGATAAAGGATAAGGCAGAGGAAGATGCCAGGGCTTATCAGGACCAGTACAATGAACTGACAAAGAAGATTGAAGTGTGAGAAGATCAGAAGACAGAACTTTTTTGAATGCTGCAGATCTTCCATTACCGGAATTGTCTGTAAAGAAGGTGAGCTTATATATAAAGGCAGCAATTGGGATAACATGTCTGGATCTGACAGACTTAAGGTCTCCACTGCAATTGTTCGAAAAGTTGAATCCAGAAATGTGGATTCGTGTTATTGGACAAGCTGGAACAGATGGATTTAGTAACATTGAATGAATTTGGACAGTGGCTGGAACAGGAAGGCTTACAGGCGATTGCCACAAGAGTCAGCACCGGAGATGAATGCAGTATCATCATTGAAGATGGTTATGTAGTCAAAGACCTGGAAGCCGGTAAAGCAGAAGCTCCGGCAGCTCCAACATGGAAAGCAGGTGTATTTTAATGGAAATTACGAGAGGAAAAATCCAGAAAGCAAAAAAGTTGTGATCTATGGTCCTGAAGGTATTGGTAAATCAACATTCGCAACAAGATTTCCGGGAGCAGTGTTTATTGATACAGAAGGAAGTACTAACGATATGGATGTGGCAAGACTGCCACGTCCTACCAGTTAAGAACATGCTTTTTTGATGAAATCGAATATATCAAGACGCATACAGATGAGTGCAGAACGTTGGTAATCGATACCGTTGACTGGGCAGAATTGCTTTGCGTGGGTATATTTGTGCTGTTCATAACAAGAAAGGAATTGAAGATTTCGGCTATGGAAATGGATATGTCTACACAAAAGAAGAGTTCGGACGGTTCTTAAATAAGCTATCGGATTTGATTGAGGTTGGCATCAATGTGGTCCTAACAGCTCATGCACAGCTTCGGAAATTCGAACAGCCGGATGAACTTGGAGCTTATGACCGTTGGGAATTAAAGCTTGGAAAAAAAAAGACACAGTCCCAGACTTCTCCACTGGTTAAGGAATGGGCGGATATGCTTCTCTTTGCAAATTACAAGACATTTTCTGTAGCGGTAGGGAAAGATGGTAAGAAGCATAAAGGACAGGGCGGCAAGCGCACCATGTACACCCAGCATCATCCGTGCTGGGATGCAAAGAACCGTTTCGGATTACCAGAAGAATGTGAATTTGATTATTCTGTGATTGCAGAGATCATCGAAGGAACAAAGAAATCTGTGCCGGTTCCTAAAGAAGAAAAGTCGATTGAAATTCAGAAACGACCAGTAAAAGATAATGATTTTTTATGAATATTCCAAAGGATACAGATGAAAAAAGTTGATTTCGATACGGGCGCCAAGGTTGAAGAACCGGTTAAATCAACGGGAAAGAAAGTGGAAGATTCCGTATTCCACATTGCAGATTATATTCAAAAGCATTAAGAGATCTGATGTATCCAAACTTAGTTTCAGAAGAAGAACTTATGGAAGCAGTATATCAGAGGGCTTCTTCCCAGAAAGGAACGCTTTTTCAGAATCTGCCACAGGAATTTGTTGACGGCTGCTTGATTGGAGCATGGCCACAGGTATTAGATGTGATCAAAACAATGCGGGAGTCATTACGATATTCCGTTTGATAAATAAACAGGAGGTATAGATATATGAGTGAAGAATTAAAAGGAAGAGAGTTAGGCTGGGATGATGAGATTGAGAAAGGAGCTGATTACGTACTCCTTCCAGAAGGTGAATATGATTTCACGATCGAGAGTTTTGAACGTGGACGTTTTGAAGGAAGCGATAAAGTTCCGGCGTGTCCAAGGGCAAAAATAAAAGTAAAAGTGGAAGCTCCGGAAGGCATGTGTCTGATGAATGAAAGTCTTTTTTATTGTATGATCGTATGCAGTGGAAACTTGCAGAATTCTTCTTGTCTATTGGTGCAGAAGAAGTAAATGGTAAAGTAAAATGAACTGGAATATTGTCCCAAGAGCAACAGGCCGTGCAATCATCGAACAGCGTGCGGATCGTAAAGATCAAGTAAAAAATATAATCATGTGAAGAAATTCCTCCCAAAAGCAAAAAAAGAATATAAGGCAGGATCATTTTAAATGGAGCTCCGACCATATCAGCAGCAGGCGAAGGATGCTATTTTTTCTCTGAATGGGAGAACGGCATCAAAAAAACGCTGCTGGTGTTGCCAACAGGATGCGGAAAAACAATTGTCTTTGCAAAGGTTGCAGAAGAATGTGTTAAGGGAGGAAGCCGCGTCCTGATACTGGCACATAGAGGTGAACTGCTGGATCAGGCTGCAGATAAAATTGGTAAGTCTACAGGACTTGGCTGCGCAACCGAAAAAGCAGA
>VOFB01002822.1_pt1 | contig 19232 bp, 27 predicted proteins | sample 5384141 | NCBI WGS metagenome assembly VOFB01 (sample SAMN12384721, study PRJNA508395) | human gut metagenome | isolation source: healthy gut A | host: Homo sapiens | reverse complement strand
CTTCGATCTTCTTTGCCATGACATTGTCCGGTTTTATGACTACCCGAGGCGCCTATGCTAGTGTTTGTCTTTACATCTGTGATCTTGTTATTCATATCCGAGTCTCCTGGCCGAAAGAAGCGATTCCTCCGTTCTGGCAGGCTATAGGATATCTGTTTCCTTCGACACCGGGGATCCAGGGATTCATCCGTATCAATACATGTGGGGCGGCATTGAACGAGGTGATACATGAATATCATACGTTATGGATTCAGGCAGGTGTCTATTTCGTACTGGCCCTCGTGATATATCGCTTTCAAATTATTCGTAGCCGGAAAATGATTATAAAGCAGCATAGGTATATGAAGATGAAGCAGACTTTTTAATGGTATTCCTCTTGTGGCTTCTCTTGTCGTCCTCTTAAGAGGTTGGTAAAAGAAGATAAGAAGGTTTTATGACTCCGTTTTGATGATTTTAACGTTATTATGTTAGAATCCACCGAATATAGTTTTACTTTTGTAGAAATTCTCAAAGCAAACTTAATTTTTTAGTACTATGCAGAACAGACGTGAGTTTTTAAAGCGGGCTTCGTTAATGCTCGCAGGGGGGATGGTGATGCCTCAGTTGTTAACTTCTTGTGCCGGTAAAGCCTCAGCTTCCGAGTCCTCCAAGTATATCGGGCTTCAGCTATATTCTTTAAGAGACCTTGTAAAAGAAGAAGGAATCCAGAAGGTATTGGAAACGGCTTCGAAAATGGGCTATAAGAATCTTGAAACAGCTAGCTATGACAATGGCAAGATCTATGGTTTGGCTCCTGCTGAGTTCAAGAAGATGGTGAATGATTTGGGCATGAAATGTACGAGCGCTCACTTAGGACAAGCTTTCACAAAGGAAAAAGAAGCTGAAGTGATGAGTTGGTGGGATCAGGCTATCGATGCCCACAATGAATTAGGTGTCAAATACATGGTTCAGCCGTGGATGCCGGTTACCGACCAGACGACTTTGGACGATTTGAAGATGTATTGCGACTATTTCAATACCGTTGGCTACAAGACGGCAGCCGCCAGCATCGCATTCGGTTACCATAACCATGCTTTTGAATTCCGTAAAATCGGAGATCAATTGATTTACGACTTCTTGTTAGATAATGTAAGTCCGAATCATGTATTTTTTTGAAATGGATGTGTATTGGGTACAGGAAAGGCGGTGGTGATCCGGTTGCTTACTTGAAGAACCGTCCGAGCCAGTTCAAGGCTGTCCATATCAAAGACGAAAAGGAAATCGGTGCCAGTGGTAAGATGAACTTCAAACCTATTTTTGACCAGATGTACGCAAATAATATCAAAGATTGGTATGTTGAAGTCGAACAGTATACCCAAAATGATCCGGTTGCCAGCGTCCAGCAGAGCTATGATTATCTGAACAAGGCGGATTATGTGAAGTAAGACGTTTTTTGTATAAGTTTTTTGCACAGGTTACATCAATTTTTAATTCGCTTATTAATTTATTTAAGAGATCTTGATTGCATTCATAAGGTTGTCCCAATCCTTCGCCAAAGCCGTCATGTCCGGATAAAGTAGGTCGGCGCCAGCATCGAATAAAAAATTCGGTCGTCCAAAGGACCAGTATTGACTGCTATCGTGAAGATCCCTGCAGCTACTCCCGCTTGTATGCCCATCGGGGCATTCTCTACGACAAAGCTTCATAGGGTTTGACTCCTGCCTTTTCCAATCCCATCAGATAAGGTTCGGGATGAGGTTTGCCTAACTTCACGTCAAAGGCCGTCACCATCTTTTCCCGTTTGAAATAGCCTGGGTAGGTATGTTCCAGCTTGTTGATTAAGCTGTGTTGTCCGGAACCGGTTACGACAAGTGTTTGCAAGCCGGAGGCTTTTACTTTTTTCAGTACTTCGGCCGCTCCTTGCATTGCCTTTCCATCGTTATATTGATTGAACAAAGATAGCTTTTTCTTCATAGATGGATTTCTTTTCCTCATCGGTCGCATCTCGCAGGAAAGGTTTTTTTGATACAATTCGTTGATCGTGCTTTCACCCGTCCGGCCTTCATACAGGTAGAATAGTTCCGGGTGGAGATCAACTGGTGGTGGGTAGCCGTTTCGTACCAGGCACGGGCATGAAAACGCATGGAATCGTAAAGGACACCATCCATATCGAAAAGTACGGCCTTGGGAGAAAATGAAACTTGTCGCTGTTTTTGCAGATATTGGGTGATTGCTTGAATCATTTTTAATTGCTTGCTAATAGATATTTTTCAGGCACGATCCTTTGAAGGAGAGTCGTGCCTGAAAAATTTTTATATTATGTGATTGTTGGCTACAACCGTGCGCGGATCGCTTCGCTTTCCTTTTCGTAACCCGGTTTGTTCAGCAACGCAAACATGTTCTTTTTATAGGCTTCTACACCTGGCTGGTCGAACGGATTTACTCCCAACATGTAACCGCTGATGCCGCAGGCTCTTTCAAAAGAAGTAGAATAGCTGGCCGATGTAGTAAGGGGCTTACTTCCGGCATTGTGATCTTCAAGTTAGGAACACCGCCGTCTACGTGAGCCAACTGAGTTCCCAATTCGGCCATCTTGTTCACTTCGTCCACACGTTTGCCGGCGAGGAAGTTCAAACCGTCCAGATTTGCTTCGTCGGTTGGGACGACTACTTTGTGGTTCGGCTCTTCAACAGAAATAACAGTTTCGAAGATCGTGCGTTCACCATCCTGGATCCACTGGCCCATAGAATGCAGATCGGTTGTCAGATCGACGGAAGCAGGGAAAATACCCTTACCGTCCTTGCCTTCGCTTTCACCGTACAACTGTTTCCACCATTCGGCGATGTAGTGGAGTTTCGGATGGAAGTTGGCGAGGATTTCAACCTTCTTGCCGCTCTTATATAATTCGTTACGGGTAGCAGCATAGATTTCTGCCATATTTTCAGCAAAAGGAACGCTTACGTCTGTTGCTTTTCCATCGAAATAGCTCCGGCAACCAAATCGCGGATGCTGATACCGGCAACGGCAATAGGTAACAAACCAACTGGAGTCAGTACGGAGAAACGACCGCCGACGTTGTCGGGAATAATGAATGTCTTATAGCCTTCCTGGTCAGCCAGCGTGCGGAGAGCGCCTCTTTTGGCGTCCGTGATGGCGACGATACGGTGTTTGGCTTCTTCTTTGCCGACTGCGTCTTCCAGTTGCTTTTTCAGCATGCGGAAAGCTAAGGCCGGTTCGGTAGTCGTACCGGATTTGGAGATATTGATCAGACCGAACTGTTTGCCTTTCAGGATTTCGCAAAGTTCATACAAGTAATCTTCGCCGATATTGTGTCCGGCATATACTAAAACCGGATTTTTACGGTTCGTATGTAACCAGTCGAAGCTATTGTTTAATGCTTCTACCACTGCTTTTGTTCCTAAATAGCTACCGCCGATACCGATGGCGACAACAACTTCACATTTGGAACGAAGTACGTTAGCTGTATTTTCGATGTCTGTCAGTTCAGCATCTGTAATAGAAGAGGGGAGGTGCAACCAACCTAAAAAGTCGTTACCTGCACCATTACCATTTTGTAAAGTGGCATTACATTCGTGGGCCTTTGCAGCCTGAGCATATACCTGTTCTTTTCGTTACGGTACCCAGCGCTTTGTCAATGTTAAGACTGATGTTCTTCATATTTACATTATTATTTAAATGTTTCAGTCAACTGCCGTATCGCGGTAGTCGGCGATTTCTTTTCGTATAGAATACTATATAAAGTATCCAAGATCGGCATGTTTACTTTTATATTTTTCGTTTATCTCCCGAATACATTTTGTCCCGTAATATCCTTCGGCGATCATCTCCATTTCGAGCTGGGCTATTTTGACGGAATAACCTTTCCCGATCATGGTCCCGAACGTACGGTTCCGGCTGAAGCGGGAATATGCGGTTACCAGAAGATCACCGAGATATACCGAATCTGTCACATCCCGTTCCAGGCCATGTACGGCGTTGAGGAAGTTACGCATCTCTTCGATCGCGTTGCAGATGAAAACTGCCAGAAAATTATCTCCGTACTTCATACCGTGGCAGATACCTGCGACGATGGCATATACGTTTTTCAATACGGAAGCATATTCAATACCTGTAACATCCTTGCAACAGGAGTTGTTCAGATACTGGTTCTTAAATACGGAGGAGAAAGCTCTTGCATTCTCGATATTAGGGCAAGCCAGCGTGATATAGGACAACCGTTCGAGAGCGATCTCTTCGGCATGGCACGGACCGCCGATGACAGCGATATTGTCAATCGGGACATTGTAGTATTCGGCAAAATAATCGGCTACGAGCATGTTTTCGTCCGGAACGATTCCTTTGATGGCCGAAATGATGAATTTGTCTTGCATGGAGGTCGTCACCTTCATCAAATGTTGTTTCAAAAAAGGAGAAGGGGTGGCGAAAAATCAAAGTGTCCGAATCTTTGATTACTTTTGTTGATATCCGTGTAGAATTTGATTTTGTCAGTATCAAATTTGACGGCGGAAAGATAGCTGGGGTTATGTCCCAACAACAGAAACTCTTCTACTTGGTCTGGCCGACGCATATACCAGTTAATACTATCTTGTGTAGAAAGTACAATCTTGGCCAAGGCGGTAGCCCAGCTACCACCTCCCATTATTGCAATTTTTCCGGGCAACTTCATAGTATTACTCTTATTTGGCTGCGCCTGCAATCCATGCCTCTACTTCTTCGGCAGTGGGGTTTTGCAATTCCAGTTTGTATTTCTTATTCATTTCGCAGAGTTCCTGTCTCAGCTTGTTGGGATTAGCATCTACCAACGTGTCGGTTGTGAGATATCCGGCTTTATGTAAAGCAGGAACCCATGCTTCATCGATACCCAGTGCGACATATTTGTCTGCGGTGTCTTTCTTAACTGTCTTTTCCGGGCCGATCGGATCGTTCAGCTCACTATAGGCATTTGCCACTTCTTTACCGTTGATCATCAATTCGAAACGTTCGGTCAATCCAGGTTTGCTCCGGTGCATCTTGGTTAGCGGACTCATCTCGACCGGGTAGTCGATAATGAAAGTCGGCTGGATAAACGTGCCTTCGCAGAATTCACCGAAGATTTCATCGATCAGCTTGCCTTTACCCATTGTTTCATCGATTTCAAGGTTCAAATCCTTGCAAATCGTGCGTATCTCGTCTTCGCTCTTGCCATTCAGGTCGTAACCTGTCTTTTCCTTGATGGCATCCAGAATCGGCAGACGGCGGTAAGGAGCCTTAAAGTTGATGGTCTTGCCGTCGACTACACTTTCACATGTACCGTTGACGGCGATACAGATACGTTCCAACAGCTGTTCGGTGAAGCTCATCATCCAGTTGTAGTCCTTATATTGGACATAAAGTTCCATACAGGTAAATTCCGGATTGTGGGTGCGATCCATACCTTCGTTACGGAAGTTTTTACCGATTTCGTAGACACCTTCGAAACCTCCGACGATCAATCGTTTCAGATACAGTTCGGTAGCAATACGCAGATAGAGGTCGATATCCAGCGAGTTATGGTGCGTAATGAACGGACGTGCGCTTGCCCCTCCGGGGATGGATTGCAGGATCGGAGTTTCCACTTCCGTATATCCAGCTTCGTCCAGCGCGGTACGCATGGTCTTGATAACTGCCGCACGTTTCATGAAAATATCCTTTACGCCATCATTGACCACCAGGTCGACATAGCGTTGGCGATAACGCAATTCCGGATCGTTGAATCCATCGTATGCTACACCGTCTTTGTATTTGACGACCGGTAGCGGCTTGAGTGATTTGGATAATACCGTTATCTCTTGTGCATGGACGGAAATTTCGCCCATCTGTGTACGGAATACGAAACCTTTGATTCCGACAAAGTCGCCGATATCGAGCAATTTCTTGAAAACAATGTTATACAGATCTTTATTTTCTTCCGGGCAAATGTCGTCACGAGAGATATAAACCTGTATTCTGCCCTCGGAATCCTGTAATTCCATGAAGGAAGCCTTACCCATGATACGACGGCTCATGATACGGCCGGCGATACTTACCGGGGCGGGGCTCAGCGTCGTCTTTGAAATTCTCTTTTATTTCTTTGGAAAATGCGTTCGTTACATACTCAGCTGCGGGATAAGGCTCTATCCCCATCTGACGCAACTGCTCCATGCTGTTACGTCTTATTATTTCCTGTTCACTCAGTTCTAATAGATTCATTATGCTATTATTTTGTATAATACGGCGCAAAAGTACAAAACTTTTCTTACTTATTGCCTAAAAACGTATGCGACTTTACGCTTTATGTTCTTAAAAGGTATTGTTTTGTAATGGAAAAGGCAGATTACGTATGGCTTCGGGCAGGAAGAAGCGGACATCTTTTCCGGTCTTGAAAGCTTCGCGTATAAAGGTTGAGGATATTTCGACCAAAGGGGCGTCTACTTTTTATGTGAGGATATTGTGCCGGAATTTCAACATCGAATCCTTTGCGCGGATAGATGAAGATCGGATAATTGGAAATGATGGCTTCGTATTCTACCCACCGGGTAATATATTTCCAATTGTCCGCACCCATGATGAAATAGAATTCACGGTCCGGATAACTTGCTTCCAATGTCCGGAGTGTGTTGATGGTATAAGTGGGTTGAGGAAGGAAAACTCGAAGTCACTGGCGTGGAACTTAGGGTAACCAGCGATGGATTTTTTACCAGTTCATAGCGAAGCCGGTCATCCATGTTCTTTGATTTGTTCCAGCTCATCCTTCATCTGAACTACAATCTTCTGCATCTCAGCATGATTGGACTTGCTGCCCAAGGTATTGATTTCACGTCCCATTTCCTGGGCAATGAAACCCAATTTCTTACCTTGCCCACTTCCATCCTCCATAGTATTGATGAAGTATTTCAAGTGGTTGCTCAGACGTTGTTTTTCTTCGTTCACATCCAGTTTTTCGATGTAGTAGATGAGTTCCTGCTCCAGACGGTTCTTGTCATAATCCACGCTCAAGGTCTTTTCCAGTGCATCCGTGATGCGTTCTTTGATTTTCTCTACACGCTCTTTTTCGTACGGATCAACAGAAGTCAGCAACTTGGCAATATTAGAAATCTTTTCGCGGAACTTCTTCTCTAAAGCCGCGCCTTCCTGGATACGGAAATCAACCAGATTTTGGATAGCTTGAAGCACAGTGGCATGAACAGCTTTCCATTCTTCCTCGCTCAGTTCCTGAATATCGTTCTTTGTCATCACGTCCGGATGTTCGATGTTCGGTCGGCAATATCTTTGATTTGATTGTAATAGTTTTCTACCGCAGCCAAGTTGATCTGTGTGGGCGTGTCTTTACCGATATATTCGACAAATATATTAAATTCGACTTTTCCACGTTCAAGCGACTGGAGTAACAAACTGCGTATTTGCATTTCTTTTTCTTTGTAGATGGAAGGAATGCGGGTCGACAAATCCAGTTGCTTGCTGTTCAGAGCTTTTATTTCTACGGTTTACTTTTTTAGAAGGAAGTTCGGCTGTAACCTTACCGAATCAGTCATTGATTGTATCATTGTTCTAAAAATTTGTGCAAAGATAGCTAATCAATTGATAATTGACAATTGACGATTGACAATATAATTGAGAAAAAAAGCCGAAACCATCCGTGCTAGCCTTAATAAAATCGGTTTTGATCATGAGATTACAGTTAGGTTTTATACTTTTGCATCCATTATCAACCGATTGGCTTTTGACACATATTTTAATTGTCAATTGTCAATTGTCAATTGTCAATTAAAATGTCTTGTATATTAAATATCGAAACATCGACTTCTGTATGCTCTGTAGCGTTGTCTATGGATGGTGAAGTCCTTTTTGCGAAGGCTTCGTTCGACGGCCCTTCGCATGCAGCCTTATTAGGCGTATTTGTTGAAGAAGCTCTTTCCGTATTGAAAAAGAAGGGGAAGAAAGCCTTGGATGCCGTAGCGGTCAGTAGCGGTCCTGGTTCTTATACCGGACTCCGTATCGGAGGTCTGTCGCTAAGGTCTTTGCTTTGGTTTCGGTATTCCTCTGATCGGCATTCATACGTTGGACATCATGGCTGCTACTGTCAACAGTAAGGGTGATTCGCAAATCGTCTCTATGACTGATAATTGCCTTTATTGTGCTATGTTGGATGCCCGGCGTATGGAGGTTTATGCCGCTATCTACGATGCTTCCTTAAAGCCTGTCCGCGAGACGAAGGCCGATATTGTGGAAGTCGGTACGTATGCTTCTTATCTGGAAAAAGGGAAAGTTTGTTTCTTTGGCAACGGTGCTTCCAAATGCAAATCGGTCATCACTTCTCCGAACGCCATCTTTATCGAAGACATCCATCCTCTTGCCGTAAACATGATTCCGCTCTCGGAACAAGCTTTTGCCGCCGGCAAGTTTGAAGACACCGCCTATTTCGAACCGTTCTACCTGAAAGAGTTCCAGGCGACGGTTGCAAAAAATAAGGTGCTTTTAGCTCGATGATGTAGTTGTGTGCTATGTCGGAATGGCACGTTTGTCAGAAATTTTTTATGTAAGTCCGGTCAATCGGAAAAGAACTTAGATATGCAAAAAATCGTCCTGTTTCTTGTGTTTGATAGCTGCAATGTCAAACATGGAAACGGGACGATGTGTTATTTAGGGTTGCCATCCATGTAAGTCTTCCTCCTGCAAGCAATATAAATAAGCTGCTGTAAACATCCACCTATTATATACATACGATTTTTTTTTTAAATCCAACTATCATACTATCATATTTGCATATAAATATCTGTATATTAGTTTATAAAAATATGATAGTATCTATTTTCAACTATCATTTCATACTATCATACTATCATGTCGTATATCACATGCTTCTGTCTTCGTGCTGGGGAAAAATAAGTGTAGATATAATTGAATAAAGTGCTGTAAATATTTGCATTATAGATGTTTTATTTGTATATTTGTAATAAGAAAAAAGCCCGTCATCCGGGTGTCGGAAGGGTGAGACCCCGGTGTTGATACCGTTCAGATGGGGGTGTCAAAAGGAGTGTTAAAATGGGCGTCTTGAGAAGAATATCTGGTTGTTTAATATTAAAAATACTGTTATTTATGGCACATTACTATGTAGTCCGGCAAAAACTGGACAAGACGGGAGCGGAAGATAAAGTACGCTATTATGGTGTTCCAGTTACGTGCGGGCGGGTTTCAACGAAAAAGCTGGCTGATTTGGTTGCCGATCGTTGCTCGTTGAGCCGAGGTGATGTGTTCGCTTCGGTTTGCGAGATCGGAGGGATGATTCTTGAATTGTTGAAAGACGGCTATTCCGTGGAGTTGGACGGGTTGGGTGATTTTTATCTTTCGGCAGGAAGTGAAGGCTTCGAAGATCCGAAAAAATGTACTCCCCATCGGGTGAAGGCGCGTCGTGTCTGTTTCAGGATGGCTCCCTGCGTGAGAAAAGAGTATGAAATTTGTCAAATTCGAAAGAAATCCTTGGTAATGCAAATCACATATTACAGGCATAAAAAAGGCGTGTTGCGGATGCACTCGCGTGATATGGAATATATTGTCGGGTTGCTGAAAAACGGCAAAGATGCGGAAGCTATATTGTCGGTTCGTCGAAAATTGAATATGGCGTTTTTGGCACGAACCACGGATTTGTCCGGAAAACTACCGGTCCTGGCTTTTGGCTCGACGTTCAAGAAGAATGGCGATGGAATACAGTTGAGGCGTTATAACGGGTATGTCTTGTTGGAAGTGAACGGCTTGGAAAGCCAGAGTGAGGCGGAGGCCGTCCGCCGTGAAGCTGCCGCCCTGCCGCAGACCTTGCTGGCGTTCGTCGGGCTGAGCGGGCGTTCGGTCAAGATCGTGGTTCCTTTTGTGCTGCCCGACGGCTCGCTGCCGAAAAAAGAGGAGCAGGCCCGTATGTTTCATGCTGCGGCTTATCAGCTGGCGGTGCGGCATTACCAGCCGCAGTTGGGCAGCATTATATCGTTGAAAGAACCGTTCCTGTCGCGGGGGTGCCGGATGAGTGTGGATCCGGACGCCTATTACAATCCGGATGCGGTGGCGATCCGGATCGAGCAACCTTTGCAGATGCCGGACGGGGGTGACTTGAAGATCGTGCCTTCTCCGGTTCGGGATCCGTTGGAGATGATGGCTCGGGAGCGGATCGGAACGGGCAGATCGCCACGCTGTTCAGTGTTATCCTGATGGAGATGACGCGTCGGTTTTCAGAAAGCCCGGAAGATGATATCCAACTGCTGTTCATCGACTTGGCGCAGGCTTGCTGCCGGCTTGGAATACCGGAGGAAGAGGCGGTGGGCTGGACATTGCGCTATGAGGCTTTGAAAAAATATAAGATAGACATCCGTATGGCTTTCCGTACGGCATATACGTTGGAGAATGTTTCAAACCGTGCGGAGCCGCTCTCTTCCGTCCCGCCATCCATGTCGTTGGTGTTGCGGTTGGACGAGTTTATGAACCGGCGTTATTTCTTCCGGACGAATGAGATGAGCGGTGGAGTGGAATATTTGGACCGTTCGATGATACAGTTCGTTTACAAGCCTTATACGACGAAAGTTCGGAATTCCATTTGCCTGGAAGCCCAGCAGGAAGGGTTGAATGTATGGGACAAGGATATCGACCGGTATGTCAATTCCGATCGTGTTCCGATATATCATCCTATCGACCATTTTCTTGGGAATCTTCCGGCTTGGGACGGAAAAGAACGCATCAGGGCATTAGCCGGGCGTGTCCCTTGTGACAATCCGGTATGGGGAGATTTGTTTTACCGCTGGTTCCTAAGCATGGTGGCACATTGGATGGAACTGGATTCGGAACACGGGAATAGTACGACACCTCTGTTGGTCGGTGGTCAAGGGTGTGGGAAGTCCACGTTTTGCTTGAATTTGTTGCCACCAGTGTTGCGTCCTTATTATACGGACAGTATCGATTTCGGCAATCGCCGTGGGGCGGAGTTGGCTTTGCACCGGTATGCGTTGATTAATATCGATGAATTTGATTCAGTGAAAAGTTCTCATCAAAGTTTTTTGAAGCATATCCTGCAAAAAGCGGTTGTGAACACTCGTTTGCCTTATCAGAGTGCGAGCCGTAACTTGCGTCGCTATGCCACGTTTATCGCGACCAGCAACAATTATGATTTGCTGACGGATCCGACCGGTAGCCGCCGTTTCATTTGCGTGGAGGTGAAGGGGCGGATCGATTATGCCCAGCCGATCGATTATGATCAGTTGTATGCGGAAGCGAAAGAATTGTTGAGGCGTGGAGAACGTTTTTGGTTTACTCCGGAGGAAGAGGCGCTGATCACTGAAAACAACAGGGATTTCCAGCAGCAGCCGGCTGAAGAGCAACTGTTCCTGCGTTATTTCAAGATCGCGGAGGATATTGAAGAGGCAAAGCCGCTTCTGGCGTCCGAGATACTGGATATGATCGCGGAGAAACAACCCGGTTTTAACATTACAAAAACGATGATCCTTAATTTCGGCAAGCTTTTGAAGCGGAATAGCGTGCCGAATAAGCGGACGATGAGGGGGACTTGTTATTATGTGGAAGAAGTAGATGGTTGATATATAATTGATTGACTAATTTTATGTATGATGGTATGATAGTAGCCATGACAGTTGTTTTGCGAACTGTCATGGCTGTTTTGTGTTGATATATAGTGGGTTATTGCCAATTATGATGGTATGATAGTTGGATCGTCTATTTCAATTGTATTTGTAAGTGAAGAAAAAACATTCTTTCTAAAAATATTTACTCAGTTAAATAAAGAACAAAAGTAAGGAACGGTTAAACCAAAAAGGGGGTGTCTTGTTTAATCTTCAAATCAATATTGAAGAATAGACATGAGACGAAAGAATACGAATGTACTGCTGGTCTTTGGTGTGGTGATCGCGATTATCCTGTTAATGATTTGGTTGTTTTTTGGGGACAACATTGGAACAGGAGGCAAATCCAGAGACAGATCCGATGACCGTCGAACAAAAATATCTGATAAGGTCGGATATAAAAAGGAAGGCTGTGTCGTAAATAGTTTTTATGATGCAGCCATTAATATACTTGATGAATCGTTGTGCGCATATACAAACTTACCCAAGAATACGTTAAAGTCCGTAAACTTGGGTAAGTTTTTATATTTGGAGATGACTTGGAGTTCAGCTCCTTTTTATGTAGAATAAGTGAATTATCCTAAGAATCCCAACAGGATACCGGCAGCTACTGCTGAACCGATTACGCCGGCAACGTTGGGACCCATGGCGTGCATCAGCAAGTAGTTAGTCGGATCATATTCCAAACCTACTACCTGAGAGATACGTGCCGAGTCGGGAACAGCAGATACACCGGCGTTACCGATAAGCGGATTGATCTTATTGCCGTCTTTCAAGAACAGGTTGAAGAACTTCACGAACAGGATACCTGCAAAGTTGCGATCACGAATGATAACGCTCCCAAACCGAAGATCTTGATGGAGTTCAATGTCAGGAACTGGGTTGCTTGAGTAGAAGCACCTACCGTAATACCTAACAGGATCGTGATCGTATCAATCAGCGGACCACGGGCTGTTTCAGCCAAACGACGTGTTACACCACTTTCTTTCAACAAATTTCCGAAGAACAGCATACCCAACAGAGGCAGACCGGAAGGAACAAGGAAGCAAGTCAGCAACAGGCCTACGATCGGGAATACGATCTTTTCCGTGGAAGAAACGGCTCTCGGCGGTTTCATACGGATCAGACGTTCTTTCTGAGTCGTCAGCAGGCGCATGAACGGTGGTTGGATAATAGGAACCAGCGCCATATAAGAGTATGCCGATACTGCAATAGCACCCATTAAGTTTGGCGCTAACTTAGAAGAAAGGAAGATAGCCGTCGGACCGTCAGCACCACCGATAATACCGATAGCACCTGCTTGGTTCGGCTCAAATCCCATTTGAAGAGCGATGATATATGCTCCGAAAATACCGAACTGAGCCGCTGCACCGATCAACATCAGTTTAGGATTGGAGATCAATGCGGAGAAGTCGGTCATGGCCCCGATGCCGAGGAAGATCAATGGCGGATACCATCCAGAGGTCACACCCTGATAGAGGATGTTCAGTACAGACCCTTGCTCATAAATACCTACTTGAAGACCTGCGTCCTTGAAAGGGATATTACCGATCAAGATACCGAATCCGATAGGGATAAGGAGCATAGGCTCGAATTCATATTTAATAGCCAGGAAGATGAACAACAGACCGACAAGGATCATGATAAGGTGACCCGGTGTCGCGTTGTAGACTCCTGTATAAGTGAGGAACAACTCCAAGTTTTCTCCCAAGAACTGGAGAAAGCTTTCATGAGCCGTACCTGCTGCCTGTAATAATACTGATCCTAACATAATATTATCCTATTACGACGAGGTCAGCACCTTCCAGTACGGAATCCCCTTTGTTTACTTTTATTTCAATGATTTTGCCGTCACGGTCGGCATTGATGTTGTTTTCCATCTTCATGGCTTCGAGGACAAGTAGATTCTGGCCTCTCTTGACAGTATCACCGACTTTACAGTTAACCTGCAGGATTACACCTGGCAGCGGAGATTTGACAGCGCCCTTGGTGGTTGAGGCTGCCGGACGGGAAATAACCGGTTCGCCACTTGCCGTTGTAGGAGCTTGAGCCGGGCGCTTCAGTGTAACCATCTGTTTTTTGCCGGTTTCTCCATTTTTACCTGATAGGGAGTACCGTTTACTTCTACTTCAGCGATGTCATCCACTACCGAGCTGATATGTACTTTATATACGTTACCGTTAATAGTATATTTAAAACTTTTCATTCTTGTTTGTTTTTAGAGATAATTACTTTTTGGGAACTTCACGCAGACCGTAAATCTTGGAACTCCACGGAGAATAAGATCTTTGAACCTTGCGGATCGTCAGAACCGTATGTTCGATGTCGTGGTTGTCATCGCTCATTTCGTATAGAGCCGCACCGATAGCCGCAAAGATTTCCCCGGATTCCTGACCTGCATTGTCTGCAATAACAGCCGCTCCGGCCGCTTTCTGTGCATTGCGTTTGCTGGCCGCGATCGAGAGCTTTCCGATTTGTTTAAAGATGATGAACAACAGGAATAATCCGGAGAACACAACTGCCATGGCAGTCAGGGTCATACCGATACCCCAAGAATCATTTTCTTTAAAGTTCTCGATTTTCTCGTTAGAATCCAATGTTACGTTATTGGTGCTGGGTGTAACTTTTGTCAGAGCTGTCCATTCACCTTGTCCGTCTAAAGTTCTACCATAGCTGACATCTGCTTTTTGTGAAGCAGGGATAACGATCTCATCGATCAGAGTTTTACCGTCTGCATCGTATAACGCAATGTAATTTTCTTTTGATGGGTCGAGCGTGAAATTGACATGGAATGTTCCCCGATCCGGTTCTCCGTCTGCCCAGAACAAAGTGTGCTGGCGAGGAGGAATTACTGTTAGAACGTCGCCCTTCGGAATCGGATACTTTTTCGGGTTGCTCTTGTCATTAGTCAAGTAGCAACCGGCGATATTGACCGAACCGGCCGAATTGTTGAACAATTCGATCCAGGCATGGCGTTTGCCGTAATCATCAACAAAGTTATCCTCGTTGATAACCAATACTTCATTAATTCGCATGGAGGTTGCGCGCTGTGCCTTTGGCCCCGAATGAAATGAGCAAAGCGAACATAGCAATACCCCTATTTTCTTATTTATCATATTCATCTCCTGTTTTTACGGATTATAGAGGCAGGTTATCATGTTTCTTAGCAGGATTGCTTAGCTTCTTAGTCTGCAATTGCTGCAAAGCACGAATTATACGGAAACGAGTGTTACGCGGTTCGATAACATCGTCGATATAGCCATATTGAGCTGCATTGTATGGGTTTGCAAATGCTTTTTTGTATTCGGCTTCTTTTTCTGCAGCGCAAGCTTTCGGATCTTCCGAGGCAGCCACTTCTTTTGCAAAGATCACTTCTACAGCGCCGCTTGGGCCCATAACTGCGATTTCGGCTGTCGGCCATGCGTAGTTCATATCACCACGTAGATGTTTGGAGCTCATCACACAATAGGCTCCACCGTAAGACTTACGCAATGTTACAGTTACTTTAGGCACTGTGGCTTCGCCGTAAGCGTAAAGCAATTTGGCTCCGTGCAGGATAACGCCGTTGTATTCCTGGCCTGTACCCGGTAAGAATCCCGGTACGTCAACTAATGTAACCAAAGGAATGTTGAAAGCATCACAGAAACGGACGAAACGGCCTGCCTTGCGGGAGGCGTTGCTGTCCAGACAGCCTGCCATTACTTTCGGCTGGTTGGCTACGATACCGACAGTCTGGCCGTTAAAACGGGCGAAACCGACGATAATGTTCTTGGCATAGTCGGCATGTACTTCCAGAAATTCGCCGTTATCGATGATGGTTCCGATAACTTCATACATATCGTAAGCCTGGTTAGGATTGTCAGGGATGATGTCGTTCAGGTTATCATCCAGACGGTCGATCGGGTCTTTACATTCGATCAGAGGAGTTTCTTCCAGGTTGTTCTGCGGCAGGAAGCTGATCAATTTGCGGATCAACTGTAAACCGTCTTCTTCCGTATCGACTGCGAAGTGGGCCACACCGGATTTGGTCGTATGTACGCTTGCGCCACCTAATTGTTCCTGTGTAACGTCTTCGCCTGTAACTGTTTTTACAACTTTCGGACCAGTCAGGAACATGTAACTTGTTCCGCGGGTCATGATATTGAAGTCTGTCAGGGCCGGAGAGTAAACCGCTCCACCGGCGCAAGGGCCGAAGATACCGGAAATCTGGGGAACAACACCAGATGCCAAGATGTTACGTTGGAAGATTTCTGCATAACCGGCCAAGGCGTTGACACCTTCCTGGATACGTGCGCCACCCGAGTCGTTCAGACCGATAACGGGAGCACCCATCTTCATGGCCTGATCCATTACTTTTTACAGATCTTCATGGCCAATGCTTCGGATAAAGCACTCGCCGAACACGGTGAAATCCTGAGCATAAATATATACCAGACGTCCGTCGATCGTTCCGTAACCTGTTACGATACCGTCGCCCAAATACTTAGTTTTTTCAATACCGAAGTTTGTACAACGATGTTGTACGAACATATCGAATTCTTCAAACCTTCCCTCATCCAGCAACATGGCAATACGTTCGCGTGCGGTGTATTTTTACCTTTTTGTGCTGAGATTCGATTCTTTTTCTCCACCACCTAAACGAGCTGTTTCGCGAAGGCGATAAGCTCCTTTTACTTTTTCAAGTTGGTTACTCATTGTACTATAGATTTGTTGTTAGAAATGAACTTATTTAATTGGCAATTGACGATTGAGAATTGACAATTGAATAGCATCAAATAATTGTCAATTCTCAATTGTCCATTGTTTCTTATTTTCCCGGCATGCAAAGTTCGGTCAGAACGCTGCATGTCGATTTCGGGTGAAGGAATGCAATGTTCAAGCCTTCTGCACCTCCACGAGGAGCTTTGTCGATCAGCTTGACACCTTTTGATTCGGCTTCGTCCAATGCTGCCTGTACGTCGGGAACAGCAAATGCAATGTGGTGGATACCTTCACCTTTCTTTTCGATAAATTTAGCGATTGTACTGTCTTCACTTGTCGGCTCCAGCAACTCGATCTTAGTCTGGCCTACTTTAAAGAATGCAGTTTTTACTTTCTGGTCTGCTACTTCTTCGATGTTGTAGCATTTTAGTCCTAAAACTTCTTCATAATACGGCAGACAAGCCTCGATACTCTTCACTGCGATACCTAAATGTTCGATATGTGTAAGTTCCATGTCAATAATAATTTAGTAATTTAATATTGCTTTTTGTTCTATGTTGGCAAAGGTACACTTTTTATTAATAGAGAAATAATTCGTTAATATTTATCAGCATGATCCGGATATGTTTAAAAAGCATATTTTTGAAATCATATGGTTAAAAATCAACGATAAGTCGAATATTCAATTGCCTTCCGGTCAGGTAATTAGAATTGCGTACTGGTGGTTGTCTATATTGGTAATCCAATAATAGGAACTAGTGTTCTTTATGTCGAACAAGTTGAAAATATCCAACCCGAGCCAAATGTTCTTGAGATTGCGGAAGAATCCGCGATCCATGATTGCATCCGTTCCCCCGGCAAGCTGGTAGGAGAAACCGAGGTCCACGCGTTTGTAGGTCGGAGTACGGAAATAGCCGTCCTCGTAGCCTGTACGTGGGGCTGTGACGGGAAGGCCGCCGGACAGTACGCCTTTCAGATTCAGTTTGACACGTTTGTATCCGGGGAAATAATCCTGAAAAAAGAGCGAGACATTATAACCTTTGGCTGTTAGGCATCGGTACATATTCGCTCCTCGGATGCTTTGCTCCGCTTTCATTAGGGAGAAGCTGATCCAGGAGTCCGTACCCGGAACAAATTCGCCGAAGAATTTGACATCGAGCCCCATCGCATGGCCTTGTGCACAGTTCTCGCCGTAGTATCGATTTTGACATTATCCACCGTATAGGGGTTCAGGTTATCCAATTTTTTATAATACATATCGGCACTGACTTTGAAATTTCTGCCGGATGCCCGGAATGTATAATCGCCTCCTGCAATGACATGGATGGAACGCTGTGATTTCAGGTTTTTGTTCAGTTGTATGATACTGTTGCCGTATTCGTCCTGCACAGTTGTACGTAATTCCTTATAGAACGGAGACTGATAATACAGACGGAAGCCAGCCGAAATGTCAGGTTCTGGTCGAAGTTCGAATGAAACCTATTGAAGCACGCGGGCTGAATATAAATTCCCTGTTATAACTCCAATAGCTGCCGCGTACACCACCAACCAGCGTGAACAGTCCTTGTTTGGTACGAAACTTGAATACATCCTGCAAATAGCCGGAAATACGTGTGCTTTCCAGTTTGTTATCCGGAGAACAGGTTTGCGATCACGTTGACATTCCCGCCCCCTTGCAGGTAACGAGTATCCGGCGGAGTCGCGTTTTTCCCATTCGCTGATCTTGTCGTTGATTTTCTCCAACTGGACGGTAGCACCCCATTTCAACGTATTGTTTTTTATGCGAGCGACACCATAATGCCCGACATTCATGATATTGGAGTGCAGACGGTTGCGAGCGTGCTCGTTATAGCGTGCGATGGATAATTTCTGTATTTCTCCGCCTCCTTCTTCGGCTGCATCTCCCAGCCAGTAATCACCGGCAATATCATATCCTTCCTCTTCCTTACTGGTAAAGGCGGATGCTTGCAAGCCGAGTTCCGTATTGTCGTTCAGGTTATGCTTTAAAGTGAGTGCTCCGAATAACGTTTCGAACTTATCCGTTCCTGGCCACTCATGAATACTTTAAATTTTTGGCATTTGTTGCCGTTCCAAAAGCAGTCTCTCGGGTGTGGGAATGAACTTATAATTGTTTATGGCTATGTTCCGAGAAAGTTGATCTCCCCATTTGTGAGCAAGTTGGTATGTCATATAAGTCTGCAAATCAATGAAATTAGGATCATATTCGGCATCCGTATCGGTTGTTTTCAAAAAGAGATCGTCCTGTTTTGTAACGGAAACCGGTCACCTGTGAACTTGCCGGAAGAACTGCCCACATAAGCATTGGCTCCCAGCAGGCTGGCGGAAGCCGAACCTTCGAATCCTTTCGGTTTTTTGTAGGTGATGTCCAGCACGGAACTCATCTTGTCCCCATAACGGGCTTCGAATCCTCCGGCGGAGAAATTGACGGCTTCCGTCATGTCCGGGTTGATAAAACTCAACCCTTCCTGTTGTCCGGAACGGATGAGCAGCGGACGGAACACTTCCAGTCCGTTCACATATACGATGTTTTCGTCATAGCTGCCGCCGCGTACGGAGTATTGCGAACTTAATTCGTTATTGGAAGTAACGCCAGCAAATGTAACGACTAGACTTTCAATGCTTCCTCCGGCAGGGGGTCGGGGGAGTAGTTTGACGCGGTCGGCATTCAGGGTTTCAAGGGTGGTTGTCTGCTTTCGGATGGCGGTAGCTACGACTTCTCCCAGTTCGAGTGATGTATAGTTCATCTGCGTTGAGACGCATATCTTTGGTTACCTGAGGTAGGATCCTTTCGGCCTTGTTGTAGCCCAGGCATGAATAGATAAGCGTCACCGAGTCACCGGTAGCAACCGAAAGCGAGTAGTGGCCTTTTTCATTACTCATCGTTCCGTTTAACGTGTT
>VOFB01001577.1_pt1 | contig 19239 bp, 35 predicted proteins | sample 5384141 | NCBI WGS metagenome assembly VOFB01 (sample SAMN12384721, study PRJNA508395) | human gut metagenome | isolation source: healthy gut A | host: Homo sapiens | reverse complement strand
GTCCATCGCTGAGCAGCTCGAAGGCCGTGTTGCGTTCCGTCGTGCCATGCGCAAGGCAGTTCAGTCTGCGCGCAAAGTCGGGTGCCAAAGGTATCCGTATTCAGTGCTCCGGTCGCCTGGGTGGTGCCGAAATGAGTCGCCGCGAATGGTATCGCGAGGGACGCGTTCCCCTGCATACTCTTCGTGCAATGATTGACTACGGCTTCTGCACCGCTGCTACCCACGATGGGTTCCATAGGCATCAAAGTGTGGATCTACCACGGCGAAAAACTCCCCGGTGGCAAGACTCGCAGCCTGCTCTCGAGGGCAACTCTCGTCCGTCGCGCGGCCGTCGCGACCGCAATGATCGCAACGAAAGGGGTGCTAAATAATGCTAGCTCCTAAGCGCATTCGCCACCGCAAGGTGCAACGCGGCTATGAAGGGCAAGGCCAAGGGCTACACCCAGCTGCATCACGGCGAGTACGGCATCCAGGCTCTCGAGGCTCACTGGATTACCAACCGCCAGATCGAGGCCGCTCGTATCGCTATGACTCGTTACATGAAGCGTGGCGGTAAAGTTTGGATTACCATCTTCCCGACAAGCCCATCACCCAGAAGCCGGCTGAAACCCGCATGGGTTCTGGTAAGGGTAACCCGGAAGCTTGGGTTGCTGTCGTCAAGCCCGGCCGTATCATGTTCGAGATCGGCGGCGTCGACGAGGCTACCGCTAAAGAGGCCCTGCGTCTCGCCATTCAAAGCGTCCTATCAAGTGCAAGATCGTTACCAAGGAATCGGAGGTGGCTGAATAATGAAGGCCGTCGAGATTCGCGAGCTCTCTTCTGACGATCTTACCGTCAAGCTGAAGGAAGCCCGTGCTGTGTTCAACCTGCGCTTCCAGATGGCTACCAGCCAGCTGGACAACACCGCTCGTGTGAAGCAGGTCAAGAAGGACATCGCGCGTATTCAGACCGAAATGCGCGCCCGCGAGATCGCCGCTGCCGGCGCATTGAAATAAGGATTTGGTGGGATAAACATGAGTGAAGAAACCCGTAGCTCCCGCAAGGTCCGTCAGGGCGTCGTTGTTTCCGCGGCGAACGACAAGACCATTGTGGTTGAGATCAAGGAGCGCAAGCCTCATCCTGTCTATGGCAAGATGATGACGAGCACCAAGAAGTTCCCACGCTCACGACGAGAACAACGAGGCTGGTCTCGGTGACACCGTCACCATTATGGAGACCCGCCCCTGTCCAAGATGAAGCGTTGGCGCCTCCTCGAGATCGTGGAAAAGGCCAATAGCCCAAGCGTTGCGTAACTAAACTATCGGAAGGATTGCACAATGATTCAGATGCAAACCATGCTCGCCGTGGCCGACAACTCCGGCGCGCAAGGTGCAGTGCATCAAGGTCCTGGGCGGCTCGAAGCGCCGCTATGCGGGCCTCGGTGACGTGATCATCTGCAGCGTCAAGGAGGCAGCTCCCAACGGCAACGTCAAGAAGGGCGAGGTCGTGCGTTGCGTGATCGTGCGCGTGAAGAAGGAAGTCCGTCGCAAGGACGGTTCTACATCCGCTTCGACCAGAACGCCGCCGTGCTGATCGACAACTCCGGTGCTCCCAAGGGCACCCGCATCTTCGGCCCCGTGGCTCGCGAGCTGCGTGACAAAAGTACATGAAGATCGTGTCTCTGGCACCTGAGACGCTCTAAGGAGGTGCACGAAACATGAACAGCATGAAGGTCAAAAAGGGCGACAAGGTTCAGGTCATCGCTGGTAAGGACAAGGGTAAGCAGGGCACCATTCTGCGCTCCGTTCCTACCCGCAACCGCGTTGTCGTCGAAGGCTGCGGCATCGTGAAGAAGGCCGTACGCCCCACCCAGCAGAACCCGCAGGGCGGCATCATTCCATGGAAGCCCCCATTCACGTTTCCAACGTGATGCTGGTCTGCCCTCTTGCGGCAAGCCGGTTCGCACTGGCAAGCGCATCAACGACGAGGGCAAAAAGGTCCGCGTCTGCAAGAAGTGCGGTAAAGACATCGACTAGAAATAGTCCACCGGTTGAATAACCAGTGAATTTTAAGGCGCATCCTGCGGATTTTCTGTGGGATGCGCCTTATGCCGTGTAGAATATGACCCTGGCTGCCTTAGGCGGGCAGGGACGCAGGGTCGGTAATCCTGCGTTTAATTCATCGACAAAGGAGAAACTTACCAATGGCTACTCCTCGCCTGAAAGAACTTTACAAATCTGAAATCGTCTCAAGCTGGAGAGCGAGCTCGCTATCGACAACATCAACAAGGTTCCTCGTCTTGAGAAGATCGTTGTGAATATGGGCGTCGGCGAAGCCGCGTTCTGACTCAAGCAGCTCGACGCAGCTATGAACGATATGCGCATCATCACGGGCCAGCAGCCCCTGCGTGACTCGCGCCAAGAAGTCCATCGCCGGCTTCCATGTGCGCGAGGGCCAGGCTATCGGCTGCAAGGTGACCCTGCGTGGCGACCGCATGTGGGAGTTCCTGGACCGCCTGCTGTCCATGGCTCTGCCTCGCGTTCGCGACTTCGTGGCATCTCCCCGACGAGCTTCGACGGCCGTGGTAACTTCTCCATGGGCGTCACCGAGCAGCTCATCTTCCCCGAGATTGAATAATCAAGATCGATCGTACCCGCGGCATGGACATCACCTTTTGTCACCACTGCCGAAAACAACGAACAGGCCAAGGCTCTTCTCGACGCTTTGGGTTTCCCGTTCAAGAAATAGTAATTCATTCGGCAAAATCCGAGTGGAGATAGAGGAAAGAAGGAAAGCATGGCAAAAAATCGATGATCGCCAAGGCTAATCGCGAGCCGAAGTTCTCGACTGTGCCTACACCCGCTGCACCCGCTGCGGCCGTCCGCGTTCTGTGTATCGCAAGTTCGGTCTGTGCCGCGTCTGCGTGCGTGAGTTGGCTAACAAAGGCGAGCTGCCCGGCGTGACCAAGGCTTCCTGGTAGGCCCACGCTAGGTGCTTGCCGGTAAGGCGCACACGCCACGGGCGTCATTGCGTACCTCCGGCTGAGCTCATCACGAACCAAAGGAGAATCAAATGACCATTAACGACCCCATCGCAGATATGCTTACGCGTGTGCGTAACGCCAACTCTGCGGGCAAGGCGACGGTCTCGATGCCGTCTTCGAAGAAGCTCGTCGAAATCGCTCGCATCATGACCGAAGAGGGCTATGTCCAGGGCTACGAGATCATTGAGAACTCGCCTCGCGACATTCTCGAGATCACGATGAAGTACGGCGAGAAGAAGGCGAAGACCATTCGCGGCATCAAGCGTATTTCCAAGCCCGGCCTGCGTATTTACGCTGGCAAAGGACGAACTGCCCCGCGTTCTCGGCGGCCTGGGCACTGCTATTGTGTCCACCTCCAAGGGCGTGTCATGGCCGACCGCGACGCCGCAAGGCTGGCGTCGGCGGCGAAGTTATCGCATACATCTGGTAAGGAAAGGATAGGAGCTTACTATGTCTCGTATCGGCAAACAGCCCATTCCGGTTCCTGCCGGAGTTACCGTTACCATCGAAGGTAACAAAATCACCACGAAGGGCCCCAAAGGGCGAGCTCTCCTACGAGTTCAACCCTATGATGTCCATCGCTCAGGAAGGCGAGGAACTCATCGTTTCTCGTCCTGACGATTCCCGTGAGGCCAAGGCATTCCACGGCCTTACCCCGTTCGCTCGTCAACAACATGGTTGTTGGCGTTTCCGAGGGCTTCGAGAAGAAGCTCGAGCTCGTTGGCGTTGGCTACCGTGCTGCTCTGAAGGGCAACAGCCTGGAGCTTTCTCTCGGCTACTCTCATCCGGTTGTCGTTGAGGCTCCCGAAGGCATCACCTTCACCGTGCCCGATCAGACGCATCACCGTTTCCGGTGCCGACAAGCAGGCTGTTGGCCAGACTGCTGCCGTCATCCGTAAATGGCGTGCTCCCGAGCCTTACAAGGGCAAGGGCATTCGTTACGAGGGCGAGCAAGTTCGTCGCAAGCTTGGCAAGGGCTGCCAAGGGCGACAAGTAGCTTAAGGTCTGAAGGGATATAAGATGAAGAAACCCAGAAGAAGCAGGCCGGGCTGGCTCGTCGCCACCGTCGCGTCCGCGGCAAGATTTCTGGCACCGCCGCTCGTCCGCGCCTTTGCGTTACCCGTTCCAACTCGAACCTGTATGTGCAGTTCATCGACGATGTCGCTCATGTGACCATCTGCGGCGAGCACCCTGGGCGAGGCTTTCAAGGCTACCGGCAAGTCCGGTGCCAACGTTGAAGAGCGCTGCCGCCATGGGCGAAATCGCTGGCAAGAAGGCCATTGAAGCTGGCATCACCGAGGTCGTTTTCGACCGCGGCGGTAACCTGTACCATGGCCGCATCAAGGCTCTGGCCGATGGCGCTCGCGCCGCTGGCCTGAAGTTCTAGGAAAGGGTTTGGATATGACTCCTCGCAAAGAAGAAAAGAAGCAGTCCGCCGTTCCTGAGCTTCAGGAGCGCGTGGTCTACATCAACCGCGTTACCAAGGTCGTCAAGGGCGGCCGCCGCTTCGGTCTGACGGCTCTCGTTGTCGTCGGCGACGGCGAAAGGCCATGTCGGCGTTGGCATGGGCAAGTCTCAGGAAGTGCCTATCGCTATTAAGAAGGGCATCGAAGATGCCAAGAAGAATATGTTCGAAGTTCCTATGAACGAAGACCGTACTCTTCCGCACGACATCATGGGCGAGTTTGGCGCGGGCCGCGTTTACCTCAAGCCTGCTGCCCCTGGTACCGGTATCATCGCCGGTGGCCCGGTTCGTGCTCTGCTCGAGCTTGCTGGCTTCAAGAACGTGTTCGGCAAGTCCCTGGGCTCCTCCAACGCGATGAACATCGTGAAGGCTGCCGCCGAGGGCCTCAAGGAGCTCTCTGCTCCCACCGAGGTTGCTGAGCGCCGCAACATGACTGTTGGCCAGATCTATGGCTGGTCCGAGAAGAAGGAGGCGTAATCATGGCTGAAGCGAAGACTCTTCACATCATCCAGGTTCGCTCCCAGATCGGCCGTCCGGCCGACCAGGGCAAAAACCCTGAAGGCTCTGGGCCTTGGCACAATCGGCCGTACGGTTGAGCAGGCTGATACGCCGTCCATCCGTGGCATGATCTTCAAGGTCAAGCACCTCGTCGAGGTTGTTGAGGACTAAGCCCTCTTCGATTTTCGAACCGAAAGCCCGCTGTTCGCAGCGGGCTTTTTGTGTATATGTTTCGAAATTGTTTCGCTTGCCGACGGTGAACGGTTGTGAATACGCGGTAGGTGTCGCATCGGCTACAATTCTTTGCGCATTGATGTGTCCTCGCTTCATGGAAATGCAGCGAGGACACATCAATCGGATCTATTCCTGCATCGAAAGGGGAGACCAGTGTCGCAATTGAGCGATCTTGGCAAAGAAGCCAAGCATGACTTCGACGAAGTATCTGAATCGAAGAAGGATTTGCCCTGGTATAAGCGGCTCTCGCTCACCACGTGGATCTTTATTGCGTTGGCGTTAGGCGTTGTGGCTGGTATTGCGCTTCAGGGCAATGCTGAATTTGCCACCACGTACATCAAGCCTCTTGGCACGATTTTCTTGAACCTTATTAAGATGATCGTCGTTCCGCTGGTCATTTTCACGATGACCGCTGGCGTCATTTCGCTTTCTGACATCAAGCGCGTTGGTGCTATCGGCGGCAAAACGATCGTCTACTACCTCGCCACAACGGCATTCGCCATTATCATTGGCTTGGTTATGGCGAATATCCTCAACGTTGGCGGTGGGTATAGCCTGCCTTCCGAGGAGCTTTCGTATGAAGCGAAAGAAGCCCCCCTCGTTCATCGACACGATCGTGAACATTTTCCCCGCAAACGTCATTCAGCCTATGGCCGACGCTACGATGCTGCAGGTAATCGTGATTGCCCTTGTCTTCGGCTTCGGCATTATGGCTGCGGGCAAGAAAGCCAAGCCCGTCGCCGACCTCGTGAACAGCATGAGCGAAGTGTGCATCAAGATTATGCATGGCATCATCTGCTTTGCCCCCTTCGGTGTTTTCGGCCTCATTACGCCCGTCATTGCAAGCAACGGGCCCGATATTTTGCTGCCGCTTTGAAGCTGATTGTGGTTGCATATCTCGCTATGATTCTTCATATGGCGGTTGTACTCTGGACTGGTGAAGATTCTCGCCAACGTGAGCCCCGTTCGTTTCTTCAAAGAGCAGATGTCGGCCATGGTATTCGCGTTCGCTTCCGCTTCCTCGGTTGGCACGCTGCCCGTGAATATGGAGTGCTCCAAGAAGCTCGGTGTTTCCAATGAGGTCTCGAGCTTCGTTTTGCCGCTTGGCGCCACCATCAACATGGACGGCACCTCGATTTACATGGGAGTGTGTTCCATTTTTATCGCGCAGGTGTTCGGCATCGATTTGACTATTGGCCAACAGTTCACCATCGTGCTTACCGCTGTGCTCGCATCTATTGGTACCGCTGGCGTTCCCGGCTCTGGCATGATCATGCTCGCCATGGTGCTGCAATCGGTCGGTTTGCCGGTCGAGGGCATTGCGCTCGTCGCGGGCGTCGATCGCATCCTCGACATGATGCGCGCACTACCGTCAACATCACAGGCGACCAGAGTTGTGCCGTGTGCGTTGACGCCATGGAGCGTCGCAAGGCCGAGCGCAAGGCCGCGAAGGCAGCGTAGGCAAAGCCTCCGCGAGCGGAAGCGGTCCGGCATTCCCAACCGCGCTCGGCTACCGTTCGCCTTCGGCTCGCTATGCGCCTCGCTCCTTCGCTTCATTTTAGAAGGAAGAGCATATTTGAAGCTCAGAGGTCTTGAAGAATGCCGGACCGGCTTCCGCTCGTTTCTTTCGCCTGGTTTGCGAATTCGTGTGTGGGGATATTTTCATCGAGCGCGGTCAAAGACGGTCCCTGCCCCAAACGGTTCCGGCTGACGTGCCCGTGCGACAACCTCATGGGTGCAGAACTTATGAATTGAAGAGTCGTCTGGCTTTACAGGCGGCTCTTTTTCTTGTATTCTTTGAAAGCTTGCGTTTTGGGCGTAGTGTGCCCGCAAGCGGTAATGTAGTTTGCCGGCGAGCGAGCTGCCGGCGAAGGCGGGGAAGTCTCCCGCCCGAAAAGCGAAAATGATCCATCATGGAGATTAAAGACCTGGTGCCCGCAGAGGCTCTACAAAAAACCGTAAGCGAGTTGGCCGCGGTCCTGCTTCCGGCCATGGCAAAACTGCCGGCCGTGGTATGAATGGCCAGCTGTCCTGCCCGGCGGCGGCGCGCCCCGGCTTCGAGGGTGGCCAGACTCCGCTGGCTATGCGTCTCCCAAGCTCCCTGGCCCGCAACTTCAACCGTGTTGAGACGCTGCCGTCAACGTTTCTCGTCTCGAGCGCAAGTTTGAGGCTGGCGATGTCGTCGACGCCGAGTCTCTGAAGGCTAAAGGGGCATCATCAAGAAGCTCGACACCCCCCGTCAAGGTTCTTGCTGGTGGCGAAATCACCAAGCCGCTCACCATCAAGGTTGACAAAATTTCTGCTGCTGCTGTCGCCAAGATCGAGGCGGCCGGAGGAAAAGGTCGAGCAGTCTTGCTAACGTCCATCATTGATGCATTCAAGGTGCCGGAGCTTCGCCAAGAAAGATCCTGTTCACCTTGGGCATCTTTTGGCGCTGTACCGCTTCGGCGCGTGCCGGTGCCTGGCATCCCTTTAAAGAGTTCTCAGACGCTTTTGTTGCGAGCGGCGTGAGCATGACCATGTCTCGACCTGTTCACGGGCGGCGCGCTGTCGAACTTCTCGGTGTTCTCGCTGGGCATCATGCCTTACATCACGGCATCCATCATCATGCAGCTGATGCAGGGGCGTCATTCCCGCTGTGGGTCGCTGGGCGAAAGAGGGCGAAACCGGTCGCCGTATCACCCAGGTCACGCGTTTTCTGACGCTGGGCCTTGGCCTGATTAACGCTGTCGGCTACCTCTTCCTGTTCAAGAGGCTCCGCCTACGGTGTGGTGTTCACGAGCGAGGTCCCCGGATCCTCACCGACATCATCGTCGTCTTCACGTTCGTTGCGGGTACCGCCTTCATCATGTGGATGGGCGAGCTTATCACCCAGCGCGGCATCGGCAACGGCATGTCGTTGATCATCTTTCGTGTCCATCGTTCTCGCGTTCCCGCGGCTATTTTTCAGCAGCGTGAACCTACGGGCGACACGGGCATGGGCATTGCGGTCACGCTGCTCATCGTGCTCGTGGTGCTGCTGTGCATCCCCGCGATTATCTTCGTGGAACGCGCCCAGCGCCGCATCCCGGTGAACTACGCAAAGCGCGTGCAGGGGTCGTAAGGATGGGTGGTCAGTCCACCTACATTCCCTTGAAGGTGAATGCGGCGGGCGTTATCCCGATTATCTTCGCGAGCTGTTTGATTTACTTCCCGGCTCAGATCGCTGCTCTGTTCAACATTGGTTGGCTTACCGCAGCGGCCGACGCCATGTCGACGGGTTGGATCAACTGGCTGCTTATACGCTGGCGCTCATCGTGTTCTTCGCGTACTTCTACACCTCCATGGTGTTCAATCCCGAAGAAACGAGCGACAATCTGCGCAAGCAGGGCGGCTTTATCCCGGGCGTTCGTCCGGGTAGCGCTACCACGCAGTACATCAAGAACGTTATCAATCGCGTGACGTTGCCTGGTGGTCTGTTTATCGCGCTTATCGCGGTTGTTCCGTCGATCTTGTTCTACTTCACCGGCAACCAGCTTATTCAGGCGTTTGGCGGCACTTCGATTCTCATTATATCGGCGTTGCGCTCGACACCATGAGCAAGCTTGAGAGCCAGTTGAAGATGTACAACTACGACGGCTTCTTCAAGTAATCGAAAATGCGGGTCAGGTGGCCCGCATTTTTATTGCGAAATCTAGAGCTCCCTTTGCGGGAGCTCTTTTTGTACAACAATCACGTAGATTTAGCGGGGGAACGTAAGGAAATAAAGATTCCTCGAATGGCATGCAGAGGCGTTCCCTTTCATAATGCTGGGCTTGTTGGGCTGCGAGAGGAAGGAGCGCGGCGCGATCGAATCGAATGCTCGTGTTGGCTTCGTCGGCGCGGGTAAAGTAAGGCACGGCGCTCGGTGGGCTTTCGAAGCGCGGCATTGTGGTTTCTGGATACAGTTCGCTGCTGGCAGAAGACGCAGGCGTCAGCTGAGAAAACGGCGTCCGATGCGGATGCGGCAGAAGTTGTTGAGGCGTCCGACGTTATTTTCTTCACGGTACCCGATGGCGAGATTTAACGCTTGGAAGAGCCTTGTGGCGTCGTATGTAGCGCCGCGGCGTGCGATGCGCTGTTCGGGAAAATCGTATGCCATTGCTCGGGCGCGCTTTCCGGCAGCGGCAGTACTTGCCGCCGATGCAGAGGAATATGGCGCGAAGGCTGCCTCGGTGCATCCGCTTTTCGCGATTTCGGGCGGGAAGCGCTCAGGCGAAAATCGACTCTGCGTTTCACGCTTGAGGGGGCGACGAGTCGGCTCTTGCACGGTGTCGGCCCTGCTTGACGTGTGCGGGGTTCACCATAGGAAATCGCTTCGAGCGATAAGCCGCTTTACCACGCGGCGGCCGTGTGCGCGAGTAATTTGGCTGTAGGCCTTTTCGCAAGCGCCCAAACGATGCTCGAACGATGCGGCTTCGACGCCGACGAGGCTCGCGGTGCGCTGCAGCCATTATTCGTGGGCAACTGCGAGTCGATCGCCGAGCGAGGCCCCATTGACGCCACTTACGGGTCCCATTGAGCGCAACGACGCCGAAACGGTCGTGGGGCACCTCATGGCGTTTCGGGAGGACCCAACGCTGTTGAAGGAGCGCGACGCGTATACGGCGCTTTCGCGCGTGGTGGTCGAGGTCGCTGCCGCGAAGCATCCCGAGAGGGATTATTCGCATATCGCGGAAATACTCAGGGCCGCACGATAGGCTCTGAAAACGACATGAGGAAGGAAGTGCTTGGCGTGGGTGCCTCGGCTCTTAAAGAAAGGCGAATATCATGAAGAATACTGCCGCAACGTTTGCCGCCGCCAAGGCGAAGGGCGAAAAGCTCTCGATGCTCACTGCGTATGACTACTCGACGGCGAAGCTCGAAGACGAGTCGGGCATCAACGGCATTTTGGTCGGCGACTCGCTGGGCAATGTGGTGCTTGGCTACGAAGACACCGTTTCGGTAACCATGGAAGACATGGTCCACCATGGCGCTGCCGTCGCTCGCGGCGCGAAAAACGCGCTTGTCGTTGTCGATATGCCGTTCATGAGCTATGAAGTGACCGTCGAGGAGGCCGTGCGCAATGCGGGCCGCCTTATGAAGGAAGGCCGCGCGGGTGCCGTGAAGCTCGAGGGGTGGCGTGCGCGTTGCTGAGCAGATTCGCGCCATTGTGAAGGCCGGCATTCCGTTATGGGCCATATTGGACTTACCCTCAGTCAATCAACGTGTTTGGCGGCTTCAGGTGCAGGGCAAAAGCGAGGAAGCCGCCCGTGCTTGCTCGCCGACGCCAAGGCCGTTGAAGAGGCAGGCGCGTTTGCAGTTGTCATCGAGGCTGTCCCCTGCGGCGCTTGCCCAGATGATCACCGATGCCGTTTCGATTCCGACCATCGGCATTGGCGCAGGCGCCGGTTGCGACGGCCAGATTCTTGTGTACCAGGATATGCTCGGCATGTTCAGCGACTTCACGCCGAAGTTCGTGAAACGCTATGCCAATGTGGGCGAAGTCATGCGCGAAGCGTTCGCCAACTATGCGGCCGAGGTGGCCTCGGGCGCGTTCCCCACGGAAGAGCACACCTACAAAATCAAAGATGACGTGCTCGAGAAGCTCTACTAAAGAAAATGGCGCGGCGCCCGAAGGAAAGCGGGCTGCCTCGAATCGATAGATTGCAAGGAGTGCTGGTGCACTCAGAACCTTGAAGAAAGAAGAACGATGATAATCGCTTATACCGTGGAAGACGTGAAGTCGCAGGTTCGCGAATGGAAAAAGGAAGGCCTTACGGTTGGCCTGGTGCCCACGATGGGCTATTTGCATGAGGGCCACGAAAGCCTGATCAAGCGCGCAGTCGCCGAAAACGACCGTGTTGTGGTGAGCGTGTTTTTGAACCCCACGCAGTTCGCCCCAACGAAGACCTCGCGAGCTATCCCCGCGATTTCGAGGCCGATACGAAACTGTGCGAGGGCGCTGGCGCCGCGCTCGTCTTCCATCCGGAGCCGTCCGAGATGTATGCCGAAGACGCGTGCACGTTCGTTGATATGACGGCTGTCACCAAAGAACTGTGCGGAAAGAGCCGCCCGATTCATTTCCGAGGCGTGTGCACCGTTGTGAACAAGCTTATGAACATCTCTATGGCCGATCGCGCATACTTCGGCCAGAAGGATGCGCAGCAGCTTGCTGTAATTCGTCGTATGGTTCGCGATTTGAATATGAACGTCGAAGTTGTAGGCTGTCCATCATTCGTGAGGCCGACGGTCTGGCGAAAAGCTCGCGCAACACCTACCTCTCTGAAGAGGAGCGCAAGGCTGGCCTCGTTCTGTCGCAGGCCGTGAAGTTGGGACAGAAGCTCGTCGCCGAGGGCGAGAAGTCTGCGGCGGCGGTTACGGGAGCCATGAGCGAACTCATCTCTGCCGAGCCTCTCGCGAAAATCGATTACGTCTCGATGGTGTCGTGGGATTCCATCGAGCCCGTCGAGACTATCGAAAGCCCCGTGCTCGTTGCCATGGCGGCCTACATTGGCAAAAACCCGTCTGATTGACAACTTCATTTTACGAAGGATAATCTTCAGGCTTCGCTCGGAACGCGCCGGGCGGCTCCGCTTGGGGCCACGGCTCGCTACCGTTCGCTTCGCTCGCTATGCGCTCGCCTGGCTGCGTTTAGCTTTTGGACTAAAACCAATTTGAACGCAGACGGCCCCAATCAGAGCCGCCCGGCGCGTTCCGAGCGAGGCATTCCCGAACTTGTAAAAACGATTCGGCTCGAATAGCTGTCAGCGAGCGGAATCGTGGTGTGTCGAATCGGCGTGAAGCCGCCGCCGCGTATTGAAAAATACGCAAAGGCGAAGGACTGAGCGTCGAGGCGGCCGCCACGATTCCGCGCAGCGTCGAGCCGTATCGTTTGCCGAAAGGCAAACGAAAGGACACTAATGCAACTCAACATGCTTAAAGGTAAGATTCATCGCGCTACGGTCGTTCAGGCTGAGCTTGACTACGTGGGCAGCATCACCATCGACGAAGACCTCATGGAGGCTTCGGGCATTCTGGAATACGAGAAGGTCCAGATTGTCGATGTGAACAACGGCCAGCGCTTTGAGACATATGTCATTGCCGGCGAAGCTGGCTCTGGCATGATTTGCCTGAACGGCGCCGCTGCACGCAACGTTTCGGTGGGCGACAAGGTCATCATCATGTGCTATTGCCAGATGTCACCCGAGGAAGTGTCCGCCAATCCGCCGCGCGTCGTGTTCGTCGACGACGACAACAAAATCGCGCGAGTGACGCGTTACGAAAAACATGGTCTTCTGAAAGACATGGAATAGCAGCACGGGCCGCGCATGCGGCCTTCGTTGTTTATAATGCAGTGGTTTGAAAGAGTCGAATGGGGGAGTTCGATATGGTAGATCGCCAGCGCGATTTGGAAGGCAAGCGGGTTTTGGTGACTGCGGGGCCCACGCAGGAAGCCATTGATCCGGTGCGTTTTATTTCCAACCACTCTACGGGCCGCATGGGCTATGCCATCGCCGAGGTGGCGCGCGATCGCGGTGCGCGGGTGGTACTCGTGAGCGGTCCCGCTTCGCTTGAAGCGCCCGAGGAGTCGAACTCGTGAGCATCGTGAGCGCGCAAGACCTTTCGATGCCGTAAGCGCCCGTTACGTCGAGTGCGATGCAGTTGTCGCCGCCGCCGCGGTTGCCGATTATCGTCCGAAAACGGTGGCCGACAACAAGATGAAGAAGAAGGATGGCGACTTGTCCATCGAGCTTGAACGTACGCCCGATACGCTTTCCTGGCTTGGCGCGCATCGTGTGGCCGGGCAGCGTTTGTTCGGCTTCTCGATGGAAACGTGCAATGTGCTCGAAAACTCCCGCGGCAAACTCACGCGCAAAAACGTCGATATGATTTGCGCGAACAGCTTGCGTGAGGAAGGCGCGGGCTTTGGCACGGCAACGAACCATCTCACGCTCATCTCTCGCGAGCACGAGGTCGACCTACCTATGCTCTCGAAGGCCGATGCGGCCGACGCGCTTTTGACGGAACTGTTCTCGCTCGACCCGCTTCCCGCGTCGACGGAAGGGAAGTAGCCATGCTGCTTACGGTTGATATTGGCAACACCAATGTGGTGATGGGCCTTATGCCCACGCGCGGCGAGCTCGCGAGCCAGCTGCGTTTTCCCACCGACAAGCGTCGCACGGTGCGCGAGTTCATGGATGGCTTCGAGGCGCTCGTCGCCATGCACGGCTTCGATTTCTCTCTGATGTGGCGGGCGCGGTTGTTTCTTCCGTCGTGCCCGAGCTCACGGAATCGGTCGTGGCTTCGGTTCGCGCGAAAACGAATCTCGAGCCGCTTGTGGTGAACTATAAAATGAATTTGGGGTTCTCCATCGACATGGACACGCCTGAGCGTTTGGGCGTTGACATGATCGCCGATGCGGCGGGCGCCGTGAATGATTACGACGGTGCGCTTGCGATTTTCGATATGGGCACGGCCACCACGTGCTCGGTGCTCACGAGCGATCGCACGTATATTGGCTCCATCATTTACCCCGGCGTGGTTATCTCGCAGGACGCGCTTACCGCGCAGTGCTCGCAGCTGCCGTTCATCAAGTTCGAAAAGCCGAAGGGCCTTATTGGCAAGAACACCGTCGAATGCATGTATTCGGGCGTGTTGTATTCCAACGCGGCAACCATTGACGGGTTGATTGACCGCATCGCCGATGAGCTGGGCGAACCCGTGACTGCTATTGCAACGGGCGGCGTGAGCCGCATGATCGTTCCCGCGTGCCGCCGCGAAATCGTGCATGACCCGAATTTGCTGCTGAAGGGGCTTTGGGACCTTTATGGGTTGAATGCCTAGCAAAGCCGCCCCGGCACGTTTTGAATCTCGGAGCGATCGGCGCCGTTGGTCGTTGGCGGTAAGATTCCCGCGCATTGTCTGGGTTTTTCTTCATGCGCGCGCAAGCTGATACAATGGGTCCACTGCATAAGTTGAAAGGACTTACGAATGAATATCGTTTTGTTGGGCGCCCGGGCGCCGGCAAGGGTACGCAGGCCGCCAAGCTGGTCGAGGAATTCGTCACGCCTCACATTTCCACGGGCGACATCCTGCGCGCTGCGGTGAAGAACCAGACCGAGCTCGGCAAGAAGGCCAAGGGCTATGGATGCGGGCGTCATCGGTTCCTGATAGCCTGATCATCGACCTCATGGACGACGCCTGCGCGAGCCCGACTGCGAGAAGGGCTTCATTCTCGACGGCTTCCCGCGCACCACGGCTCAGGCTGTTGCCCTCGACGACATGCTGGCCCGTCTCGAGCGTCCCCTCGACGCTGCCCTGCTCGTCGACGTTGACCCCGAGGTCATCATCAAGCGTCTCACCGAGCGTCGCTGCTGCAAATGCGGCTACATCGGCAGCGCCGCCGACGGCGCCTGCCCCAAGTGCGGCGGCGAGATGTACCAGCGCGACGACGACAACGAGGTCACGGTTCGCAACCGCCTCGACGTCTACGCCAAAGAGCACGAGCCCCCTTATCGACTACTACAAGGGTAAGGGGGCCTGCTGAAGAGCGTTGACGGCGATCGCCCGTCGACACCGTCTATGTCGACGTGAAAGCTCTGCTTGGCCTGTAGTTCGGGATTTCGAACACGTTTCTTCAAAGAGCACCCCTTATGGGGTGCTCTTTTTTATTAACAAGAAACCTGCTAAATGCTCGCAGCGTTTAGCAGGTTTCCCTAATCGGTCATGCCTCTTTTTTTTGTTTCGCGTATGGGACTCATCGGCGTCGCACCATTCGGCCTGCGACCTTGGGTATAATGCGCTCCATGCATGCTTTTGACATTACTTGGCGAGTTCATCGCCACCCATCATGCGCGGTTGCGACACTTCGCAAAAGGTTGCCTGCGTTATTTTGCTGTGCGCCCGCGGCGCTTGAGGTCGTGGTATTCAATTTCAACCATTGGCGCAGCCTTACCTGGCAGCCCATCACGGCGAACGAGCAGTCGAACCTGCAGGAAACAGCCGACGAGCGTCTGCGCATCTCCGCTATCGACAATACGATTGAATTCGATTACGTCGGCGTGCCCGTGCACAATATCAAGCTTGATTTTTCAGGGAATCAGTCAGCGCAAAACGTGCCTGTGAAAATCTGGTTTACCGATGACGCGCATTCGACGTATTTCGATGATGACGAGTACACGGCTGGCGTGCCGGTTACGTATGTCTCCACGAACAACGAAGAGAGTAAATACCTCAATATCAATGCTTCGGGATCGGTGTATAAGCTGCGCATTCAAGTGGGCATCGACGATGGGGAGACGAAGGTCACCTATCCGCTGTATCTGTCGAAGGTCGTGCTCAACGCGCCCGGAGCCGTTCAACTTCAGCGGCGAGCGCTTCTTGTTTGCGGCCTGCATCATGGGGCTCATATACGCGTTTCGCCCCAAGTCGAGCCTCTATCGCACGCAGCTGCGCGAGCACCCGCGTCGCACCAAAATCGCTGTCATCGGCGTGGCCGCGGTGGAGATTTTGGTTGGTGCAGCGTTTCTGCTGTTCGGCACGAACCTCGTGGGTGTTGCCACACAACATTACAACTCGGGTTCGTGGGATGGCGTGAGCGTTGTCAATGTGTTTGAATGCGGCGGCGAAAATGCGCAGCAATACGCCGAGCTTGCGAAATCAATGACGCACGGCAAGCTATATTTGGAAGAAGAGCCGCCTAACTGGCTGCAGAATATGGATGACCCGTATGACCGCGGCGCCCGCGACCAGCTGGTGAAAGAAACCGGCGAGAACTACTTGTGGGATACTGCATATTACGAAGGCCACTACTACGTGTACTTCGGCGTGGTGCCGGTGTTGCTGTTCTATTTGCCGTTCTATCTTGTTACGGGGCGAATTTCCCTACGGCGTCGGCGTGCTCGTCGGCATGGTGTTTTCATCGCGGGCCTTTCGGCGCTGCTCGACCGCTTTGCCCGTTACCACTTCAAACGCATGACGACCGGCGTGTTCCTGCTGCTGCAAATAGCGATTGTGACGTGCTGCGGCATGCCCGTATTTGCTGAAGTTCCCCACGTTCTATTCGCTGCCTATTATGTTGGCGCTCGCGTTTTCGGTGTGGGGCCTGTATTTCTGGATGGTGGTCGCAGCCATAAACGCCCGAGGGCTTCTACTTGGCGGGGTCGCTGTGCATGGCGCTCGTGGTTGGTGCCGCCCGCAGCTTGTGCTGCTGAGCTTCTTGGCGTTTCCGTTGTTTTAGGCGCATGTATATTACTGAAGGCCGCATTCGCACGGTGGCGGGCGCTCGCCAGTTTGCGTGCCTGATCGCGCCTTATATCGTGGTGTGCGCGGGCATCATGTGGTACAACAAGGCCCGCTTCGGCAGCCTGTTCGATTTCGGCGCGAACTACAACCTCACGGTAAACGACATGACGAAGCGAGGTATGGCGGTGGGCCGTATCGCCCCGCGTTGTTCGCGTATTTGTTCCAAACTCCCGCGACTACGGGCGTATTCCCTTATTTGCAGGCTGTCGCGTTCGACACCACCTATTTGGGACAAACGGTTAAAGGAAGCTACGTTCGGCGGCATTTTCGCCGTGCTCCCCATTTTTGTGGGTGCTTCCGTTCGCTCGGCGTATTCTGCAAATGCGCATTAATCAGCGTAAAACGCGTACGGTGGCAGGCGTTATTGGCGTGCTCATTGGCATCGGCGTGCTTATTGCTGTGGCCGATGCGGAAATGGCGGGCATTCTGCAGCGCTACTTCGCTGACTTCAGCATCATGTTCCTTATGGCGGCGGTATTGCTGCTGTTCATCGTGAACGAAAACATCGAAAACGGCTCGAAGGCGCATGCGGTATTCGTGCGTGTGCTGCCTGTGGCGGTTGCGATTGGCGTGGCCTATACGGTGCTCTTGTGCATCACGGCAGAAACGGGTTGGGCATCGGATGCCTACCCATGGGCATACCAAGGCCTGCTCGAGACGTTCCAATTCTGGACGTAAAGAACCGTTCTGGTGTCTGGGCGGATGATGCTTCTTGACCAAACGGTTCCGAGCTCACGCAAACAGCGCATTACGTGCTGCTTGGCTCGTGCGGAACTGCTTGGAGGCATCACCCGCCCAGACGCTTTGCGAAACTTTTATTGAACGTTGTACGGAAGGCTTCGACACGAGGGGCGAAGGCGGAGCTCGAAATGCGCCGCCAGATTGCCAAGCAGCGGCGGCGACTGGCGACGGCCGTCAGGCTGGCGGAAGGAGATACATGCAAAAACTTTTAGCTCAAATCGCGAAATTCGGTGTAGTGGGCGTTATTGCCTTCGTTATTGACTACGGTCTGCTCGCGTTGCTCACCGAAGCGTTCGGCGTTAACTACTTAGTGTCGGCCACCATCTCGTTCACCGTGTCGGTTGTGTTCAACTATGTGGCGTCGATGCGCTATGTGTTCACGCACAAAGAAGGCATGAGCCGCCGACGCGAGTTCATTATTTTCGTGGTGCTTTCGGTAATTGGCCTTGTCATCAACAACGCGTGCATGTGGGCGGGCGTCGAGCTGCTGCACATTCACTACCTCATTACGAAAATCGGCGCCACGGCGATTGTCATGGTATGGAACTTCGTCACTCGCAAGATTTTCCTCGATGCCGGGGATGAAGGGAAGTAATGGACCTAACGCCTGCCGATTTGGACATGCATTTCCGCTTCGGGCAAGTCCTGGCTCGCACGGGGCTGCGCCTGTATCAAAAGCCTTTTGCAGAACGGAGCCTGACGTAAGTCGGGCTCGTTCTCGTTTATCGGGCTGAGGGAAAAGGGCGGCGAAGAAGAAGGGAGGGCTAGGCCCCGCCTTGGACATCGCCCTCATCATCTTCCTTATGTTATGTCCCATCGCTATCAACCTGAACTCGAGCTCCGCCTTGTCCAACCCTCTCAGCGTGAACCTGGTGAACCCCATGTTGCGTTTTATGTCGCCGAACACGGTCTCCACGTCGATCGCGCGCGCTTCTTCCTAAGGCCGATGCCCGGCTCCGAGCACAGCATCGCGCTGGCCTTCTCCTTGAACGCTGTTAGCGTCAATATATTTTTCACCATTTTCACCAACGCATTTTCGCCAATCGCGCCAACGCGGATGCGCCGCTTTCGGCGCCTAGGCGCCATCCTCCTTCCCGTCCTCACCGCCGATGGACACGTCCTTCAGGCGGTACGACCGGCCCGTTATCTTTATCATCGCGCAGTGGTGGCAGAGCCTGTCGGCGACCGCCGAGGCCGTGACGTTGCTGCCGAACACGTCGCCCCACCTGCCGACCGGCACGTTGGTCGTGACGATCGTCGACCGCTTGAGCGCGTAGCGCCTGTTCACCAGCTGGAACAGCAGGTCGGCGCCCTCCTTCCCGATGTCGAGGTAGCCCAGCTCGTCTATTATCAGCAGGCTGCAGTGCTCGTAGAACCGCATCCTGCGCGTCAGCGTCTCCTTCGCCGAGGCGTAGCGAGGTCCTCGACCAGCCTCGAGCAGTCGGCAGAAGTACACCGCTCGGGCCATCACCGCCTCGTGGCTATGGCTATCGACAGGTGGGTCTTGCCGACGCCCGCTGCCGACGAGCACGACGTTGTCGCCGCGGTCGATGAACTCGAGCGTGGCCAGCTGTCGACCAGCCCGCGGGGCACTCGGCTGGAAACCCCAGTCGAGAGTCGGCCAGCGTCTTTTATGTAGGGGAAGTTGGCCATCCTCGTGCGGCGCTCGTCGTCGGCACGCCGCTTGAGGGTATCTGGGCGTCGGTGAGCTCGAGCATGGCGTCGACCAGGCTCTTCCTCCCGTCGGCGACGAGCCTGACGTACTCGGGCACCGACGACGCCATGCCCTCGAGCCCGCTCCTCGGGTTGGCGCCAGGCGGTTGAGCGGGCTGGCCTGCACGGCGGCGCTCACAGCGAGCCCCTATCGAGTCGAGCAGCCCGGGTTGGCGGCGGCGGCCGCCTCGATGTCGCCGGCGGCGTCGCCGAACCAGCGCTTCCCGGCCATGGCCTCGGCGTAGTGCGCCGGGTCGTAGGC
>VOFB01002272.1_pt1 | contig 19245 bp, 41 predicted proteins | sample 5384141 | NCBI WGS metagenome assembly VOFB01 (sample SAMN12384721, study PRJNA508395) | human gut metagenome | isolation source: healthy gut A | host: Homo sapiens | reverse complement strand
AATGAAAGGAAGGAAAAATGAAAAAATTTAAAAGATAAAAAATGTAAACAAGTACCCACATATTGTTTAAATGCTAATCTACCGGGAGTTGGAGAAAAATGGAAATTATACAGTATCTACAAATAATTTAATTACAGATGTTAAGTTATGGAGACTTGTAGTAAATGGCTATCCATATAAGACAATTGGTGAACTAGGGTGTGCAAATAAAGAAGAGGCATTTACAGCTACAAAACATGCAATATATTCATACATACATGGAAACAATCCAAATGATTATACAGCAATAGGGAGAGGCAGGAGTAAGAACACTAAAAGCACTTAAACAAATAGTTACAAATGCAAACAATTCAACAGAAGTAAAAGTAGGAAGTAACATCACAATACAATCAAAAAGAAGGACTATTTAAACAAGATAGTATAGATAAAAACTATGTATCAAAAACATATGAAATTAAAGCAAATGCAAGCTATAAAGATTATGAAGTTAGCTTAGAAAGTATAAATAAGCAATCTCTACCAGAAGGAATAAAAATAACAGACGAAAAATAATAACAAAAAAGTATTTAATAAAATTGAAAAGTTTAAAGTTTTAATACCAATAAAAAATTTAAAAAATAATGGAGAATTTAAAATAAATGTAAATATTATTTAATAGAAACACGGAACATTATCTGGGTATGTAAAATATGACAAAGAAATAGAATTTGAACTTGAATTAAATGAAAATTTAAAATAACCGTAAATAATTCAAAAGAAGATAAAGTTATTATAGAAAACAATAAACAAGAAATGAATGTTGAAAACAATAAAAGTGAACTTATAGTTTCTAATAACGAAAAAGAAACAAACATAGTAAATAATTTAGAAATACAAAAGAAAAAACAACAAATACATCAAAGGTTATAAATGAAAATAAAGTTAAAATTGCCTGTAACTGGGTATGTAATAAAAAAATGGTATTATATACCATTTTTTTGAGCTTTTTATGTAAAATTCATTGACTTTTGGGCATTTCGTTATATTATAATGGTGTTAAAAGTATGTTTTTAAAATCCTAAGGAGGAAAGTTATGGGAGAAGTAATAGTAATTACATCAGGAAAAGGTGGAGTAGGAAAAACAACAACAACAGCAAATTTAGGCTCAAGTTAGCTTTAGAAGGAAAAAAAATAACATTAATAGATACAGATATTGGACTTAATCTAGAAACTTAGATGTAGTTATGGGACAAGCTTGAAAACAGAATTGTATATGACATAGAGATGTAAATGATGACAAACATTAGTTGAAAAAAGGTTTGAAATACTAATAGACTGCCCAAAAGGATTTAAAAATGCTAGAGATAAAAGCGCAGTAAATGAAGAGATGCTGAATGGGAGTATAGGACTTTTAAGTCATCAGAAATTAAAATCAGATACGATAATATGGTAAAGAAAAATGATGGATGTAGATGACATTATATATCAATTGATTTATAGTTCATGATGTATATTATCACACAAAACAAGTAAAGGAGAACCGTTAAAACAAGCACCATCAGGAGAAAGCATATTTAGAAATAGCCAAAAGAGTGGGAGAAAAATAAAGTAACTATTTATTCAGGTAGGGAAAAGGAGTTTTTGCAAGATTAAAGACTATTCGGTAAACAATAAAATTTAAGGAGTGGAGGTAGTAATAATGTTTGAAAACATAATGAATTTTTTAAAAACTGGAATAAAAGAATGATAAATCAATAGCAAGTTCAAAGATGCAGCAAAAGAAAAGATTACATTTAGTTTTAATGCAAGATAGAGCAAATGTATCAGCAGATTTCTTAGAATTGATGAAACAGAAATTATTGAAGTAATAAAAAATATATAGATGAAAGTGCAATAGATGTAAGACTAACAAATAAAGAAAATGGTGATGGAACAAATGGAGCAATTGTTTTATATGCCAATATTCCCATCTTAAATATAAAAAATGAAGCAAGAAAATTGGACCAGAAGATGAAGAAAAACAAGCTAAAAATGATAAAATAGAAAAAATAAGCTAAAAAAAGACGAAATAAAAACAAAAAACAAACAAAAACTCAGAGAAAAAGTTGCTGAAAAAAGTGGAACAAGCTGAGGAAATAATTGAAGAAGTAAAAGCAGAAAAAGAAGAAAACAAAAAGATAAAAAACAAGCTAACACAAAAAAGAAAACAGAAGAAAAAGTGAAGAAACAGAAGTAAAATAGGAAGTTAAATCAGAAAATAAATAGAAAAAGAGTGGTTTAATGAGAAAAAAGAGAATTAAAAATGTAGAGTGGAGCATATTGATTTGTGCACTTATTTTAAGTGTAATAGGATTAGTAGCATTATTTTCTGCAACTCAAAGTACAGAACATGATGAATTTAACAAACAATGTATATGGCTTTGCAGTTAGTTTAGTAATAATGATAGGAGTAATGATAATTGATTATCAAACATTAGTAAGAATATCACCAGTATTTTATGGACTCTTTATTATATTATTAATAGAGTATTATTCACACCCGAAATAAATGGTGCTACAAGCTGGTTTGATATAGGATTTTTTCTTTCCAACCAGGTGAATTCGCCAAAGTATTTGTAATACTATTTTTTGCAATGGCAATTACCAAAATACAAGAACGAGGAAAAAGCAGAAATAAATAGACCTACGAGATTATTAATATTAATGGCAATATTGGGAGTACCAATATTATTAATAATAAAACAACCAGACTTTGGAACAGGAATGGCATTTATAGTAGTCTGCAGATTAATGTTGATTACAGCAGGATTAGATAAAAATACATAATAGAACAATTGCACTAATTTGTATAGCAAAGACCATTAATATATCAATTTGTATTACCAGAACACGCAAAAAAAGCAGAATAGATATATTTTAAATCCAGAATCAGATCCAAGGGGAGCAGGGTATAATATAATACAATCGAAACTAGCAATTGGTGCAGGTGGACTAACAGGAATGGGACTATTAAAAGGAAACCAAACACAATTAGGATTTTTATATCCAAAAACAACAGACTTTATTTATGCTGTAATTGGTGAAGAAATGGGATTTGTAGTAGCTGGAGCTATAATAATTGTATATGTAGTATTAATAACTAAATGTTTATATGTAGCTAAAACAGCAAAAGATGAAGTTGGTTCATTAATAGCTACAGGAATAACAGGAATATTTATATTTCACATGATAGAAAATATAGGGATGGTAATGGGATTATTACCTATTACTGGAGTTCCACTTCCATTTATTAGTTATGGTGGAAGTTCATTAATAACAAACTTTATATGTATAGGATTACTTTTAAATATAAGTAGTAAAAGACAAAAAACTATATTTGTAAAATAAGGAGAGCAAATGTACCTACATAAATTAAAAATAGGAAACGTAGAATTAGAAAATAATTTGATATTAGCTCCAATGGCAGGTGTTACAAACCTGCCTTTTAGAATTGTATGTAAAGATTATGGAGCGGGTATGGTATGTACAGAAATGGCAAGTGCAAAAAGCCATGTTTCATAATGACCAAAAACTAAAAGATTATTTAACACAGAAGGAGAAAAAAAAGACCAATAAGTTTTCAAGTATTTGGTAGTGAATTAGAAAGTATGGCATATGCTGTAAAATACATGAGTGATTTTGCAGATATAATAGATATCAATATGGGATGTCCTGCTCCTAAAGTCGTAAAAATGGAGATGGAAGTAAATTATTATTAGATTTAAAAAAGGCACAAGAAATCATAGAAACAGCAGTAAAAAACTCCAAAGTTCCAGTAACAGTAAAATTTAGAAAAGGTTGGGATAAGGAAAATATTGTTGCAGTAAATATTGCACAAATAGCAGAACAAGCAGGAGCATCAGCTGTTACAATTCATGGAAGAACAAGAAGTGAATTTTATACAGGAAAAGCAGATTGGGATATAATAAAAAAGTAAAACAAAGTGTAAATATTCCTGTTATAGGCAATGGAGATATAATTGATGAAGAATCAGCATTGCAAATGTTTGAACAAACAGGTGTAGATGGTATAATGATTGAAGAGGAAGTTTTGGAAATCCATGGATTTTTAGAAATATAAAACATTATTTAGAAACAGGAGAAAATTACCTCAACCAACAAATAATGAAAAACTAGAAGTAATGGAAAAACATATAGAACTAGCAGTAAAAGAAAAGGGCGAAGATGTAGCAATAAAAGAACTTAGAAAGCATATAGCCTGGTATACAAAAAAACTTGAAAAATTCAAGTGAGTTTAGAAACTCAATAAATAAAGTAGAGAAAAAAGAAGAGCTAATAAGTGGGCAAATTAGAAGAATATTTTAAAACTCTAGATTAATAGTTAATAATAAAATTAAAAAGAATAAAATTCACTTTTTTAGAATAAATTTTAATATAATTTATTTTGAGAGTGAATTTTTGGATAAGAAAAAATAATAAAAATTTCAATTTTTATAATTTTGACATTAATGATATTAATTATTTTTATATTGGTTAATAAAAAATAAAATTGGAAATAATATAAATAGTCAAGAGATGGAAAGTAATATTTTAAATACTAACTATTATGAACTAATTGCAGATATAGAAATAAAAAGTAATAAAAATCAAAACAAATATGTAATAAAACAAAATATCAAAAAATGAAAAAGAAAATAATATAGAAACTGAACAAGAAGTGCTAGAACCAAGTAATATTGCAGGAGTTAAAATTATAAAACAAAAATAACAAATTAATTATAGAAAATACAAATTTAGACTTAAAATCTATTTATGAAAATTATAATTATATTTCAGATAATAATTTAGATTTAATAACATTTATTGAAGAATATAAAAATGATAATAACAAAATTTATAAAACAGAAAAAGAAAAAACTAATTATGAAAGTAAAAATAAAACATTATACATAGATAAAAAGACTAATAAACCAATCAAAATGGAAATACAAGATGCTAACAAAAATATTGCTGTTTACATATTATATAGAGAAGTAAGTTTTAAAAATTAAGATTTTTACTTCAAAATAGAAATAAACCATACTTGGCAATACAGTAATATTAGGAGTGAAGAATATGATAATAAAAAGAGGAGATATGTTTTATGCAGATTTAAGTCCGGTAGTCGGTTCAGAACAAGGAGGAATTAGACCAGTTCTAATTATTCAAAATGACTTAGGAAATAAATATAGTCCAACAGTTATAGGCTGCTGCAATTACATCGCAAACAGGAAAAACAAATTGCCTACACATATAGAAATAGATTCTTCTTTATGTGGTTTAAAAAACAATTCGGTTGTTTTAGCAGAACAAATAAGAACAATAGACAAAAGTAGGTTAAGAGAGAGAATAGGTCATATTGATGACGAAAAAATTATAGATAAAGTAAATAATGCATTAGGAGTAAGCTTTGGATTATAGACTGATTTAAAAGAACAAAAGCGGACATTAATAATTTTTGTATTTATTAAAAACATTTTGAAGTCCGCGTCTTTGTTCATGTGCGAAATTTAAATTCGGTTTTTAAACTTTTAATTTCTTAATTATTTTAATCTCATTATACAAATTATCAATAATAGCTTTTCTAGTTTCGTAAGCTTTTGATATTCTTCATATCTTGATTTGTAATTTTCAGGGGTTTCATTATTAACAAGAAGCATCTTCATGCCTTCTAAATAATAATTTTATTTTTATCATTTTTAGCTTTATTCATTGCAACTTCATATTTTTTCAACTTGTTTTAATCTTTTTAATTCTGCTTGTAGATTTTTAAGATAACTTTGTGTAAGGTAAATTTCATATTCAGTATCCTCAATAACTAATTTTATTAATTGTTTTACAATAAGTGGATTGTTTTTACCAACTTTAGGATCTTTGGATTTTGATTATCAGGAGTTGGTTTTGTATTTTCAATAAGTATTTTTAAAGTGTCTGAAATACCAATATGGCTTTTATATTGACGTTTACTTGTAATAGCATCATATTCGTCAGCAACACGAATAATTTGAGCTTCATATGGGATGTCCTTTTTTACAAGTCCTTGTGGATATCCTGAACCATTTAGTGCCTCATGATGGTAATATGCACCAGCCGCATATGGCCTTAACTTTAAGTCGTCCATGCACATTTTATAACCAATTGTAGTATGTGTTTTCATTATTTCAAATTCTTCATCTGTTAATTTCCCAGGTTTTTGCAAAACTTCTGGAGGAATGAACTGTTTACCAAGATCGTGTAAATATCCACATATAGTACAATATTCAGTAAATCCTTTTTGAACAATGTAATTTTTGGCATAATCTACAAGTTAAATCTCCAACATTTTCACAATGTTTTCTGGTAAAAAACATCAAGATTACCAAGCATATTTAATTGGTATCTCATACTTTCATCCAAATTGTAAGATTTTAAATTTGTTCTATCATAAAAAATCAAATGTTTGACTATTCATTTGTAAACTCCTTAAAAAAAATTTAAAATAATAATATCATTAAAAAGCTAAAAATACAAGAGGAAAAAATAATTGATATTTAACAGAAAATGTGATATCATATAAAAGCAATTTAATAGGAAGGAATGAGATAAAATTGTATAGAACAAAAACATGTGGAGAATTAAATATAAAAAATGTTGATGAAAAAGTAACACTAAGTGGATGGATACAAAAAATTAGAAACTTAGGTGGAATGATATTTATAGATTTAAGAGACCAATTTGGAATAACACAAATAGTAATAAATGACGAAGAATTAGAAGAACAAATAAAATCATATGCTACTGAAAGTTGTATACAAGTAGAGGGAAAAGTAGTAGAAAGAACTAGCAAAAATAATAAAATATCAACAGGCGAAATAGAAGTTGTTGCAAACAAAAAATAGAAATGCTAGGAAAATGTAAAAATGTTTTACCATTTGAAATAAATACAGACCAAGAAGTAAGAGAAGACTTAAGGTTAGAATATAGATTTTTAGATTTAAGAAATGAAAAATTACATAACAATATTTTATTACGTTCTAAAATATTAAAAAAACATTAAGAGATAAAATGGATGAACTAGGTTTTACAGAAGTTCAAACACCAATACTTGCAAACTCTTCACCAGAAGGGGCAAGAGATTATTTAGTACCAAGTAGGTTAAATCCAGGAGAATTTTATGCATTACCACAAGCACCTCAACAATTTAAACAATTATTAATGTTATCAGGATTTAATAAATATTACCAAGTAGCACCTTGTTTTAGAGATGAAGACCCTAGAGCAGATAGAGCACCAGGAGAATTTTATCAATTAGATTATGAAATGAGTTTTGCAGAACAAGATGATGTATTAGCAGTAATGGAAGAAGTTGTGCCATATACATTTAAGAAATTTACAGGCTGGAAAGTTGACGAAGGGCCATTTATACGTATCCCATACAGAGAAGCAATGGAAAAATACGGAATAGATAAACCAGATTTAAGAAACCCATTAATAATTCAAGATGTAACAGAAGTATTTAAAAATTCAGATTTTAAAGCATTTGAAGGAAAAACAATAAAAATTATAGTTGTTCCAAATGGTGCAGAACAAGGAAGAAAATTCTTTGACAAAATGACAGATTTTGCAACAACAGAAGAAGTTGGAGCAAAAGGACTTGCTTGGACTAAAATAGAAAATGAAGAACCACAAGGTGGAATTGCTAAATTCATTACACCAGAAATGTTTAAAGAATTAAAAGAAAAAATATGGAGTAACAGATAAATCAGCTATTTTCTTTTATAGCAGACGAATTTAAAAAGGCACAAAAAATAGCAGGATTAGTTAGAATAGAATTAGGAAAAGGTTAGACTTATTAGAAAAAACACATATAGATTTTGCTTTTATAGTGGATTTTCCAATGTATGAATTATCAGATGAAGGAACAATAGACTTTAATCATAATCCATTTTCTATGCCACAAGGTGGATTAGAAGCATTAGAAAATAAAGATCCATTAGATATATTAGCATATCAATTTGACTTAGTATGTAATGGATATGAAATGGCATCAGGAGCAGTAAGAAATCATAATCCAGAAGTTATGGTAAAAGCATTTGAAATTGCAGGATATAAAGAAGATGATGTAAAAAGTAGATTTGGTGCACTATATAATGCGTTTCAGTATGGAGCTCCTCCACATGCAGGTGCAAAGACCTGGAATTGACAGAATGGTTATGCTTATAGCAGATTCTCAAAATATTAGAGAAATAATAGCATTCCCTAAAAATAAAAGAGCAAGAGATTTATTGATGAGAGCACCATCTAGAGTTAGTGAGCAACAATTAGATGATGTACATATAAAATTGAAGTAGTAAATTTATAATTAAATAATTTGCAAGAAAAACTTGTATTCATACTTTAAGTATGATATAAATATACTATAAAAAAATAAAGCTAATTAAAGAAAGGCGGAATTTTTGTGGACGAAGAGTTAGAAAATGATGCAAAGACAATCTTGATTGTTGATGATGAACAACCAATTGTAGATATCTTAGTATATAATTTACAAAAAAGAAGGATATAAAACAATAGAAGCTGGAGATGGACTAACAGCAGTTGAATTAGCTACTGAAAAAGACCAGATCTAATATTATTAGATATAATGCTTCCAAAATTAGATGGACTTTCTGTATGTAAAAGAATAAAAAAATTCTTTCAATGTTCCAATAATAATGTTAACAGCAAAAGATGGTGAAATAGATAAAATATTAGGTCTTGAATTAGGGAGCTGATGATTATATTACAAAACCATTTAGTGTAAGAGAATTAATTGCAAGAGTAAAGGGCAAATTTAAGAAAAGTAGAAGTAGTATCAAATAATAGCATAAATAATATGCAAAAAGAAGAAAAGAAAAAAGATAGCAAAATTTCAGTTGGAGACCTAGAATTAGACTTAGATAAATTTGAGGTTAAAGTAAGAGGAGAAATAATAGACTTAACATTAAGAGAATTTGAAGTATTAAAATTCCTAGCATCACAACCAGAACAAGTAATAACAAGGGAAACTTTGTTAGAAAAAGTATGGGGATATGAATATTATGGTGATATTAGAACTGTTGATGTAACAGTAAGAAGAATAAGGGAAAAATAGAAAAAGATACTTCAGCACCAAAAAAATATTGATTACTAAAAGAGGTGTAGGATACTATATTGTTTTGAAATAGAACAATATAGATTAATATAAAAGGAAGAATGTCGTAAAATAGGTTAATCTATTTTATGACATTTTTTTATACATAATTCATGACAATAATTTAATATATGTTTTTTACTTGTAACTCCCAACTACACACAGACTGTAAATTTATAACAGTCTGTAGCTTGTTGGTCCCCCCCGAATTGTTACTGCGTAAAAAATATATTAAATTAAGTCGTAATATAGATAATTAAATAAAAAGGTTGAAGAATAATGGATAGAAATGAAACAAGAAAAATTATGGTAGGAAATGTTCAAATTGGTGGACAAAATAGAGTGGTAATACAATCAATGTGTAATACAAAGACAAAAGATGTAGATGAAACTGTAAAACAAATTTTAGAGTTAGAAAAAGCAGGGTGTGAAATAATAAGAGTAGCATGTTTAGATATGGAGGATGCAAAAGCTATAAGACAAATTAAAGAGAAAATTCATATTCCAATTGTTGCTGACATACATTTTTTGATTATAAAATAGCATTACAAGCTATTGAATCAGGAGTTGATAAGGTTCGTATAAATCCAGGAAATATAGGAAGCAAAGATAGAGTAAAAGCTGTTGTTGATAAATGTAAAGAAAAAATATTCCAATAAGAATAGGGAGTAAATGGAGGATCACTAGAAAAAGACTTGTTAGAAAATATGGTAAACCAACAGCAAAAGCTATGGTTGAAAGTGCAAAAGACATATAGATATTTTAGAAGAATTAGATTTCCATGATTATTTATTGTCATTAAAGGCTAGTAATTTGGATTTATGTATAGAAGCATATGAAGAAGCAAAGAAAAACATTTAAATGTCCATTACATTTAGAATAACTGAAAGTGGAACAGAATTTAGCGGAACAATAAAATCAAGTATTGGTTTAGGATATATGTTAAGAAATGGAATAGGTGATACGATTAGAGTATCACTATCAGATGATCCTGTAAAAGAAATAAAAGTTGCTAAAGAAATATTAAAAAGACTGTAATTTATATAGGAATTTGCCAACATTAGTAGCTTGTCCTACATGTGGCAGAACACAAATTGACTTAATTCCAATAGCAAAGGAAATGGAAGAGTTTTACAAACAATAGATTCTAATATCACTGTTGCAGTTATGGGATGTGCTGTTAATGGACCTGGTGAAGCTAGAGAAGCAGACATAGGGATTGCAGGAGGAATAAAAGGAAGGCTTATTATTCAAAAAAGGTGAAATAATCAGAAAAATACCACAAGACCAAATAGTAGAAGAATTGAAAAAGAAATATTAGAAATGGTAGAAAAATAGATAAGTATTTTCATGAAAGTGGGGAAAATGATGGAAATAATAGTAGGAAAAACAGCAGGTTTTTGTTATGGAGTAAAAAGAGCTGTTGAAAGTGCAGAAAATGAAATTAATAACTCAGAAGAACAAGTTTGTTGTTTAGAGAAATTGTACATAATAAACAAGTTGTAAATGAGCTAAAAGAAAAGGGAATAAAATTTGTTGAAAATATAGATGAGGCAAATAATAAAAACAATAATAAGAGCACATGGAGTTCAAAAAGAAATTTATGAAGAAGCACAACAAAAAAATATAGAATTAAAAGATTATACATGTCCAAATGTTTTAAGAATACACAAAATAGCTGAAGAATATGCTAAAAAAGGATATTTTATATTTTTATGTGGAAACACATCCAGAAAATTTAGGAACAATAAGTTATTGTGGAGAAAATGTGTATGTAATAGAAAAGAAAATGATACATTTAAAGCATTAGAAAAATTAGAGAAAACAGGAATAAAAAAAATATTAGTAATATCACAAACTACATATAGCCTAGAAAAATTTTTATATTATAGAAGAAATAATAAGAAATGAATTACCACGAAATATAGAATTAGAAATAAAAAAATACTATATGTAAAGCAACAGAACTAAGACAAAAGGAAACAGAGAAAATATCAAAAAAGTAGATATGATGATAATAATAGGTGGCAAAAATAGTTCAAATACTAAAAAATTATATGAAATAAGTAAACAAAATTGTAAAAATAGTATATGTATAGAAACAGTAGATGAATTGAAAGAGAAGAAATATCTAAATATGATAAAATTGGAGTAATGGCAGGAGCATCTACACCACAAAAAAAGAAATAGAAAAGTAGTAGAAAAAGCTAGAAGAGTTATAATTAAAGAAAATTAAGTATGTTAAAAAAATTTAAAATTTTATTTAGTAATTTGAATAATAGAAAATATAAAAAGAAAGAATTGAAGTTTATTTTTTAATTCTTTCTTTCTATTTTGAATTATATTATTGACCACCACTTGTCAATTTTGGTTTTAATGTAACTTTTATAATTGTACCTTCTGGAACTTGTTCATCTTTAGAATATTCTTGTGTACTTACATAGCCTGAACCTTCAATATTTATATTTAAGTTTTTTATCTCTTAATGTGGTTTTTTGCCTGAGAAGCGGTTAAGCCTTTTAAATCTGGAACAGAAATAGATGTAGCAACATTACTATCTGAACCATAAAGTACAACAATTGAATCTTTGGATAATTGTGAACCAGGTTTTTGGATTTTGTTCTGAAACTAATATACTATTTGGATCACCTTTTACATATGTTTTCACTGTAAATCCAGCATCTTCTAAAGTTTTCTTAGCTTCTGTAACAGTTTTTTTCTTTAACATTAGGAACTGTAATTGCGTCAGAAGAATTACTGTCAGCAGTTTCACTAGATGGAATTCCTAAATATGGAAGAATTTCACTTAACATTTGTGAAACTACAGGCCCTGCTAATGTACCACCTTGGTGATTATTTGCAGGTGGATCATAAAGTGTTAATAATAAAGTAACTTGGGTATCTTCAACAGGAGCAATAGCACAATAAGAAGCAACATAACCATTATCTTTTTGAGTATATATTGGTTCAGCAGTACCAGTCTTTCCACCAATTGAATAACCTTGAACTGCAAAGATGTCTACCAGATCCATCTGTAACAACAGATTCCATCAAACTTCTAACTTCTTTAGCTGTTTCAGCTGAAACTACTTGTCTAACTTTAGTTACAGGAACTTCAGTAACAGCACCAGTATCAGTATTTGTATATTGTTTAACAATTCTAGGTTGTAAAAGAACTCCATCATTTGCAATAGATGAAATAGCTGTAATCATCTGTAATGGTGTGATATTAAGCCTTTGACCAAATGACATTGTTGCAAGTTCAACTGGTCCTACATTTTCTAATTTTTGGAATATACTACTTTGTTCTCCATATAATCCTGAATGAGTAGATTCAAATAGTCCAAAAGCATTATAATATTTTGTACAATGTAGAAGCTCCAATTCTTTTACCTAATTGCATAAATGCAGGGTTACAAGAATTACCAAGAGCTTTCCTTAATGTTTGAGAACCATGAGGAGTAGCAGACCAACATTTGATTTTTAATGTTCCAGAAGAGGTATCTTCAAATTCCTCATAGCCTTTACAGTAAAAATCATTTGCTTTATCTGTTGTTGTGATATTTTCTTCTAATGCAACAGAAGAAGTTATAACTTTAAAAAGAACCAGGTTCATAAGTTTCTGCAACAGATTTGTTTGCCCACATTTTGTATAAAGCTTCACTTTTTTCTTCAGTAGAAAGAGAATTATATGTTTGGGCCAAAGTTTCATTAGGTGTATAAGGTTCATTTAAATTATAGTCTGGATATGATGCCATTGCTAAAATATCACCAGTTTTAGGATTCATAACAATAACATTTCCACCTTTTTACAATTGTTTTCATCAACAGCTTGTTTTAAATATTTTTCAACAATAGTTTGAATATTAACATCAATAGAAAGAGTTAAATCACTACCATTTTCAGCAGAAATATAAGTTTCTTCTGAATCAGGAATTTCTTGTTGATCACTACCTTTAGAACTTACTATTTTTCCAGGAGTTCCTGTTAAAATAGTATCCCAAGTAGATTCAATTCCACTTAAACCTTGATTATCATTTCCACAAAATCCAATTACTTGTGAAGCTAAATTATTGTAAGGATAATATCTCTTTGTATCTTCATCTATATTAATTCCAACTGAAACATTATTTTCCTTCATCCAATTTTTTAAAGTTGCAACTTTAGTTTGGTCAACCTTTTTTTGGCAATAGTTTCAACTTGAGATGAACTATTAACTTTATTCAATGTTTCGTTATAATCTAGTTCAAAAATTTCAGAAAGACCTTTTGCAACTGTTTCTTTTAAAGTAGTAGTTGCTTCATTAGTTTTTTCAACAAGTTTTGAAGGATTTATAGTAATAGTATCAACTTGAGCACTTATAGCTAAAGCTTTTTCCAGTTGAATCATAAATGTTTCCACGTTTTGGACTTATAATTTGGTTAATTGCTTGCTGATTATAAGCTTGTTCTTTAAATAATTTCCTTGAACAAATTGCAAAAAGCCAATTCTACCAATAAGTAAAAGTAAAAATTAAAATTGTAGAAATTAAGGCAATCTTTAACTTTTTTTTGAATAAATTGCCAATTCAAAAGGTGTTTTTATTTTTATAATATTATCTTTTTCTTATTATTAGATCCTTTATGTGGATTTTTTTTTTATTCACATTACCGCCTCTTTAGTTAAAAATTTTACAAAAATATTTTATATTAAAAAATTAAAAAAGCAACAAAATCTTGAAAAAAATCACATAATTATAATACAATATTATAACAGAAAATTATTTTAAAAATAAAGAAGGAAGATTAATTTTTGAAAAATATATTAGAAGAAACTAAATTTATAATGGACAAAATATAAAATACGTGCAAACAAATCATTAGGTCAAAACTTTTTTAATAGATGATAATGTTGTAAACGAAATAGTAGAAGGAAGTAATGTAAATAAAGAAGATCTAATTATAGAAATTGGACCAGGATTAGGAACACTTACAGAATTTTTATTAGAAAAAGCACAAAAAGTTATATGTATAGAACTAGATGAAAGAATGATAAATATTTTAAATGATAGATTTAAATTATATGACAATTTTGAAATTATAAATAAAGATGTTTTAAAAAGTAGATTTACAACAATTAATAAAACATGAAAAAGAAAACTCAAAAATAAAAAATGTTAAAGTTGTAGCAAATTTACCATATTATATAACCACACCAATTATAATGAAACTATTAGAAGAACAATTAGATTTGGAATCTATAACAGTAATGGTGCAAAAAGAAGTAGGAGATAGGCTAATTGCAATACCAGGAGATAAAGAAACAGGAGCAATAACATATACAGTTTATTATTATGCTGAATCACAAAAATATTAGAAGTACCAAATAATTCATTTATACCAGAACCAGAAGTTACATCAGAAGTTATAAAATTAAATATAAGAAAAAAAGAGCCAGTTGAAGTAAGTGATAAAAACTTATGTTTAAAATAATAAAAAATGCATTTATGCAAAGAAGAAAAACATTAGTAAATGCATTAACAAATTCAAAAATATTTTTAAACAAAGAAGAAGGAATTAAAATTCTAAAAGAAATCGGCTTAAATGAAAATATAAGAGCAGAAAAATTAACTTTACAAAATTTTGCAGATATTACTAATATGATTTGTTCAAAACTATTTAAATAGAGTGAGTTTTGTGTTATAATAAAACAGAATAAAAAGGAGAGATATATGAACCAAATATTAGTAACAAAAAAGAATTGTATATCACACCAGAATTGAAGAAAAAAAAGAAAGCATATAAAGCATATTTCTTTTTATCAGTTTTTTTGATATGTATATTAATATCAGTATATATATATGCAGAATATGATAGAAATAAAAGTGAAGAAGCTTCAGCATCTTTACTAGAAGATTTTAATCAAGAAAATGCAGAATTAGCTAATAAGAAAAATATATTAGTGGCAGTATTAGATGGAAATGATGAAGGAACGAATTCAGATAGTGCAACACCAAAAAGTCAAAGTGATATAAATAAAAATAAAAAGTTAAAACAGATAGTGGATATACATATTCAACAATAGCAAGTATTAATATTCCAAAAATAAATGTAAATTACTCAATAATTGATGGTGAGACAGACTCGGTAGAAGAAACAGATGCATTACTAAAAATTTCACCAACAAAATTTTGGGGACCAGATCCAAATACAGTTGGAAATTTTTGTGTAGTTGGTCATAATTATAGAATTCAAAATTCTTTAGTAAAGTACCAAATTTGGAAAATGGTGATATCATAGAAATTACAGATAGCAATAATAAAACTTTAAGATATAGTGTATATAGTAAATATGAAGTAGATCCAAATGATATAAGTTGTATAGACCAAAATACAAATGGTAAAAAAGAAGTTACATTAATAACATGTACAAATGATAGTAAATTAAGGGTAATAGTAAAAGCAAGAGCATTATAAAATTTAATAACGATAAGATAAAGAATTTAAGAAAATCTAAATTATTAAGAATATAGTTTAATAATTTAGGTTTTTTTAGTGTTAATGAAAATCTAGTAACAGTTAATGTATATAACTCATAGTATATATAAAAAAATGTGAAGGAATGAGAGCGTAATGGCAAAAATAATTGTTTTTAATAATGACACAGATAGAATGGAAACATATTATAGAAATGAAGCAGATCCAATGCCATATAATACAAATTCAACTTTAAAAGTTAGGGAGTTTAGAGGTTCTAGTAAAAGTAATATCTTATGGACAACAAAAAGAACTATGCAAAGTTGGAATAGTCAAAGATATATTTTTGGAGGTCCAATTCCAGTTGGTTTTGCATTTAAAAGACCATATGAAGGTGGACATCGGTAATCAAAGTCAACATTATGCCGGAACCGCATTTGATGTAGGCCAAACATTATCAGATACACGAAGAAGACAATTATGGAATTCAGCAAGAAATTCAGGAGTGTGGTCATATGTTGAGCCAATTTCTGTAACACCTACATGGGTACATTTTGATAAAAGATTTGGAACACCTGCGTGTTCATATGGAGGATATCCAACTTTAAAAAGAGGAAGTGTAAGTAACTATGTACTAATAGCACAAGATGATTTAAATACATTGGGGTATAGAACTAATGGATTAGATGGAATTTTTGATCTGCTACCCAAACTGCTGTAAGAAATTACCAAGCAAAAGTCGGGTTACAAGTAGATGGAATTGTAGGATGTAATACATGGAATTCATTACAAGAAGCGGTTGTTGGAACAGGTGCAACAGGTACGACCATAAATTAAAATATAGATTAATATATTTCTATAAAAATAAATTCAAAGAACTTTCCTATTATAGAAAAAAAAGCATTAAGCTTCTTTTTTTTGCTTTTGAGATAGATTTTTGAATTTTTACTAATTCATTAGTAAGAGCATTTACTATTAATTTATTATAATCATCAAGTTTTAAATAATTTTCTATAAAATTTTGTCCTACTAAATCATTAACTGAAGGGGAATCTGTTACATTAATAATATCTGAGAATAAAAAGTTAGCATTAATATCTAAAGCTTTACAAACACTAATAATAGTACTAGCACTACCAAATGCAATACCACGTTCTAATTGACTAATATATCTTGTAGATAAAGATAATTTTTCAGCCAATTGTTCTTGAGTATATTCAGCCTTTAATCTAGCTATTTTAATTTTTTTTCTTCAATACTTTTTCTTAATTCACTTTCTGTATTGTTCATTTTAGTGCCTCCTTTACCTATAATACAAAAAAGTATATCAATTCCAAGGTTAAAAAAGAACGAACTGTCAATAGGGCAAAAATAAAACAATACAACAATTTGTACTACAAATAATATAAAAGAAAGTATTAATATAAGTTTATGAATAAAGAATATAAAGTTATTTATAACAAATAAAAAGAATTAATTACTATGATATATTGACTTAATTCAAAAGAATAGATAAAATATAAATGTTAAAATTATAACTATTTATTAGAATGGGAATAATTAAAACAAAAGCAAAAAAAAAAAAAACATAAGAAAAAGGAAGGAGAATGTTTTATTATGGAAAAAGCAATAATAAACCAAAAAGAAGCACAAAAAGGAATAACATTAATAGCATTAGTAATAACAATAATAGTATTATTAATACTAGCAGGAGTAAGTATAGCCATGCTAACAGGACAAAATGGAATATTGACACAAGCACAAAATGCAAAAACAACAACAGCTAATAAATCAGCAGAAGAGAAAGTAAAATTAGCAGTAATGGCAGCAAGAGCACAATCAGAAGATGCAAGTTTAGATGCTACAAAGCTAAAAACAGAAATAGAAGATAATTATGCAGGAGTAGCAGAATTAACAGCAGGAGGATTTCCAGTAAATGTAACAATAGATGGAAAAGCATTTACAGTAGATAGCTATGGAAATGTAGAATTAGCAGGGTCAAAACCACAAATGACGGATGCTAAAATAGTAGCAAGTGCAGATGGGACAGGAACTGATGTACCAGACAATCAAGCTGAAGGTACAGAATTATATATAAGCTTTAAAGCAAGTTTAGAAAATGGAACAATAACATCAGTAACTTGTGATAAAGGAACAGTTGAAAATAAAAACGGCTTATATGTAAAAAAGTTACACAAAATGGAACATATACATTTACAATAACAGGAACAGGAGAAACAGGAAGTGTAACATCAACAATACCTGTAAAAGTAACAAATATGATCAAAGAGCAGGAATAAAAGTTCTATGTAAGTTATACACCAGATACAGCAACAGAAAAAAAACATATGATGCAGATAAGTTGAAAAAGGTGGATACACTTCTACACAAACAGTAAAAAAAGAGGATTTGAACTGGAGAGTATTAAGAAAAAATGATGATGGAAGTATTGATTTAATAGGCGATGCAACTGGCAACTCAGTTTATTTTTATGGATCATTAGGATACAATAATGGAGTATATTTATTAAATGATATATGTAAAGAGTTATATAGTAATAGTACACATCATATAACAGCAAGAAGTGTAAACTTAGAAGATATGGAAAATGGTTAACTGATAGTGGAAAAACAGCAAGAGCTAGTTATTCAAATGCAGTAAAATATGGAGAAACTAAAGAATATAAAGGAAGTAATTCATATACACCAGATATATATGGAAAAACGGAAGATGAAAGTGCTAATTATTATTCAGAGCCAACAACAAACACATATACACCAGCATCAGGAACTGCTACAGCTGATAACACTTTAAATGCTAAACAAACATATTATAATATACCAATAAATCAAACTAATTATGGAGATGGAGCAAAAGTATTAAGTAGTTCTAACTATTATTGGGTGGTCGCCCGCTATGTTGGTTGCAACTCTAGCATTGCGGGCTTCGGGTTGCGCTATGCGCGCAGCAGCATGTTCGGTGATTGACATGTTCTATTCGGGCAGTAGCACGAATTACAGCGGCAATCGTCTTCGCCCCGTAGTTTCTCTAGGATCTGATGTCCAAATTACACCAAGTACAGGAACAAATAGTGCAAGTAATAAACATACAATAGATTGGTAAAATAAAAACCGCCTAAAGAGGCCAACGTAGCCTTTTTACAGCATTGGTGCATTCAGCATTTTTAAACTTTTATATATGACATACAGTTAATTTTTTTGCCATCTTCTTTTATACAAGAGTAACAATTTAATGCTAAATTTTTTATTTCTGTTTCATTCATTTTTACAATTTCATCATCTTCGATTATTGGATTCAAACATGAACCACAATCATAAATTGGAGAAAATTTAATTTTATCTGTTGATTTATTAACTAAAAATCCCCAATTGCCATTATGCCTATCTGTATTACCAATTAGGCTATCAATAACAAACATATTATTAGTATAACACAAATATATAAACTTGGCTACAACAAGTAATATAAAAAATCACATGCTATAAAATTAAGAATGTAATTTTTTGTAATAAAACTGTAATTAAATTTTAACATAAAAAAATGAAAAAATTTACAAAAATACTTGCAAATTGCGAAAAGTTATATTAAAATTTAATCAAAGTGGA
>VOFB01004495.1_pt1 | contig 19256 bp, 26 predicted proteins | sample 5384141 | NCBI WGS metagenome assembly VOFB01 (sample SAMN12384721, study PRJNA508395) | human gut metagenome | isolation source: healthy gut A | host: Homo sapiens | reverse complement strand
CCTCCTGCTTAAGTGCACGACATGCCTGTGCCCCCGCATAGTCAAACTCTGCAGCCTGTCCAATAACAATCGGGCCGGAACCGATTACCAGTACTTTTTTAATATCGTGACGTAATGGCATTCTTATCTTCCTCCCTTTTCCATCATATTGATAAACTGATCAAATAAAAACGATGTATCCTGCGGACCGCCACAGGCTTCCGGGTGAAACTGAACCGTAAAGACAGGCACCTTCAAATAACGAATACCCTCGCAGGTTCCGTCATTTGCATTTTTATAATTAACAACGCCTACCGAATCTTTAATACTGTCACCGTCTACCGCATATCCATGGTTTTGGCTGGTGACAAAAGTACGATCCAGATCCAAATCAACAACCGGCTGATTTGCACCGCGGTGTCCATATTTAAGTTTTCTTGTAGAGCCGCCGTTTGCAAGAGCCATTAATTGATGACCCAAGCAAATTCCAAAGGTGGGAATTTTTAATCTCAGCATATCTCGGATATTGAGGATCGTTTCGATGTTATCTTTAGGGTCTCCCGGACCGTTCGACAACATAATACCGTCCGGATTCAGCTCTTCGATCTGCTCTGCCGTCGTATTATAAGGAACAATAGTGACCTCGCAGCCACGTTTCAGCAGTTCTCTTTCAATGTTGCGTTTATAGCCAAAGTCAAACAAAACCACATGGTGTTTTACTTCGCCTTTTGCACGATAGGTTCTGATTTCCGAAGTAGAAACATTTTTTACGGCGTCTTTAATATAAAACTCACGGATTTTTTCCAATGCAGCAGTACGATCGGTAATCGGCTCAGTTGTAATCATTCCATTCATAACGCCGTATTCACGAATCTTTCGGGTCAGACTGCGGGTGTCAATGCCATAAAGGCCGATGACACCTTTTTCTTTTAAAAATGTATCCAGATTGTTCTCGCAACGGAAATTGGAAGGCTTTTCGCACCATTCTCTGATGATATATCCACTTAGATAACATTTTCCGGATTCGCCATCTGTACCGTTTGTCCCGTAGTTTCCGATTAACGGAAACGTTTGGGTGACAATTTGTCCGTAATAACTCGGATCTGTTAACGTCTCTTGATAGCCGGTCATGCCGGTAGCAAATACAGTTTCTCCGATTACTGTTCCTTTTGCTCCCACACTGTAGCCTTCATAAATGCTGCCGTCCGCCAGCAACAATGTTGCTCTTTCCATCTTTACCTCCACTTTTTGTTGCTCTGCCAAACTTATATAATCAATCCAAACAGATTTTCCCAATTTTGGAGAGAATGTCATCACGCATCCGAAGCGCCTCTCTGCGCGCCGCTTTGGCGTAATCAACTTCTGGGCAGCCTTCCTTTTGATAAGCGCACATAATTCCGCGAGAAGAATTTACAATCGCGCCTAATCCGCGGCTGTCAAACGCACCTGCAACATCAGCTGCACCGCCGCCCTGTGCGCCATAGCCCGGTACCAGGAAAAAGGTGTGCGGCAACTTTTGTCGAAGTTCGTCGAGCTGCTTGGGGTAAGTAGCTCCTACAACCGCACCGACCTCGCTGTATCCATATTTGCCTGTTAAATCACTGCCCCAATTTTCACACATTTCGCCCATAATTTCATAAACGGGTTTTCCGTCAATCAGGCGATCCTGTAATTCTCCCGAAGACGGATTCGATGTTTTTACCAGGACAAAAATCCCCTTGTTTTTTTCTTTGCAAACCTCCAAAAGCGGGCGTATTCCATCGCTTCCGAGGTAACCGTTTACCGTCAGTGCATCACTACCAAACGGAGTTGTCTCTTCGCCGTCGATTTCAACGCTTCCCAGATGAGCTGTTGCGTATGCCTCCATCGTTGTTCCGATGTCATTACGCTTTCCGTCGGTAATCACCATCATTCCGCGTTTTTTTGCATATGCAATGGTCTTTGCAAGGGTTTTAACGCCATGATATCCGTACATTTCGTAATATGCGCACTGCGGCTTAATCGCCGGAACAACATCACAGAGCTCGTCGATCAGGCCCTTATTAAAAGCAAGGAGTGCTTTCGCTGCGCCTTTTAAGGTTTCACCGTATTTCGCAAACGCTTCCGCCTTGATAAAATCGGGAACATAACTCAACTTGGGATCCAATCCCGCCACCGTCGGGTTCTGTGTCTTTTCAATCTTTTCAATCAACTGATCAATCATTGTGCGCCGCCTTTCTCTTTATAAACAATCCTACCGTTAAGTAACGTATATTTCACTCTTCCTGTTAAGGTCATTCCTTTAAAAACGCTGTTTCTGCTTTTAGAACGAAAATGATTAACATCCACCTTCCACTTCTCATTAAGATCTGCTATCGCTATATCCGCCGGCATTCCTGTATGCAGAGAGCCCGCCCTAATCCCCAGTAATGTAGCCGGATTAAAGGACATCTTGCTCACCAATTCGGAAAGCGTCATCTTCCCGGTATTAATAAGCGCCGTAACAGAAGCAGCAAATGACGTCTCTAATCCAACAACTCCGTTAGGGGCGCGTTTAAAATCCAACTTTTCTTCCGGTGAGTGGGGCGCATGATCAGTTACAATACAATCGATCGTACCATCAAGCAATCCATTTAAAACTGCGTCACAATCCTCTTTCTCACGAAGTGGGGGATTCATTCGATAATCCGCATCCTGCTTTATTAAAAGCTCGTCGGTCAACATGAAATAGTGGGGCGCTGTCTCAGCGGTTATCCGTACCCCTCTGGCCTTTGCATCACGGATCAGCGCTACCGATCCTTTTGTGCTGACATGTGCAATATGGACTGCCGTCCCCGTCGCAGCAGCCAGAGCGATTTCCCTGGCAGTAACACTGTCTTCGGAACTGCGGTCCATTCCCTTTACATCGAGGCTCTCCGATATTCTGCCACGATTTATAATTCCGCCGTCAATGATCTTTAAATCCTCACAATGAGATGTCACCAAAAGGCCATACTTTTGCGCAAGCTCAAGCGCCCTTTGCATCATGGCAGCATTTTCCACCGGGCGCCCGTCATCCGAAACGGCAATGGCACCCGCCGCTTTAAGCGCCGCGAAATCAGTTAACACCTCTCCGGCAAGTCCTTTGGTAATGGAAGCAGTAGGATAAACTTTTGCCGATGCATCTTTTGCCTTTTCAATGATGTATCGAACCGTTTCGGGACTATCGACTACAGGCTTTGTGTTCGGCATACAAAGCAGTGAGGTAACCCCACCCGCTGCCGCGGCCATGCAGCCGGAAAGGATATCTTCTTTATAAGTAAAACCCGGATCTCTTAAATGCACATGCATATCAACAAGTCCCGGCATTACAGCAAGTCCCGTGGCATCCAACATTTCATCGCCGTTTAAATTTGCTCCCAGTTCTATGATTGTTCCGTTTTCAATCTTCAAATCACAAACAGCATTCAGATTTTGAGAAGGATCAACCACATGGCCGTTTTTAATTACCAAACTACTCATTTGCTTCCCCCTCTAAAATTGCAACCTGGTCTTCTCCGTCAATTTCTTTAACACGGACAACCACCTGTTCTTCGCTTGACGTCGGCACATTTTTCCCGATAAAGTCCGCACGAATCGGCAGCTCGCGATGCCCACGATCAACAAGAACCGCCAGTTGAATGCTCTGTGGCCGTCCTTTCTCCATCAGCGCATCAATTGCCGCACGCACACTCCGCCCGGTATAAACCACATCGTCCACCAGTACAAGTTTTTTGGAAACGACTTCAAAGGGAAGATCGGTTTGATCCTTATAATCGTTTGGCGTTTCGCGATCGTCTCGGTGAGATGTAATATCTAAAACTCCAAGCGGAACTTTTTTGCCTTCTACTTCTTCTATTTTTGCGGCAATACGTTGTGCGAGGTTAACACCGCGACGCATAATTCCCACAATACAAAGATCTCCCACACCTTTGTTGCGCTCAATGATTTCATACGAGATCCTGGCAACTGCACGCTGCATCGCCTTATCATCCATGATAACCGCTTTCTGGGTCATTCCTTCATCTCCCTTCCAAAAACAAAAAACCAAACCGTCTTTGCCGACAGTTTGGTTACTCTACCTTCACAGATGCACCAAGTTATACTCCTTAAGGTACATTTATATTGATGAGCAGACCGCCTTGTCAGCCTCACGGGACCAACTTAAAGGTTGTCAATTAATTGCTGTTATTATTGCGCCTGAAAGTATTTAAACCTTTCATTTGCAAACACACTTAAACTATATAATCATTATACAGAATCCCGCATAATTTGTCCAGCACGAATTCGTACAAGTTGCAAAAAACAAATGGGAATTTTTAGGGAATTTCACCGACCGCGGCGCTCAAACTTATCTAAATATTTTGGTTTAAACCATCTGATATATCCAGCCGCCAACCGTGTTAACGCGATGTCATAAATAAAAAAAGCCACATTTGCCGCAAACCAGAAAACCAAAAAAGTAAATTTTCCGAAGATCCGCAAGTCAGGCAGGATTACGTTCAAACTGAAAATCCATCTTGCCAGAAGATATAACACGATAAGCGCTGCGTTGACAATTAAAAATTTCATTGCCCATTCAAGCATACTTTTGTGAATTCGTTCAATCGAACTTTTGACAATCGGATAATATCCAAAGAAAAAAACGAACATCAACATCGCGGAAAGCTCCGGTGTTACAAAAACAGAAACCACTGCCACCACCGCATAAACCAGGTAAGCCCATTTTACTCCAAGTTCTACAACAACCGGAATCATCATCACTCCCGCCAGCGCAGGCAGCGCAACTGTTGCAAAAGGGAACAACCCTGTACAAAGCATCAATACAACACAAAGGGCCGAAACAATACCGCCAAAGGCTATTCGGAAGGTTTTATTCACAGAAATTTCCTCCTTAACAGCACGGGATCAAATCTCCACCCATACATTCACAGCAGCAATCGGTACAAAGAAGCCCCGAACAGCAGTCACAGGCACTGCATCCACCGACATTCTGATTCGGCATCCGATACTGACCGTTCGCACTACCGCCCATATTCCCCTGTTTCTGCCACATCATACGTTGATATGCGGCACGATACTCCGGATTATTCGGATTCATTTGACAAGCCGAAGAAAAATGCGCCATCGCATCGTCCAGCCAACCTCGGGAATAAAAAATACTTCCCTTTAAGAAATGCCATTCCGCGTCTCTTTTTGCAATCGGAATTCCGTCAAGAAGCATTTCCGCCTCCTCAAAACGATTCTGCATGATCAGCCGTCGGATATCCGGATAAGAAGAATCTGCTCCGCCGGAATACTGCTGTCCGCTGCCCGAGGAATTCGTACGCTCACCGGATACGCGGCGTTCTTTCATGATCTGATCATATGCATCATTAATTTCGGCCATTTTTTCGTTGGCTACTTCTTCGAGCGGGCTTGCAATATAATTATCGGGATGATATTTTTTTGCAAGCTGCTTATAAGCGTTTTTGATCTCCTCGGTTGAAGCGTTTGGCGAAACACCTAACACCTTATAGGGATCTGTCATTCTTTTTGTTCCTCCCATGAGACAATACCTGTTTTTTCACCGAGGGAAGCCCCAGGTAAAGGATATTATCCAAAATAGATTTGTATCGGGTTAATTCGGTTAATTCGTAGGCCAGTGTCATCTCTCCGTGCGTGACATTGAGTAATCCCTCCGCATGGGTTCTGATTGCCTCTTCCGGATGATCCTCTCCGGCTACAGCACTCTTTGCCCAAATAAGAAAAGGATTAAAAGATCCATTTCTTTGATCGTCGTTTAAATCATCGAGCGCATCTATTAAATAAATCCAGCGACCAAGTAAGAAACCAAACCGATGCAAAACTTTTTTTTGCTTTTCATCTTCTGTCAAATGCTCAAAAATAAGTGCCAAAGCCCGTGAAGAAGCTTCTGCCGCCTGATCGATGGTACAGTTTAAAATTCTTTCCGTTTCCTGCTGCTTCGCAATCGTCGCTTCCATAATTTCTTTTAAATCCGAATATTTCTTAATAACTTTTCGATAAGCCCGTCCGACGGGGAATCCGGTTACCCGATAAAACAGACCCTTCCAAAAACCGCTGTCCGCAAGGTTATCCTTCCATTTATAGTAAAGCATCGCCATCGCGCAAGCTGCAACAAAAGAAAGATCATCGCAGCAGCAAAGACAAGGTTTCTTCTTTAAAGGGTGCGCAACACACGCCTGCCGCTTAAACTGTCCACCCGATTCATGGACCGCCAGGGAAAGCAGGGAAAGAAACGCAAAGTCATAACTAAGTGTCATTCTGGAAAACTGTCCGTACTCTTTTCCCAACTGCTTACAAAGACCGCAGTAAACCCCTTTGTAGGTATCAAATTCGTTTATTTTCAGTTCCGGTTTAAACGGTCGAACATATCCAAACAAAAAGCGTCCTCATTTCATGTTCACATTAATAAATATTTTACCCGATAGAGTCGGCAAAATGATGAAATAACTGTAAACTTACATTCGATAAATTCCCATAAAACTGAAAAATTACACGACTCGGAACCTTTTTTCTGAGTCATAAAAAACAAAAAGGCCTGAACGCCGTCCAAGCCTTTTAATCGTTTATTTTGAACCGCGACGGGAATAAGAACCACGCTTATTGTCCATCGTTCGCTTTAAATCAGACATTTTCTCATCGCTCGACTGTTTAAATTTCGCCATCATATCTTCAAAAGAAAGATTGGTCTGCGCTTTTTAGGCGCCCACTCATTTGAACGATAATCCGGACGAGGCGCCGGACGACTTTGCTGCTGTGGTTTCGGCGGCTGCGCGCGCTTTATGGATAAAGCGATTTTACCGTCCTCCGCAATACTGAGGATCATGACTTTAACAACGTCATTCTCCTTTACAAAATCGGTAATCTCCTTTACATAACTGGAAGCGACCTCAGAGATATGAACCATTCCGGTTTTACCTTCTCCCAGATCTACGAAAGCACCGAATTTTGTAATACCGGTTACTTTACCCTCAACAATTTTTCCAACTTCAAGCTGCATAAAAAAATTAGTTCCTCCTTAAAATTCAGCACCGTCAGCTGCCAGAAACGTCTACAAAGATCCGTTCGTCAGGGTACACATAACCGAGTTTTTCCCGTGCAATGCGCGCGATATATTCGCTGTAATGCTCTTCGCCCAACATCGTTTTAAGCTCTTCATTTGTCTGCTGCTGCGTTTGGATTTTTTTATTAATCTCCTGCAGTTCCTGATCTTTTTGCGCAAGATCCATTTGAAGCATAAAAAAAGAAATCAAACCATAGCACAAAAATCCGATTAATATCAGACGCAAAAAAATGCTTCTGCGCTTTTTTGTTCCTTTCTTTTTCACGAACGGCATCCTCCTTCTTTACGTTTTTGGTGTAACTTTAGTAAATTATACACCACATTCCCGGGAGGTTGCAAGTTGTTTTCAAGATTTTTTTCGTGTTTTTCCCACTTTTGTGCTCTGGAAGCTCTGTGTTTTTGAAACTTTTTCCTAAAATATTTGAAAACAGCAATCCACGGTTTGGAAAGCAGTCGCAAAAATCGTCTGATTAGCCGCACGATCCAATCGGCAAACTTCATAAAAAGTGCGCTGATCGAAAAATGACAAATCAGGAACCCAAGCGATTCTCCAATTAATCCATAAATACGAATCTGCCCTGAACAAAAGCGTACAAAAAACAAATATGTAAACAGCGCTGCACTAAGGAAAAATAAAAGATCGCAGATAAGCGTTAATGTCTTTCGGTTTCCGCCGATCAGTCTAACAACCTGAAATAAATCGAAATAGCAACTCAAAAAAACACCCAAAAGACAAGAGTAGAGAAAAATCAACGTTTGTTCCGCAAGCGTTATTATCATAGTATTCACCCCGCTACCGGAACAGTTTTGCAAGTATTCCCCCGCTCTTTTTCTGTACTTCCGTATAGGTCATAGACCATATTTCTCCGTCCATCGAGAGTTCTCCTGTTTCCACATTGAGTTTACTGACATGCAAATCATACCCTTTTATCGTCAGTTCCCCCATTTGTGTGTAAACCACTGCTGTCTGCTCATCAAAATTATCAATATCCATTACGCCGGAAATACTTAAATGCTTACGATCCTCCAAAACAACGTTATGTGGGAGCTTTAACTGCGTTTTTCTTCCATCCTTGACACCACCCTTGTTTAAACCCCGGCGCATATAAGGCCTGACAGGTCTATCAATGACTGCCTAAGCGTTTTAAAATCGCATACTCTCCCTTTGGCAACGCAATTTTAAGACAAGCAGGCAAAACCAATCGCTTATTTTATACTTATTGCGAAATACCAATTTTTATTACAGAATAATAAAATTTGCGGTAATGCTCTTTTGTATCGAAACAAATTTTCAGTCTATGTAAGGATGTACCTGTCATCTGGAAAGATGGATTTTATCTATTTATTTGACACCGCTATTTTCGAATACAGCTCTCATTTTTGTGACTTTATGGGTATAAAGGTCTTATCTTGAAATTCATAAATTTGTGATGTTTCAAAAGGAATCTCTTCTTCTCCGTGCGTTGTAAAAATTAAAGTGCCTCCATTGTTCACATATTCTTTCAAAGTTTCCCATACCAGACAAACCATCTCTTTGTCTAAGGCATTAATCGGCTCATCCAGTATCAAAATTTCCGGATCTTCCATAACCGCTTGAGCCAAACGTAATTTCTGTCTTGTTCCAAGCGAATAAGTTTTATATTTCTTGTTTATAAATTCATCCAATTTTAAAAGCGACACTACTTGAATTATTTTGGATTTCGTTATTTGTTTATTAATACTTGCAAGCAGCATTAAATTGTCCATGCCTGTCATATAACTGATAAATTCGGGAGAATTGATTGATACACCAGCGTTTTGAATAAAATCGCTATCTTTTCCGATTTTGATCTTACCTTTATATATAACTTCTCCGGTGTCCGGAAGAGAAAATCCACACAGCGTTTTTAGCAATACACTTTTGCCGCAGCCATTATAGCCCTTTATAAGATAGCTTTTTCCTTTTTGGAAAACTAAATTGACATTTTGGAAAACCAAGTTGTTTTTAAACGATTTAGCTAAATTTTTTGTTTCTAAAATATATTCCATGATTTCACTTCCCATCATAATTCTATCGTTTTTAAGGTCCGATAAAATGAAACATAAAGCATTCCCCAAAGCAGTATCAATACCGTTATGGTAAGAGCTGCAAATAAAAAATTCTCTGACATTGTAACAATTGAGATTCCGGGTACAAACATATCAACAACCGAGATCAGAAACAGCCCTAACAGGGTAAAGGAGGTTGCAATTCCGGTATTGTGCTTTAGCATAATTCGTGTCGTAACAATGTAAATTATATTAAGCAGACAATAAGTTTTTACCAGATACAGTAAAAAACACCCGATAAAATCTTGGAGAAAAACAAGCTGTCCCTCCACTATATAAGCAGTTATTCCCCAAACCAGTATTAATATTGTCAATACCGCCAAACAATGTATAAGTCCGCGTTTAAATATAATAAATAAATAGTGATTTTTACTGCCATAACGAATAAAAAACATATGCCGCCTGTTTTGCAAAAATTCGGTAGCAGATGTTAAAAAACTAAAAACGCAACAACCCATTAACGAAAAAAATCCCAGTTGAAAAATATAATTAATATGTGCCACGTTGTATTTTTCATAAAAAGTCATGTTAAAAAACACGATTGAAAACAAATTGTTAAACGTCCGATCCACCCCAATTGTATCAAGGTACAATGCCGCATACTTGGAAACAATATAAAACACAATAAAATAAAAAGCAAATGAAATTACATTGGTAACATATTTTTTATATCCCATATCAACCTCTTTCTCTTTTTGTCGGTATGCAGAATATTATACCCATAATAATATAAGCAAACGCGATCCCCAAAAGCATATGAACCGTATACGAAATATATCCGAGGTTAAATGTCGGTATTTTAAAAATATTATATGTATCTAAAACGCTGTTAAAGGATAGCAAACTGCCAAACACCGTCACTATAAAAGCGCTTATGATACCCGATATCGTATTAAATTTATAGCTGATCACTAAATAAATCAGAGTAATAAAAATTGTCAAAAACGCCATTCCCACAGCAAAAAAGAGTATGCCGAAAAAATCAATATGATTATTACTTAAATAGGAGAATAACAAGCTTATCCCCAATATTGACAGCAGGTAGTTCGTTATAGTCAGGAACAATGACCTGAAAACAAAAAACAGGGAATGCCTGAGCGACTTAAATCTCACTAAGTAAAACTGAGAATTAATATTAATATTCCTTATTAAGTATAAATAAGCAATGCCATAGAAGGTAATCAACAAATTGTTTTGAAAATAGTTCGTATCTTCACCGTTTGTCAAAATCATTATGTATTCCGAATTGCATAGGTAGGCAGATAACAAAGCATATATTATCAAAAAAAATATAATTTCCGCTTTTTTAATCAACTTAGCTGCCAATTCTTTCATTCCCCTTAATGTAAAAATCCAAACCAATAACGGATAAAACAATTACAGGCAAAAAGCTTATCAATGCGGCGTAAGTTGGTGCATCGGCACTGGACGCATAGATAAAATAAGACGGTGACAAATAAGATACGGTTATATCAAACTGTTCCATTAGCGAAAACACTAAAGTAAATAGAATAAAATAAGCGGACGGAATAAAGACCGCAATGTATTTTTTATGAACATATAACGAAACAATCATTGTGGCAAATCCATAAACCGCTATTGCAATAAAATATTTGATAAAGCCTTCTAAGAAATAATATAAATACATATGGTTTTTATAAAAATCCGAGCCAAAAACATCTGCAAATAATGTTCTTGAAGCAAAATCGGACGTTTCAGGATTATTAAAAATCAATCCCAAACAAATGCAGCATAAAAACCTAAATATACAACCATTCCTGCAATAATAACGTGCGAAAGGATCGATTTTAAAACAAAGCGCTTATATGAACCAACTCTAACATAAGCGTTTTGAAAAAAGCCTTCTTTTTCTACAATAAAATGATATACCGCAAAAGAGGCCAACAACGGAGTAATCACTTCAAATATCTGATAAGATTCAATCAGAAAATATTCCATTTTATACCGAAAAGCTAAATATGATTGCAGCGAATCTTCAATCGCCTCTGTCCTTGGCACATAATTAAATAGCGTAGATAAATAGTTCGAGGTAAAAAGCCAAATTATTACGGGGATAACACTCATAAATAGCAGCAAAAACAAATTGTATTTATTAAACAATCGATTTTTATAAACCATCTAGCTATCGTCCCTCCAGTTTAATTTGTAGTCAAGGGCCGCATATTGGCCCTTGACTGCTTTTAAATACGACGAAATTTTTACGGCGCCCAACGGCCTGAAATTTGCACACTGGGATTAATAAAATGCTCTCGCCAGCCGTAAAGGATACAGGTACTACCACTGCTGGCCCTCGATGTACCGGATCTATATTCTGAATAAGGAATCAGTAGGGGAGTAACCACATCGCTGCCTGCCTGTTGGATAGAATACCAAACTTTGATATTGGGGCCGGATGTATAGCTGATATAAAACTTTTTATCGTTGTCGGTACAAGTTTTATATCCTATATCTTCCGCATGCGGGCCAATCCATTGGTTATTGTACGATGTTGTGTCCTGAGCAGACACAATCATACAAATTGAAATTGCACATAAAGCAAGAATGCCGGTGACCAATAACTTCGCTCGTTTCATTAATTTTCCTCCCTTTGATAGATATTTGTCCGGACACCTACAATATAGCAATATATTGCTATATTGTAAACGGCAAATTGATACAATTTTACAAAAAAAATGTGATTATTGACTAATTTCAGAAATATAATGTTATAAATATTGTAAATCTGTTATCTATTTGATTAAAAACGCAAAAACAAAAAGCAGCTTGTTAGACAAGCTGCTTTTTAAGGTTTATTTACTGAATCACTTCGTAATGCTCAGCGGCATCCTCTTTTTTAGCATACTCGCTGACTTTTACGACCTTTACCTTTAGTGGGGTAGAACCCATATTAATCTCAATTACATCGCCCGGTTTTATGTCGTAAGAGGCACGGGCGACTTTACCGTTTACCACAATTTTTCCGGCATCGCACGCCTCGTTCGCCACTGTACGACGTTTAATCAGACGAACAATCTTTAAATATTTATCCAGCCTCATAATTTCTTCCTTCCTCGTAACGCCGTTTTCAAGAATGGAAAAAGGGCTGTGCTTTTAGCACGGCCCTCTTATATTCCAAATAAACCTTATTGCTGCGAGCAACAAGGTTCCCGGGTACCCATTCGCAATCTTTGATTGCGCTCAATGGGTGGGGTTCTTATCGCGAGCTCTCTGCGAGCAACAAGGTTCCCGGGTACCCATTCGCAATCTTCGATTGCGCCCAATGGGTGGGGTTCTTATCGCGAGCTCTCTGCGAGCAACAAGGTTCCCGGGTACCCATTCGCAATCTTCGATTGCGCCTAATGGGTGGGGTTCTTATTTCGCAACAGCGTCTTTTAGAGCTTTACCAGCTTTAAAAGCCGGAACCTTTGTAGCAGCAATAGTGATCTTTTCACCGGTAGCAGGATTTTTGCCCTCTCTTGCAGCACGATCGCGAACTTCAAAAGTGCCGAAGCCAACCAACTGAACTTTTTCACCAGCTACCAAAGAATCAGAAATCGCAGCGATTACCGCGTTAACGGCTTTATCAGCATCTTTCTTAGAAATGTCAGCTTTCTGAGCTACAGAATTAATCAAATCGGTCTTAGTCATTTTTTGAAACCTCCGTGTTTTTATTATCCAATAGGTATGAACCTATGATTGGACTTGTTCTTTTGCCAGCGCCCAAAGACGATTGAGTTCCTCTAATGAAGCTTTTTTCATATCAACTCCACCGGACTGCGCCAGCTTTTCCACTTCTGTAAATCTGCGAATGAATTTTTCGGTAGATCGTGTAAGACTTTCCTCAGCATCCAAATGAAGAAAACGCGACACATTAACGCAGCTAAAGAGCAAATCGCCAAATTCCTCATCCATCGCAGAAGAATCTCCGCTCGATACAGCTTCTTTAAGCTCAATAAGCTCAGATTCCAAATCGCCTACCGCATCGGACAACGCCGGGTAATCAAATCCTGTTTTGGCCGCCCTTTGTTGAACTTTTGCGCTTCGCATCAATGCAGGAAGTGTTTTGGGGACAGAACGCACTGCATCGCTTTGCGTTTTCTGTCCTTTTTCTTTCTTTTTAATTTCATCCCAGTTTTTCAAAACCTCTTCCGAGGTTTCTGCGGTAACATCTCCAAAAATGTGAGGATGACGAAGAATTAACTTTTTGCAAATACCATCGCAGACATCATCAAAGGAAAATGCTCCCTGTTCCGCTTCCATTTGAGTATGAAACACAACCTGAAGCAAAACGTCTCCGAGTTCTTCCAGAAGCAAGGCTGTATCCTTGTTGTCAATCGCCTCAACAACCTCATAAGTTTCCTCAATAAAATTCCGCCGAATACTCTGATGAGTCTGTTCTCTGTCCCAAGGACACCCACCGTCTCCGCGGAGGATACGCATAATCTGAAGCAGGTCGTCGATCCGGTAGTTTTCTTTAAATTCAAAGCTCATTTTAAACCCCCTACCTTCAACGTCCAGAAAACTCATGTATCTATATTACCGCATAAGCTTCATTTTTTCAAGTGCTTTTACCACTTTTTTCCCACCCGGCACTAAGACCAGATCGTTTTTCCCCACCGCTTTGACACAAATTGCAACGATTATATATACAAATACGGAAACCCCCACCGCTAAGGCCACTGAAAGGCTTTCGGGACACCATCGAATCAAAAGCGAATAAGATGTTTTGGCGGCAATCCCGCAGATTCCGCCGGCAAAAACAGGACGGAGGAAAATATCGGAAAAATCGAATTTTGTTTTTGTAATTCGCGCTAGCGCTAAAAATTCCATAGAAAAAATTAGCAGGTAACAAATTGCTGTTGAAAACGCTGCACCGTTTACATGCAAAGCCGGAAGCGACATCAAAATCAAATTCAGCCCAATTTTCACCCCTCCGCCCACTGCCATGTGACGCACCGGAAGCTTTGCGTAACCCAGAGCTTGCAAAATGCTGAATAAAAGCAGTGATCCGGCCTGAAAAATCACCCCTATACCCATGATTGCCAAAACAGGGGCTGCAATATTCACTTCTTCGGTTCTGGAAGAAAATAAAACCGATAAAATCGGATGAGCCAAAAAAGAAATTCCGATTCCGGAGGGCACGGTAACCAGTGCTGTAACTCGAATCACAAGTTCAATATTTCTGCGGGTATATTCTTTATTTCCTTGCGCCCAGCTTGATGCAATATTTGGCAAAGCGCTTTTGGCAAAAATCCCGGCTATCGCCGGAATAATTCCAAAAATCGATACAGCAAGCCCGGTATAGCACCCATAAAGATAGTTCGGAAGATCTGTGAGAGACATTCCTGCAGGGATCGCTCCCTTACAAACCTCGAGTAATTCTGCACTGTGTTCCCGCACAAGAAAGTTAAGCCGGTTCATCATCGACAGCAAATCAATTAACGAAGTAATATTCAGTACAAATCCACCAACGCAGATTGGAAAAGACAAGTAAACCAGCTCTTTAAAGAGAGAACGTATCCCGGCAGGACGCGGTGACGCTGCGCGTTGTGAAGATGTAATACTGTCGTTTCGATAATAGCGAATTATCAGATAACCGGCCCCGGCTATGTTGCTGATACTGACTCCAATCACAGAGGCTGCGGCCGCAAACGGAAGCGTCACTGCATTAAGCTGTTCCTCACTTTGTATCACGATTCCGAAGACAATACCGTTAAGTTCAAACTGTCCTCGCGCATAAGACATAACCCAAACGGCAAGTCCGAGTCCTGCGGCGAGTTTTACCGTCATCTCCACAACCTGTGAAATCGCTGTGGGACGCATATCACACAATCCTTCGAAATATCCACGGTACGCCGAAATAATACAGCCGAATAAAACTGTAGGTGCGATAGCGATTACAGAACAATAAGCATTTGGATTTTTCACGGCATGAACAAAAAAACGAGCAAAAAGAAGCATAATTGCCGTTCCGGCAATCCCCATAAGGAGATAAACGGCCAATGAAATCCGAAAAATTTTTCGAACGTCTTTATAACAGCCACGGGCTGAGTTTTCAGCGATCATTTTTGATACAGCAGCCGGGAGCCCGCCGATTGCCAGAGAAAAAACGGGTGAAAAAAGCATATAGGCCGTATTATAATATCCCATTCCGATTCCGCCCAAAATATTGGTAAGCGGAATTTTAAACAGCAATCCTAAAATTTTTACAATGACCAAAGACACTGCCAATATCGCTGCTCCGTGAATAAAGCTCTGTCGATTTCCTTTCATATTCCGCCTCCCAGGACGGAAAAACCGCCCGACGTTGTCATACTAATTTGTATTAACAACATCGGACGGTTATACACTACAGCTTTAAAAGAATCCCGTTAATCAGCTCTATAAATGCGCCGGACCGCCGGGAGGCAACTTCATTTACATCTTTGTCGGACAGCGGTTTTAATGAAATACCAGCCGCAGGATTTGAAATACAGGAAATTCCGAGCACATTCATTCCACATTGAACAGCTGCGATTGTTTCTGCCACAGTAGACATTCCAACTGCATCCGCTCCCAGTATCCGCAGCGCACGAATTTCCGCCGGTGTCTCAAACTGCGGCCCCGGCATATAGGCATAAACGCCTTCCAAAGCCGGCAGTTTTTGCTCCGCCATTACCGAAAGTGCAATTTGACGCAGTCGCTTATCATAGGCATTTGACAGATCAAAAAAGCGTTCGCCAAAAAGTGGCAGATGTGAACCTTTAACCGGGCTGTCGTCGAAAAAATAAAGATGATCCGAAATGCAGAGAAAATCACCCACTTGAAACTTCGGAGAAATCCCCCCTGCCGCATTAGTCAAAATCACCTGTTTTATTCCCATCAGATAAAGAAGTCGGATATAAAACGCCGTATCGGCCAGAGAGTATCCCTCGTAGGCATGTACGCGCCCGGAGAGTACAATCACTTTTCTTCCCGCTGCTTCGCCATAAATTAATTGTCCTTTATGAGTGACATTAGTTGCTACGGGTGCATGTGGAATTTCTGAATAATCAAGCCGTACCGGATTTTTTAATGTTTCGGAAAACATTCCTAAGCCGGATCCTAAAACGACTGCAGTTTCTGCATCAAAAGGAATACGGCCGCCTACAAAAGCGGCGGCCTCACGATAACTCTGTTCTGTCAGAATCATTTATTCCTCCGTATTCTCAAAACGGCTCCCGCATTTTACGCAATAAACCGCATCTTCCGGATTTTTGGCACCGCAAGTATTACAAATCACCTGCTTTTTTAAAAAGGCAATTTTTGCTTCAACTTTTGCCCGTTCGGCGTGAAGATCGTCGACTTCTTCAACAACAGAGGCGATTAAGCCATCATCCTCATAATTCGCTTTTTTCATGTTATAAACAGCACTTCCGAGCTTTTCGTATGCCTTTTTAATTTCCGAATTAATCTGAGAAACACGCAACTTTAATTTAGATATCCCCACTACTCTCTCTGCGGTTTTGCCCGCTGTTTCCGCGATATCTTTCGCCAGACCTACAACATTATCAAAATTTGCCATATAGAACGCTCCTTTCGCAAATAAACTTCTTTCTAATATATGTCATTATAAACCGTTAAAATGAATATTTCAACGGTTTCCTCAACCGATAAATTCCTGCAGCAGCGATTTTGAAGGAACCTTTTTTGTTTCAATTTCATCAAATCGGAGCATTTTACGATAAAGCTCCTTAGCCTGTACACCATATTGCGGATCTTCTGCCACTTCTTTAAGCATTGGAAGAATCAGCGGCTTATAAACAAGCGGCTCATAACAATGAATCGTATTAAGCATCGTGTCAGCATATGGATAAAACGGTTTGATAAACATATTCTCCCCTTCACAAACTCCCGGCCACATTCCGTAAGTCATACGAATCGATGCCCCACGGTGTTTAAAATCACGAATAGAACGGCGAAGAAATCGAATCTCCCTGGAAGAAAACAGTAATTCCCTTCTCACATAAAAGGCGCTATCAACATCCATGCAAATCTTAAAAAACGAGTCATAATCAAGCCCATAAGTCACCAGTGGGTTTAAAGCGTGAATTCCTTCTAACAAAACAACGCTGTCACGCTCCAATCGCAAAAGATTTTCGCCCTCCGATTTGGATTTTACAAAATTAAAATTCGGCACCTGTGCCTCCCCGCGGTATACAAGGGACCAGATTGTTCGGTTCAGCAAAGAAAGATCCAGTGCCTGAACCGAATCATATCGCGGACTGCCGTCCCGATTTAACGGAAGCTTTTTAAACTCGAGGAAAAAATTATCAAGTGATATTACAACCGGATTAAGTCCACGGCGTTTCAGCTCATCGGTAAGGCGATAGCTCGTAGTCGTTTTCCCGGATCCGGATGGCCCGGAGACCAAAATCATTCTTTTTTCTTTTCGATGAGATAAATATTGCTCCGCAGTTCGCTCAATCACGCCTTCATAGGCACGTTCAGCCGCGTCAATCAGTTCTGCCTCGTCTGTTTTTTTACAATGATTTAGAACCTCAACATCAAAACAATTTGCTTGTGGACAGTCGTTTCCTTTCATAAAATGTCTTCACCCGTTCTTTCCTGTGGAGCATTTCGTCAAACTGACTGATATATTCATACGGAAATTTATAATTAAAAATTCTTTCAATAAGGCCGGAATCCCGATCTACCAATTTAGTCACAGCACCCGCACCAAGAGCCAAAATCGTTTGCAGTTCTTCCATGATATAAATATTATAAAGTCCCTCATAACCCGGCTTGCAAAATCCCACGTTTTCCAGATTCTGAAGCGTATTTTTCTGCCGATAGAGATAATACGGATGATATCCTGCATCTTCCAATACCCGTTGAGAATAGTCCGCCATTGCCGAAGTCGGATTGTTGCGGATCATCTCGAGAGACTCCGCATCCTGATAAAGGCTGGAAGAGCGTTTAATCGAAAGAGTATGTACCGTAATATTTTCCGGAGCAAGGATTAATGCCGTTTCCATTGTCTTTTTAAAACCGTCGAGCGTATCTCCTTTAAGCCCCGCAATAAAATCCATATTAATATTGTCAAAGCCAAGCTCTCTGGCAAGATGATAACAATCAATCACCTGCTCAGCTGTATGTTTTCGACCTATTTCTTTCAAAACATCATTTTGAAAGCTCTGCGGATTGATACTGATTCTGGTAGCACCCGCATCTTTAATTGCAATCAGCTTTTCTTTTGTGATGGTGTCAGCCCGTCCTGCTTCAACGGTATATTCTTCGCAACCGGACAAATCGAAGCTCGCACTAACTTCAGAGAACAGCTCTGTAAGCTGTTGTGCCGTTAACACCGTAGGCGTACCGCCACCAAAATAAACCGTTTTTAGCTTTAATCCAAGTTCATCAGCCATTCTTCCGGTTTCTTTAATTTCTTGACGAAGTGTCAACAGGTAATCCGGGATCAGTTTCTTGGCCTGCTCAACCGAATGAGAAACAAAAGAACAATACTGACATCTGGAAGGACAAAACGGGATGGACAGATAGAGGCTGAAATCATTTTCATCACGTTTTGAAAGAACATGCCGTTCCACCTTTGCCGTTTCAAGCAACAGCTTTGTTTTTTGCGGTTTCACTTTATAATTTTCTTCAAGGTCATCAATAATTTGTTTATCTGTTTCGCCGTCTTCCAATCGAGAGGATACCAACTTAACCGGGCGAATTCCTGTAAGAATACCCCATTTGGGGCTGATCCCGGTAAGTGATTCTAAAAGTTCATAAATTAAAACACCGAAAACGCGTTCACACTCAGCAGAAGCATCCGATCGGAAACGATTAACCGTTTCCATCCGATTGACTGTCTCGCCCTTATACCGCACTGTCACCATCAAGCGATATTCCTCTGTTTCTTCCGTTAGAGTTGTCACCACCGCATTCGGATCATCCTGCGTATTCTCATATGAAATACCGAGCTTAATCATCGGAAAAAACATTTTAATTAAATGCTCAAGCTCGTATTTATACGTATGCCCATTAAGATAAAGAGTCATAATTCGCTCCTAAAAAGGATTTGTTTTTCGTTCCGCCTCAAGGGTCGTTTCAGGTCCGTGTCCCGGCAATACCCGATAATTTC
>VOFB01002688.1_pt1 | contig 19273 bp, 27 predicted proteins | sample 5384141 | NCBI WGS metagenome assembly VOFB01 (sample SAMN12384721, study PRJNA508395) | human gut metagenome | isolation source: healthy gut A | host: Homo sapiens | reverse complement strand
GATATGTTCATAATGAAATGAATGTGGTGTCGCCACATATACCAGTTCGACATCAGAATCCCCTACAAGTTCGTCATACGAACCATAAGCATGTGCAAAACCGTATTCTGCCGCAAATTCACATGCCTTTTCATATGAACGCGATGCTACTGCATAAGCATTGGCATTTTGCACGCCTGTATTGTCAATGCCATTTTACCGGCGATATGTCCGGCTCCGATAATTCCTATATTCATAAGTGCCTCCTTTTTCGCAACTATAGTATAACACATCCCTGTCAGCTGTAACAATATTTAAAGGCAAAAAGGCAGCGGCAAAATAAGTACCGCGGCCCGAAAGCCGCGGTACTTTAGAAAGAGAACATAATTTAGACTAATAAGCTTATTTATTTTTTCGATTGACTCAGTTCTGTATATGAACTTTGTGCTTCCTGTCATATCATCTGACTTGCCGCCGAATGACTGATAATCCCTGGATATATCAAGTGTGGCCTTAAGTCTTGTGATTACAGGTGTTATGTCATCAATCTTATCTATAATCGCCTTGATTCCTTCATCATAGAACTTGATGTTCCGTCTGCAAGAGTCCCTGCTCCGTCTGTAATCTGTGAAACAGCGTCCTTAAATGCAGGAGCACTTGTGTTAAGTTTATCAATACCTGCAACATACTCTTTGAGTTTATCCGAAAGAGTTTTTACATTAGCGGTGATATTCTCTGTGTATCCCTGTGACAGCTGTGCACTGCCGGCTGCTGCCGTATCCGTTCCTGCCGTATAAGCGAGGACGCCCTGATAAATGTTGCATATGAATCAAGCGATTCCTTGGCTGATTTAATCTGGGCTGCGCCATCTTTTGCCTTGGTTACAGCAGCATTAATCTGTGTCTGTACCTCAGTTCCTGCCATATTTTCTGCTATGAGTTTTGTCTTCTGGGCTGCTACATTATCGGAAATGGTCTTTTAACCTTATCCGTTGCCATCTGGGCAGTGATTGCTGACTGGACTGTTTCTGACCGCATCTGCGCATCAACCGCTGCGTCTATCTGACTCTTAACCGCTGCCGGAAGCGCATTATACTGTTCCATTGTAAGGTTCTGTGAAGCAAGCACCTTTGGAAGAACAACTGTTGTCTTAATTGTGTTCGTAACCTCAGTCTTAACTGCTTCGGTTACGGCTGCAGTAATCTGTGCTTTCGCTTGCATTTACTTTATCTGTTACGGTTTTCTTTGCAATCTGGGTTGCATATGCTCTCACACTTGTTTCATCGAGAGTGCGTTAACGAGTTTATTAAGCTCAGCCGCATAATTGTCTACGGTAAGTGCCGGAACCTTAATTCCGAGTGCATCAAGACCTGCTGCCTTAAGCTGTGTCTCAACAGTGCCCAGAAGTGTATCATATACCTGTTTGGCCCCGCGTTCAACTGTGCGCTGTTTCCTGAAAGTGTTGAAAGTCCGCTTGAAAGTTCCGCAAGTTTACCGTCTATATATACGACACCATCTTTATAAAGCTTATCCACGCTCTGTGATATCTGGTTAGCATATGTATCAAGTTCGGCAATGCCTTCAATGAGTTCACCGGATTTTATCAAGTAACTGTGTAAGATAACCATGAAGTTCTGATGCACCGTCCACAATCTGTTTCATAGAAGAATCAAGGGTATCAAGTTTGCCCCTCTATTTCTTCCACGGTGTCATCATCATCAATGCTCACTTTATTGAATACATGGTTGGTAGCAACCGTAAGTGTCGTTGCAAGTGAAAACTCCGTTACATCGGCTTTAATTGTTACCGAAGATGGGATATCGATATCTGTACAATCACTAAGTGCCAGGTTATCCGAGAGACCCGGAAGTGCAAAACCTGCTACAACTGTCTTATCACCGTCATCTATGACTTTACCGTTATCAACTGTTATATTCTTGAAATGGTCATTGTCAAGAATCATTCCGCTTATCATAAGAAACGGAACATACATTTCCTCGTTCTTACCATCTATCTCAACTGTTTTTTTACAGTTATTGATGTAATCGAATGTCATCTCAAGAGCTCCGCTCTTGCCGGCTATTTCATCCGCCGATACACTCTGTCCGTCAAGTTTGAAAAGAAATCTTGAATGTCACAGGAACTTCATTGGTTGTTGTACCTCTGTAATAAATATTTTCACCGCCTGCATCCCATACGCAGCTTGAATCACTCATGGTATATCCGGCATCGCTCTTTACATTTACTATATCTGTAAGTCCTGTAGCGTCTGTGAGCTTATCAAGTCCGTCCGGATTCTTAAGGGTTCGCTTACGATAACTTTCTTCACGCTTCCGTCTGCATTGGCGATAACATAAACGGTTTCCTCCTTGTCGACATCAGCATCATTTATAATACTTGCTATATCTGATTTTACTTTTATCTGTAGAGCTCTCTTCCTTCTGTGTAACGCTCTTTTACATCTGTACTGCCATTGCTTCCGGCCGAAACAGCCATTCCGCATCCGAAAATCATAAGTGCGGACATTGTTAATCCGATTGCTTTTCCTATATTTTTCTCATAATATACGCCTTCCTTTCTTATGCTTTTTCTTTCTGACATTAAATCCAATACTTGTATGTGTTATCAGGCCATCAAATACCAGCAGGAATGAAGGTAAAATAAGAATTACCGATGCCATACTGATAAGTGCGCCCCTTGCCATCAATACACAAAGTGAAGAAATAATATCTATTTCCGAATAAACCGCTACACCAAAAGTTGCTGCAAAGAATCCGAGTGCACTTACAAGAATTGATGGAATCGATGTGGCGAGTGCAGTCGTGACAGATGCTTTTCTGTCGGCCCCGCGTGAACGTTCCCTCTTATATCTTGTTGTCATAAGTATCGCATAATCGACAGTAGAACCAAGCTGTATCGTGCTTATACATATCGGAGCGATAAACGGAAGTGTTGTTCCGGTGATATACGGAATACCAAGGTTAATAAATATTGCAAACTGTATTACCGCAACAAGTATTACAGGAAGTGATATACTCTTTAATACTATGAGTATGATTATGAAAATGGCTGCTATTGATATAATGTTTACAACCTGAAGTCATGGTCTGTAACCGTGATAAGATCCTTGGTACAAGGAGCCTCACCTATAAGCATACCGTTTTCGTCGTATTTCTTAATAATATCATTCAGCTCATCAATCTGGTCATTAACCTCGTCCGTTGCTGTCTTATAAGCCGAACTTACAAGAATAAGCTGATATTTATCACCTTTTAAAATACTCTTCAGATCGTCAGGGATAATTTCCTCCGGAATGGCTGTTCCGACAAGGCTGTTAAATCCCATTGCAAAGTTGACGCCGTCAACACTTTCCATCTCTTTCATCATGGCATTGGCATCTTTAGCCTCCATATTGGTGTCCGCGAGTACCATATGTACATTACTCATATCGAACTTCTCATCGAGTTTGGATGTAGCGATTACATAATCTATATCATCCGGCAATGTGGATGCCATGTCGTAGTATACTTCCGTCTTGTTGTAACAGTAAATTGCCGGTACAATTATTATTACAAAAGAACAATGAATACTGCCGGAATCTTTACAATTCCCGAAGCAAATTTATCCATTTTAGGGATAATCGAACGATGTTTTGTTTTCAAGAACTTTATCAAATATAAGCAATAACGAAGGAAGTATCGTTACACATCCGATTACGCCGAATATAACACCCTTTTGCCATTACTATACCCAGGTCAACACCGAGTGTAAAACTCATGAAACACATTGCAAGGAATCCTGCCACCGTTGTGATCGAGCTGCCGATTACGGATGTGAACGTTGCTTTTACGGCATGCGCCATGGCACGTTCCTTATCTCCGTCATAACGTTCCTTCTGTTCGTTGTAACTGTGCCAGAGGAATATCGAATAATCCATTGTAACTGCCAACTGTAACACCCGCAGCCAGAGCTTTTTGTTATATACGATATTTCACCAAGGAATATGTTGCTGCCAAGGTTATAAAGGATTGCCATTCCTATACTTACAAGGAACAAAATCGGTGCAACGAATGAATCAAGAAGAATCATCATTACAACAAGACAGCAGGCAACCGCGATTCCTACATATATTGCCTCTTCTTTCTCACACAAATCCTTCAGATCCGTTACCAGAGCTGACATACCAGTTACGAAGCAATCCTTACCGCATACACTTCTGACATCTTTAATTGCCTGAATCGTGTCATCACTTGATGTCGATGTATCGAAGAACACAGCCATCATTGTAGTATCACCGTTATTAAATGCATTGTAGTATTTCTCCGGAAGCATTTCCATAGGTATGGATATATCTGCCAGTGAGCTGTACCACATAACAGTATCTACATGATTTACATCCTCAAGCTTTTTGTAAGGTCTGCGATGTCTTTTCTCATCCATCCCTTCCACGACAATTAATGAAAATGCTCCCTTGCCAAAATCATCGAGAAGAATATTCTGGCCCTTTACGGTATCCATATCCTCCGGCAGATATGTGAGCATATCATAATTAATACGTGTTTTTACCATCCCTATTACGGACGGTATGAGCAAAAGCACTGCAATGATAATAATCAGAACCCTGTGCTTAACTACCCATTTACCGAATTTAATCATGTTCTCATCTCCTTCTTTCATCTGAATCCTTGGTTATTTTATACATAAATGTTCACAAAAAACACGCAAAAAAAAGCAATGTCGGATTTTCCGACACTGCACATTATTTGTTGGAATTATAGACAGATATTTAATTCTGTCGTTTATCATATTCTCCTGCGCGCACAAGCATTTCATGTATATTGCCATCAAAGAGATAAGCGAGTTTATCAATGATCTCACCCGGCTCCGTTATCATACCTTCTTCAAGCCATTTGAATACCGCCTATAAGCGTATACTTATATATATCAGTAACAAGCCTTATATCTTCAGGACCGGCATTGGAGCCTTCTGCCTGTGACGACACCACCTCCATAAAAAATACTGTCACATACCTCATTCAGATATTTGTTGAGGCGCTCACGGCTGACTGATTTATATACATGATAAATTGCTTTCTTATTATCTATAGCAAAAGACATGGCTTCTTTAATTCCGTCCGCCCATGATTCATACTCAGAATGCTTATTTACTATTTTACCTGTCTCATATTCAAAAATCTTATTGATAAGATCATATATGTCCTCAAAATAATAATAAAATGTTGAACGATTGACACCACATTTATCAATAATATTCTTAACTGTTATCTTATCCAGCGGATGCTCATTAAGCAAACTGACAAACGCATCAACTATTGCTTTCTCCGTAAAAGCTGACACCCCGCACCTCCGTCTTAATCCACATACGTATTACTTTGTTAATTTCTTCACATGCCTTCATAAAAAGTTCCATTCCTTCATCAGAAAGCGAATATATGCCATATAACGCCGCATTCTTATCATCTGAATCCGAACCGTTATAGTATGCATGTGCACTTATAATAACAGCATTATCATCTGTTACGCAACCTTTTTTCCGTATTTACCGATGATTTGCAACAAATTATAATACAAGTCAGTATTATTGCTTACATAATCAAACCAATACTGTGAAATAAAAGCTTTGTCAGCCGTCAGCGCACCCACACTCATAGTTGCCGACTCAAATTTTTGTCATGGACTATATCAAGAAATTCTTCATATGAGACCGTTGATTTAGCATAATTCATAAGTAATTCAAGTGTTTTAGGTGTCTTATATGAAATAGGCAGCCGTTGCTGCTGATATTCCTGTGAGAGTATATCCGGCTGATAGATATAAGCTATATACAATGTCCCTATTGTACTTGAATAATCTGTCATAATCACATCCAAAAGATTATTATTCTGCTCTATCTCTTCTTTGATACAATCATAAATTGCATGAACCTGACTGTTATCAAGGCTTATGAAATCCATGTCAACATATGAATTATTTGTATATTTCCTGAGATAATTTCCGCTTAATGAATCATTGCGCTTTGTTATACTGTAAGCGACCTTTGACAGTGTCTTTGGTTTAAGATTTACATTACGTTTATACCTGTGTCCATCCTGATGTACTGTCACAACGCATCTTGTCAACATATCATAATAATCTTCTGTACCATCATTATATTCATCCGCAATTGCGCTTATGCAGTCGGCATCATATATCTTTCTGTCAAGCTTGTCCCAGTTTATATCATAATTATCAAGCTGATACGTTGCCACATCTTCAATTTCAATGTATTGTGTACGCTCAGGTACTATCCTGTAACTGTTAATTCCATATACAACTATTTTCATAGCGGCGAAAGTAACCGCTACCAGTATTATAAGGATTGGAAGTTGTTTCAGGCTTCTTCCAACCATACTCCATTTGTGTGATGTAAGCAATTCATACATTATATATACAAGAACAGCCAACACAAACATTACCGCTGCGTAAAACAAATGTGCCATTGAGCCGTAATTGGTAAAATAAGACATAAGAAAGCCGACTCCGACAAGGCTGCAAAGATATGCCGAAACCATTCTCAACACCGACTGTACTCCGTATGTAAAGGCTTGGTTTCTGAGCTGTTTCGCTCTTACGGTGCATAGATGAATGCTCCCAGAATAAAATACACCATTCCCTCAACAACGGTAGGGATGACCGCATCAAAACTCCCGATATCCGTCCGTTACCGGTCATTTTCCGCATTATCTGTGTAAGAACATTGCCGCTATCAAGAAATTTTGACATAATGTCACTAACCGGATAGCATTCTGCCACCGAACCAACTATATCGATAACTGCAATTATCATAAAACGCGGAGCCAGCATTATAACACCGGACACTACAATATTACTGAACAATGTACCCGACAATGAAATACCTGCCGATAACACTCCGATAAAAAAGAATGCCAACGCAAAAGTCTTCACCGCAGTAATCATCAGGCTTCTGCATTCCACCTTGACCCTTGGAAGGCTGCCGCACATGACGCTTATTGTAAATGTCTCAACAAAAATCATTATAATGGTCCACAGCACTACTGCCATTATTATTCCGACAAATGCAGGAAGACGCTTAACAGGTATAGCATGATAGAAATCACAGCTGTTTCTCTTATTAAGGAAATTAAAGGCCACCAGCATCATTATCGGTACTATAATAACTGCAATAGCCGCTGATACGATCATCATGTATTTTACATCAAAAACATATACCGCCTGCGTGGCTGCAACAGAATAATTATTGGTTACACTGCGCACACTTATATTTGCCCCAATCGGAACCATTATGCCAATCAAAGCATATATTATACACCCAAGTATTCCGACTATCTTAAGCTGTCTGAATGATTCTTTAAAAAAGGCCCATTGCCGGTCTGAAATTCATTATGCACGGTCCTCCTTCTCAAATATTTCGGGATTAAATACATATCCGAGTGTCTCCATCTCATATGTAAAAACTTCCTCAAGTGTAAGAGGCAGGATATCAAGAATTGCCGGTTTCATAGCCTTTAGATGTTCTGCAACCGCTTCCTTGTCACCTCTCATTATAATATTAGAAACCGAACCATGTTTAGAAAAATGCAATATATCAAACCCATCAAACATACTTCTGTCATATTTTTCCACAAACGCAATCTGAATCTTAAAAAGTGATGTTTTAAGATCAAGTATGTCGCTCTCAAGTACAAGACCACCTTTATGAAGCAGCGCAAGCTGGTCACAGGTATCTTCAAGTTCCCTGAGTGAATGTGACGTCATTATAACAGTCATATTATTATCTTCGACATCCTGGCAAACCATATTCTTAACAAGATTTCTCATAACCGGATCCAGGCCGTCAAATGTCTCATCCAGTAAAAAGATACTGCGGATGCGAACTTACTGCCAGTATTATTGCAGCCTGTCTTTTCATTCCTTTTGAAAAAGTACTCACGGACTTATTAATATCGAGCTTGAACATCTCACTTAATGAACAGAACCTGTCCATATCAAAATTACTGTATACACAATTATAAAATCCGGCCATTCTCTTCATTGATGAATTATTAACAAAATATAAATCATCCGGCACGAATGCAAGCTTATTCTTGACCTCAGGATGTTCATATACCGGAATACCGTCGATATACACATTTCCTTTATCCGGCTTATATATTCCGGCAATAAGTCTTAAAAAAGTGGATTTTCCGGAACCGTTGGAACCGACCATTCCATATATACATCCGTCCTGTATACTGCATGTTACACCATCAACAGCATTGTACCCATCAAATGTCTTGGTAATACCTTCTATATTAATCATTATAAACGGCCTCCTCCCTATACACTTCTTCAACTACATCTATTATTTCAGACCGGCTTATCCCGGCCATCTTCATCTCACGAAGTTCATCACGTATCTTTCCGAGGCTGCTCCGCTTGGCCATAGTCAACGCATCCTTGGCTTTTTCCGATACAAAAGAACCTTTACCCGGAACAGAGAATATCAGTCCTCTTCTGTCGAGTTCTGCGACTGCTTTCTGAATTGTATTCGGATTTACAGACAATTCGACGGACATACTGCGAACAGACGGAATCTTATCACCTGCACGCAAAATGCCTGCAAGGATAAACTTTTCCGTCTGTTCAACAATCTGTTCATATACCGGTATTCTCGACATTACATCTATCTGATACATCCGTCTACTCCCAATTCCTATATTTAAAAGCATCAACTGTACTATGCTAACTAGTACACTTGACAACGATAATATATCACGGGAATTTAACAATGTCAACCATTATTTTTATTACTTTATCCTTACCATAGCCGGTCCGGAATATGATGCTTCGTTGTACATGGCCGCAGAAAAAATCATATTTTTATGGGCTTCGAACATATTTTGCTCACACTTTGTCCGGTAACCGGGGTTATCCTGCCGTTCTCACACAAATATGCCAGTCTGAACTCTCCGCCGAAACTTCCGTCCATTGCATCCATCTGAAAATCAGAGAAGCTTTTCACCATGATATAGGGTTCTTTTTAATACTTCTTCATCCGTGCCACGGTTATTACATCTGATACGATTATATTCACCGATGGATTCAATGCCAAGATATGATGAGTACGCATGATTACCGTGAAGTGTCTTTATAATTCCGTTTTCGATAAGAGTATGATCATTCTTCTCAACACCTTCACAGCTGTACGGAACATCGGCCATTATATCTATGCTGATCTTGTCACCGGCAGCATCAGGACATACATCTTTTTCGCATTCGTAATCGGAATATCCCGGATAAATATAAGAAGCGTTACATCTCTCTGTGTAAAAAGTAAGGAATTCACCCACCGTATCATCACAAAGGATCAGCGGATATGCGCTTAAGTCCTCCGGTGCCTTCACAGCTATTGCCCTGTCTTTTTACAGACTGTATCGCATCCTCACATTTACGCCTCAGTGCCTGTTCATCCGGGCTGTCATATTCAAACTGCCTGATAAGTTCAACATCATTGCCATTCAATCTGCTTTGAACGACAAACTCTCCCTTAACGCTCTCTTTGACATATTTTTACATCAACGCCATTACTGTTGGTAATATGGACTGTATTTCTGAGTGCAAATATTTCAGCTGAGTTAATCCACGCATTTTCATCAATATCTGCCGAATAAAGTGTTTTCGCCATTTTTACCGCAATTATGTTAAGACTTCTTATCTCATCAGGATAATCTTCACATGCTCCGCTGCCTGATGGAAGTTCATAATACGGATTATCCGCGTAAAGTGTTGATTTATATGCCTTTCGTATCAGAGAGACTGCATAGTCACATCATCCATTTCGCTGTACAGAAACACATCAACCGAACCAAGGCAGTGCTTTCCTTCCTTATTAAACTCGCGGTACAGCGTAAGCTTTACATCTCTCGTATCCTTGCCGCGCATCAGATCTGCTTTTTTCTTTACCAGAAAAAGTTCTGCACTCTCACGACGTTCTTCATAAATACAATATTTATCTATCTTCTCCGATTGGAGAATCTTAATTATTCTGTCTGTCATAATTATCCTCCTATCCGAGTTTGATTCTGGCTTTGATATAAGGGCCTCCGTCCGACACCTTAACCCATTCTTTATATCCTTTGCCACAGAAACCGCTTCCGCAAAGTTCTGTTACCGGCGACATCATGGTTATTGACTTAAGCAGATCCGGAACATAACCACTCAGAACAATAGGTGAATATATGACACCCGTAAGCTTTCCATCCACTATCTCCCTTGCCATATTAACCATGCACTGTATTCCCCAATTCTTAGGGTCTTCCATTCCACATGTGGCATTTTCCAGCAAAAACCATACTTTATCGATGCTATCATATCATCGAGGCTGTCTTTTCCACCTTCAAAAAAGTGTTTGTCATTCTCGTATAAGCCTTACGTTCATAACTTTCGCGCCTTCCGTTTCCCGTCGGTGCCGTTTTCAGAGCCATTGCTGACTGGGCATCACATATGCCTTTTTTAAGAATACCGTGATCTATTACAACCGTGTCCTGACCAATCGTACCCTCGTCATCGAAATCATAACTTGCCACTTCAATTGCTGCTGTTGCTCCATCATGCATGGTCACAAGTTCTGAAGCAACCTGTTTACCTATATAATTCACTGCAAGTGCCCTGTCTTTATAGAACATATCCATCTCCACGCCGTGTCCGAAAGCTTCATGCGCTATCATTCCGGTAACCTCCGGTGTGCATATGCAGTCATATTCGCCCGGTTTTATCGTCTTTGTATCAAGAAGTTCTATAGCTCCTTTAACAGCACCGGCCAGTCCGTCTTCCATTTTGTCCAGAACACCTATTCCGTCGCGGTTACTGTATGCTTTATAATAAGACCTTACAGCCTCTCCGTTCTTTGCCATTATAAAATAATTTCCTGTCATCCAGAGGACTTTCTCCTTAAGCTCCTTTGACTTTGAAAGGAAATACTTCGTATATATCTGATATTGTGCTCCTGCCTGACAGTCAAGAATCCTGTCATCCATCGCAAGCGCGTGTTTCCTTACTTCACGCAGCTTATCAACAATGACACTGTCATCACATTCGTCGGGGTTACCATGCATCTCATTTTCACTGAAACTCTTTACCGGTATTTCTTCGGGAACATCATATGGAACAAGTTCTATTCCCTCTCTGTTTAGAAGTTCCTCCATCTCATATACCCTGTCTACTTCGGTAATTATCTCTTCTATATTATTCTCTGTCAGTTCACCGAACGAGTATTCAGCAAATGCATGACCGTTGTGAACCTTAATAACGTATCCGCATCCGCTTAAAAGGCCCGACATCGCACATGCAACACCACGCTTTGAAACCGAATAACGCTTGCCTCTGACATCGCTTGCCAGAATGGATGCGTATTCATATCGTTCCCATAGTTTCTCCATAAGATTTTTATAAGTTTTTCTTTCATAATCCCTGCTCTTTCTTAAGATAATCCCTGAAATCAAGGAGTGAATCAAATTTAAGATATACTTTCGGGGCAATTTCGTCATTGTACGGAAGCATATCCGAACCATAACCGGTTTGAGGCCGGCATCAGATGCCGATATCAGCCCATTATATGAATCCTCAACAGCATAACACTCACGGGGCGCAACCCCAAGCAGTTCACACGCTTTAAGATATATATCCGGAGCCGGCTTGCTTTTTTCAATCATATCACCGCCTACAATAACGTCAAAATATTTCACCATATCATGCTGCTTCAGATGATTTTCTACTATATGGCGTCTTGATGAGGATGCTATTGCCACTTTTCTGCCGCTGTTTTTAAGATACTCAAGCAGCTCGATGGTTCCTTTCTTAAGAGGAACACCGTTCTGTTCAACATATTCGGCAAATAGCTTATCCTTAAGGGCATAGAATTCTTCACATGGAAATTCCGGCCCATAAAAATCATATAATACACTATACTGGTATTTGCGGTTAGTCCCGATGCACTTATCTGCCGGTTCCGTAATATCGGACAGTCCCAGTCTGTCAGCTACAACAAACCACGTCTTATAGTATATCCTCTGCGTATCAAACAATACGCCATCCATATCAAAAACAACATTTACCATTATAATTTCCTCGCTTATTCAACCTGAAGCTTTCTAAGTTCGTAAAATTCACCTTTTGCTTCCATCAGTTCATCATATGTACCGTATTCCGTTACTTTTCCTTCGAAATAACGGCAATCTTATCTGCGTTACGTATAGTTGACAATCTGTGTGCAACTATGAATGTCGTACGTTCTGACTTGAGATTATCAAGTGCTTTCTGTATCTCCCGTTCGGAAATACTGTCAAGTGCAGACGTTGCCTCATCCAGAACTATTACCTTAGGATCACGCATAAGCGCTCTTGCAATAGAGATACGCTGTCTCTGCCCACCGCTTAAACCGCCTCCGTGTTCGCCAACTTCACTATCAACGCCCTTTGGAAGACCGTCAATAAATTCAGTCAGGTTCGCAGCCTTTATAACCTCTCTGAGTTTATTTTCATCAACATTCTTTATTCCGTAGGTTATATTTTCCTTTATGGTTCCCGAGAAAGAATGCTGTTTTTGCGGAACAACCGCAATATGTTTACGGTAACTTCTTAAATTAATATCATTAAGATTATGTCCGTCTATGTCTATCTCTCCGGAATCCGGCTGCATAAATCCGATAATCAGGTTCAGTATAGTGGTCTTGCCTGCACCTGATTCGCCGACAAATGCTACTGTCTCTCCCGGATTTACATGGAGATTAAATCCGTTGAGGACTATTTTGCCGTCGTCCTTGTATGCAAATTTCACATTTTTAAAATCAAATTCACCTGCTATATCCTTAAGCTTCGGTTTTGAGGAATTATCCTCTATGTCGTTGGTCATAAGCACTTCGCCAACAGAAGTAACGGACTCGAAACCTTTGGAAATAATCGGAAGCAGATTAAGAAACTGCGTTATCTGGCCTATTATATTACCGAAATATGTCTGATAAAGGGTTATGTCACCGACCTTAATCGTCCCACGATATGCCAGATAACCTGTAAATCCGAGGCACAGTACCTGAAATGCCTGAAAAACACACCATCCCACAGCGCCAAAATTAGCCTGTATGATATCTAACTTGTACCCGCTTTTGGCAACATGCAGAAGCTGTCCCTCCATACGTCCGATTTCTTCATTTTCCAGTGCATGAGCTCTGGTGACGGGAATCATCTCAACCATCTCCATTACTTTGGCAGATGTTTCCTCCATCTCACGTCTGAAGTCGGCATTGCTTGTCCTTATTCGTTTTCTGAATGTAACCATTGTAAGTGCAGCCGCAGGCGCACATAGTATAAAAACACAAGCACAAGTGCGCTTTTGGTTCCGGTTACGGTGACTGCAACAATAACATTCAATGCAATGGTCATCATGTTCACAAAAAGCTGCTGCGATAATGTTTCTATCGCCTCAACATCTCTCATTACTTTGGACTGAAGTCTTCCGGACTGCATCTGTGTATGATATGATATCGAAAGCTGTTGTAATTTTCGTACCAGCGCGCCTCGTAATCCGGCCTCAGCAGACCTGGTAGCCTCGGCTTCTGCATTTGGTAAACAGGTAATTCATCGGATAGTTGATTGCTATCAATGCCATAATTACAAGAATGTTTATCAATATGGTTTTTACCGTTCCGTTCTGCTGTCCCGATGCAATATTTATTACATTGGCCGTAACGATCGGAAGCACCCATACACAACTGTGCTTAAGTACAAAAAATATTGCGGCAAGACCGAATTTGTGATAGCTTCCTTTGTATAATCCAAGCACCACTTTTAATGGTCTGCCTTGGTTTTTCTCATAACATTCTATGTAATTTTCCTCGATTTTTGAAAAATCTTCATTAAAACTTCCGTCAGATATATCTGCTTTATTCTTCATGGTATATACAAATCCTTATGCGTTAAACATTAATTTTTCACTCTTAAATGCCTTGGCGGTAAGAGCAATAAGTATTCCGGCAAATGCATATGTAACTATCGCAGCCATAGCAAACTCTGCCGTTGTTATTTCTCCTGTGAGTATTCCGCGAAATGCCGCTGATGAGTTAAACACAGGTATAAGATAGCTTTGTCATGCTGTCTGTATCGGATGTGTACATTGTAATCATTCCAACTACAATAACTATCATATATACCGGCATAATATATGTCTGCGCTTCTTTTGATGTTTTTGAAAGCACAGAAACCATCCCGATTATTGATACATACATAAGAACAATTCCAATTATTATAATTATAAATTCCACAACCTGAGTTCCCGTGAATGAAATGGATAATCCGCTTAAGACATCGGATGTTCCTAACTGTTTCATTCCTATAGGCAATGCAACCAGCATTCCGACAAGATATACAACTGCCGACATTACGGAAAGTACACCAAGTGCCACAAGTTTACCCATAACAATATGTACACGCTTTACCGGTGTAAGAAGAAGACTGGCAAGTGTTCCTCTCTCTTTCTCGCCGGCAATTGAGTCTACGCCAAAACTCATCGCTCCGGCAAATATCATCATGGTTATGAAATAAGGCACAAAAAGTACCCAGCATTTTACCTGTAGCTTTATTGCTGTCCACAATTTCCGATTCGGATTATCCGAATCCACGGTAAAGGCAAGCGTCTTGTCTATGCTTCCATATCTTTCCGTAAGAAGCGCCTGTCTGTAGCTTTCAATGTAAGTACCCACAAATCTTGTCCTTGCCTCAGAAGAGTAATCTTCACTGGATTATAAAAAGTCTTGATCTGCGGTACCGATGCATTTTCATAATTCTGCACATCATCGGTAAAATTATCCGGGAATACGACCAGTAGATCCGCATCTGCGCTGAGTATTTTATCTTTAATTGCATTTATGTCAGCATCTTTACCGATAAATGTAACATTGATATCACCGGCCTGTTTAACAGTATCAGCAAAATCTGCGGTGCATCCTGCACATATACCTCCGATATGTGTTTATCAATATCGGCTTTCATATTCGATATCAATCCGAACATTAACAGAAAAATGCCGGCCATAATTATCACTGGAAGTATAAACATTGAAAAATGAGTTTTCTTATCCTTAAATACACGGGCAAACTCCTTGCCCATAATTGTCCTGAATCCGTTCATTACAATACCTCCTTGTGATTAGCCTTATACATCTCAAAAAATGCATCTTCAAGATTATCAGTATTATACATGGCATATATCTCAGGAAGTGCTGCATCACATACCTTATGGCCGTCAATTATGACACCGATCCTGTCACAAAGTTTCTCTGCCTCACTCATAATATGAGTCGATATGATAATGAGTTTTCCTTCATCACGAAGTTTCTTCAGATAATCCGTAACCAGCCTTGCAGTTACAAGATCAAGGCCTGACGTCGGTTCATCAAATATTACAATCGGCGGATTATGTACAAGGCTTACGGCAATCGCTGCCTTCTGCTTCATACCTGTCGACAGCTCTTCTATTTTCTTGTCAGCGAAACCTTCAATTCCGAAATATGAGAAAAGTTCACTGCGTCTTGCATCCAGTTCGTTTTCAGGTACATTATGCAGTTTACCGAAGAAATCAAACATATATCTTACGGTAAACTGGGCATCCAGCTTGATTTCATTTGTAAGAAAACCTATTCTCTTACGTACCTCACCGGGATCTTTCACTGTGTCAAATCCATCGACACTTATACGTCCTTCCGTAGGATTAAGAAGAGTCGCCAGACAACGCAATGTTGTAGTCTTTCCGGCTCCATTCAATTTAGAAGGCCGTAAATTTCCCCATTCACAGCCTTAAGTGACACATTTTCAACCGCAATCTTCACTGTTTCTTTTGTCTTTTCTTTCTGCATCTGTTTCTTACTCAGCTTATAGATCTTGGTAAGATTATCAATTTCAATCATGGCAGTCTCCTCATATTTCATAAATTGTTTATAAATTATTCAGTTTATCCACAGCTTCTTCAATTTCTGCCTGTGTTATAGGTGCTTTTGCGAAAGATGTCACAGCATGAATCGGCAGGTTCTCAAGCATCGAGTCATTCATCTCATTGGAAATTGCTTCAATGGCACCGTCACTCTGCGGACCCAGTTCACCTTCAAAATATGCCTGATAAAGATGTGAAACCACTGCTCTTGCATTATCATCCTTAAAAATGTCACCCATAGTCGTATCGACCGTATAATGAACCGGAAGCTTCTTATCCTGTATATACTCTATTTCGAAACAAGTTCTATTTCGGCTGATGACTTCGCTGCCATTATCCTGTATTTACCGCCATGAGCAAACCAGCCCTTAATTCGCGGTTCATAATAGCAAATGCCCTCATATCAAGTTCCATTGTGACAGTCTTTGTCTGGCCCGGTTCAAGAAATACTTTTGTAAAATTCTTAAGTACTTTTTCCGGTTTTGTAACTGTAGGTTCCATATCGGCAACATAAATCTGAACAATTTCCTTACCGGCTGTTTTACCTGTATTGGTAACATCAACCGAAACCTCTATCCTGCTGTCGTCATTCATCGTTGTGCCTGATAATACAAGGTTTGAATATTTGAATGTAGTATACGATAAACCATATCCAAACGGAAACTGTACAGGCATTTTTTCTTATCGTAATAACGGTATCCCACAAAAAAGACCTTCACTGTACGATACTGCATCACCATCACCAAATCCTGTAAGGAATGAAGGGTTGTCCTCTAACTTATACGGAAATGTCTCTGCAAGTTTTGCACTTGGATTTACTTTGCCAAAAAGTATGTCGCACTGTGCACCTCCGACAGCCTCACCGCTAAGATATGACTCAAGGACTCCCTTAACATCATCAATCCAAGGCATCTCAACAGGTGAACCGTTATGAAGCACAACCACAACATTCGGCTGCACTTTGGCTATTTCACTTATAAGATGATTCTGGCTCTGCGGCATATGCATATGTTTTCTGTCAAATCCTCAGATTCAAACGCATCCGGAAGACCCGCAAAATGACAGCAATGTCCGATTCCTTTGCTAATTTAACTGCCTGTGCTTCAAGTTTGTCATCTATTACATCTTCCGCATCATCGAATCCCTGTGCATATGTTACGCAGTCGATATTCTGTGACATAACTTCATCCATTGCCGATGTAACCTTAATACAATCGATATGTGAACTGCCTCCGCCCTGGAAGCGTGGTTTTACAGCGTATTTACCGATAAATGCTATTTTCTTATCCATTGAAAGCGGAAGAATATCATCCTGATTCTTGAGAAGAACTATTGTCTCCTCGGCTATCATTCTTGATTTATCATGCTCATCATCCCAGCTGACCTTGATCGAAGAATCATGATTCTCTACAGCCTTATATACTATATTAAAGGATTCTCTCACATGCGGTATTAAGAGTCGATTCTTCCATTGAGCCATTCTTAACAGCCTCAACTATAAGCGCATCCCTGACACCCTGTGACCCCGGCATTTCCAGATCCAGTCCGGCCTTAACACCTGCAACCCTGTTACCGACTGCGCCCCAGTCGCTCATGACAAAACCGTCAAATCCGCTTTCTTTGCGAAGAAAATCCGTCATAAGTTCATGATTTTCTCCGACATATCTGCCATTTACTTTATTATAAGAACTCATAACCGTCCACGGTTTGGATTTCTTAATTGCATTCTCAAATACAGCAAGATAAATCTCATGCAATGCTCTTTCGTCAATGGAAGCACTTACCGACATTCTTCTCGTTTCCTGATTATTTGCCATAAAATGTTTAATGCTTGTGCCAACGCCCATGCTCTGGACACCGTTAATATGGGATGCCGCAATCTCAGACGCGAGATACGGATCTTCGGAATAATATTCGAAATTACGTCCGCAAAGAGGCGAACGCTTAATATTTACCGCAGGTCCGAGCAATACCGATACATTCTCTGACTGACATTCTTTTTCCGAGCGACTTGCCCATTTCGTAAATCAAATCCCTGTTAAACGAAGTTGCCGCTCCGCATCCTGCCGGGAAACAAACTGCCTTGATGCTGTCATTCACTCCGGGATTGTCACCGTTCTCATCCTGTTTACGCAAACCATGAGGGCCATCTGATACCATTATTTTCGGTATTCCAAGGCGTTCCACGGCTTTGGTATGCCAGAAATCTTCACCTGAACACATTCCGGCCTTTTCCTCAAGTGTCATTGCAGCAACAATTTCTTTGATTTTTGCCATTTCCATAATCGTTTCCTCCTGCGATATGTATTCTATTAAATTATTATCAAAAAATATATATAAACCTTATAAAACCAGTGGACCTGTAAGCCGGGTTATGTCTTGAATGGTCATCTATCTAGTCCTGCTGTCGCCAGCAGGCTCAAGCGACCTACCTGAAGCTGGCGGGCAGCCTTATCGCTTTTATTTGGTCTTGCTTCGAATGGGGTTTACATGTGCCTTCTGCGTTACCGCAGAAGCGGTAGTCTCTTAAGCTGCCCTTTCCACCCTTACCGGTTGATATAACCGGCGGTATATTTCTGTTGCACTGGTCTTAGGGTTACCCCCACCGGACGTTATCCGGCATCCTGCCCTATGAAGCCCGGACTTTCCTCACCTGCATAATTGCAGCCGCGACCATCCGGCCCACTGATTTATATTAGGTTTATTTACACATTAAAACAGCTTCCACCGATAAATTCCCTTGCGATGGAATTAATCGGAATGAAGTCATTCGGTATGCCGAGAAAATAGTCAAGGAATAAGCCTGTTGGCTTCCGGATATTCCGGTTCATCCTTCCGATACCGAAAAGAAGTGGTTCCGCATATTGCTTTAACAAAGCAAGCTCATATATGAGTGCGGAATTGAACATAACATCCGCTTCTTCCTGAAAAGGAAATATATTTTCTTCCTCTCCTTTTCTTACTGAAGGCCACATTGCTATGGTCTTCTTTGCCGATGTCCCTCTCGTCTGGGCATCTCTTACAATTCTTCTTATGAGTCTGCCGTCCGTTGTAGGAATTCTGTTATGTTCATCTATATTTAACTGGGTGAGTGCACTCAGGTAAATCTTAAATTTGCTTTCCTTTGAAGTGAATATGACAAACGGTCGTTCAGCCCGTGTATACCCTCTATGACGAGAACATCACTAGGTCCGAGTTCCTTATAATCGCCGTTATATTCACGCTTGCCAAGTTTGAAATTGAATGATGGCAGTTCAACTCTTTCACCATTTAAAAGTGCTGTCATATCTTTGTTAA
>VOFB01003091.1_pt1 | contig 19288 bp, 29 predicted proteins | sample 5384141 | NCBI WGS metagenome assembly VOFB01 (sample SAMN12384721, study PRJNA508395) | human gut metagenome | isolation source: healthy gut A | host: Homo sapiens | reverse complement strand
TCAGTATTGCTTCGTTCAGTTACGTATTGCTGCACCACTTGTCAGCCTCTTCCTAAAAAGAGAATCTGATGTCATACGCGCCGCGAATAAGCTCACCGCTCTGCACTTTATAATTGCCGTGGTAACGGTTTTTTGCAGAGGATAGTCAAATCCTGATTTTGTTTTTATAAATATCCGAGCCGCTTTTGTCACGAACACGGTCTAAAAAATACATATAGCAATTTTGGCAACCCGTATTTCACGCAACCGTGCCACGGATTCCATATATCGTGCATTATATCACTTCCTTGACATCTTTTATAACTTTATAAATATCTTCATCTAAACATATTGATTGTTTTTTCTATTTCCTCTGGGCATACCGACTCGCCTTTATTAATGCAGACGTATATTGAATTTTGTTGCCAGATACCATTCTCCAAAACGGATATTTATAATTGCGGGTGTGTTGTAGCCTACACCTAATTCCAAGAATACAATATTTTGACCTTTTCTTGTTCGTAAAAAATTGTCATATTCTCCGCCGCATTATGCCAGCCTTCATCTTTTCAAAGCTGTTGTCACAGCGCAAGTTTGTTGTTACGGTTTTTTGCAATGCGGACATAACGGAATTAATTCCGTAGGAATTTTCATATTCGATTGACTCTTATACATTTGCTTAATTCTATCTTCATTATCAAAGGTTTCATTACAACATGGAGTAGGACATTGAAGTAAACCGTAGTCGCCTTGAGTGTAAAATAGGCGTTTTTTATCAAAACCAGCTTTCTGAAAACAATGGTCCACGTTGGTGGTAATAAGAAAATAATCTTTACCGTTTACCAAACTCAAAATCATATCATATAAATTATTCGGTATATCCATATAGCGGTTGATGTAGATGTATCTGCTCCAATACGCCCAGTATTCTTCAAGTGTTTCAAACGGGTAAAATCCGCCCGAATACATATCTGTAAAGCCGTATTTCTGCTTAAAATCAGAAAAATGTTTTTCAAAGCGTTCGCCTGCATAAGTAAAACCAGCCGCAGTTGAAAGCCCTGCACCCGCACCGATTACAACAGCATCGGCTTTATCAAGTTTTTCTTTCAAATGAATTATCTCATCTGAGTAATTTTTCATAGATTTTTTTGTCGGTATCCTTAAAAACATTAAAATCACCCTTTCCAATTCAGAATGTTTCAAATAGTCTTTCGCTGTTTCAACGGCTATTTGTGCGGCAATATCATTTGGAAAATGAAATTCACCTGTTGATATACAACAAAAAGCTATTGATTTTACACCGTTAGATTCAGCCAACTCAAGACAAGAACGATAACAACTTGCCAAAAGTTTGAGGTGTTCATCGGTAAGATGTCCGTATACAATAGGATGAAACCGTATGAAGAATGTAATCACAAGGCAAGTTGTATGCTTTGCTATCTTCGCAGTACCAGTCTGTTCCTTGTGACCGTGTAGCTTCATAATGCGATTACATTCCAATCTAAGCTGAACACCCGAAAACGTATGAATTGCATTATCAATACACTTGTGGCAAGGCACAAAGCAACCGAGCATTTCACTGTTTGCGGCATTTACTATTGCACCGCATTTTTAATGTTGTTATATCGCCTTGCCAAAGGTATAATTTGTTCGATATTGCTTGTAAATCATATGCGTCGGTTATGTTAATTTCCGTCAATCGTTCTTGCAAATAATCATCTTGTAGCTTTATAAATTCGTTACTAATTTGTTTCGGTTCTCTGACGTTTACAAAGAGAACGGAATAAATTAAATTTTTCTTCTGAATCTTTTGGGATAACTATATTGCTATATCTGTTGTCCTCACTTATCAGATGATTAATAAGAAAATCAAGTCTTTCATTCTGTGTCATATTACCACCTCTGAAATGATTATAACGTGTTTTTTGTTATTATAACAAGTAGGCACTTTTAAGTAACTATCAAAAAAGTCTTTACCGTATGGCAAAGACTTTTTTGAATTTACTTGTAACTTTTTATAGAATTTTAATTTAACAAGACCATTGTAAATTTTTGTACCCATAGGAAGCTGTTTGATTTCGTCTTCTGAAAGAATTTTTAGCATAAACACCGTAAAGAAATATACAACCGCCGCAATCGCTATTGCAATTACAGTGGAAATCAAATTACCTATAAATCCAGATGGGCATACAAGCATTGAAAGCTTATAAACACCGACTGCAACAATGCCCATAACAACACCTGCTATAATCGGTTTTACGATATATTTCATTGGCTTGATGTTAAGTTGCAGTTCTTTGCAAGAACAACAAAGCATATTGCACATGATATGAACTGACAAGCAATAGAGCTTATTGCCGCACCGTAAATATTGATTGACGGTATTCTTATAAGTACAATATTTAATACAATTTTCGCTATACATCCAAACAACAAGCTGATTGCAGGAACATAAACTTTTCCAAGACCTTGAAGCGAACCTGTCATAGTTTGTGCAAGTGCCGCAAATATAAGCGATACCGAAACAAGCTGTAAAAGCTCAAAACCGCTCGAAAGTGCTGAAATACAATATTTTTATAAATCGGCTCAGCAAAGAGTTATCAAACCTATTGCGCAAGGCAAGATAATTAATATTGAAATAAGTAATGAATAGTTTATCTTTGAAGAGGCCTCTTTATAGTCTTTTACCGCCAACGCACCTGCGATTGACGGAACAAGAACTGTTGCAAAAAGCGAAGTTTACCGCCAAAGGCATATTGTAAAGTGTATCACTCTTTGATAGAAGTCCCGATAATCTTGCAATTTCCTGATTAAGTTGTTCGGCGGTCGGATTTATAATATCGCCGACGTTGCCATGTGCCGGAATTAATGATGCAAATGCAACTTCAATACCACGACTTATTGTTGCTGTGTCGATAACTCTGTTTATAGCTGTAATGATAGAGCCAAGCGAAATCGGAATACTTATCATAAGGATACTCATCATAAGATGTCTGCCTGAAATCTTAATTGTTTCGCCTTTTGATTCTTCAATATGCTCCTTGATACCGCTTTTACGTTTACAATAGAAGTATACTAAGTAAAAAAGCATACTAAGCGCAGTTGCAACAGATGTTGCAAAGTTAGCCCAAGATGCCATAATTGCAGGAGCAAGACCGATTGAAAGGTATACAAACACGATAGTAAGTGTACATTTTAAAATCTGTTCAAGTACCTGTGAATTACTTGTTGCTTTCATATTCTTCATACCTGTGAAATATCCTCTGATTACGGAAGATACACAAACGAAGAACAGTGACGGTGCAAGCGCATTACATATTGAGAGCCGTCAATTTTAATTATATGCTGTGCAAAATATCCGCACCAAAGAACAGAACCGCAGTCGTTACAAGACCTATTATTGAGAACAGCAATAAAAAGCCGTTTTGAAAATCTTATGTGCACCTTTGTAATCGTCAAGTGCAACACGTTCGGAAACCATTTTTGAAATTGCATTAGGTATTCCGACAGATGAAATTGCAAAACAGTAGGGTATAAATCTGAAATCCTACATTATAAAAATCCCAGTCCCTCGTCACCAAAACCGTCAATGTTTGTTATTACAATTCTGTAAAACCATACCAAGAACTTTACAAGCACTTGTGAAATAAGAATTATAGTAACATTATTCATAAACGATTGAGTGTTTTCTTTGTTTTGTTTACTCATTATATTCCTCCTAATTTAATGTTCACATTGTCATATTATAAAACTAAATACGGATTTAATCAAGTATTGTCATAAAAAAATAAAGTAATTGTATAGAAATAAGTCAAAATTCGGCATTTTGACTTGACAACAAAGCTGATATAAGGGTAAAATATAATAAGTATGTAAATTTATATGGAGGAATAGACATGGATACAATGCAAGGTTTAAAACGTACTCACTATTGCGGAGATGTTGAAGGAATCGGCAATGAAGTTGTAGTAGGCGGTTATGTACAAAAAGTAAGAGATTTAGGAAATCTTATTTTTATAGATTTAAGGGACAGAACAGGTATCGTTCAGCTTGCTTTTGATGATTCGACAGACAGAGAAATATTTGAAAAAGCGTCTGATTGCCACAGCGAATATGTACTTATGGCAAAAGGTGTTGTTCGTGAAAGAGAAAGCAAGAATAAAGCAATTAAAACAGGTAATATTTGAAATTGACGTAAAAGATTTGAGAGTGTTGGCAAAGGCTCAGACACCTCCTTTTGAAATTGTTGACGATACTAACGTAAACGAAGAATTAAGATTGAAATATCGTTATCTTGACCTTAGAAGAAAGGTTTTACAGGATAACTTGATTATGAGAAGTAAGATTGCAAAAGTTGCAAGAGATTATTACTATGAAAACGGCTTTATAGAAATCGAAACACCGATGATGATTAAGTCAACTCCTGAGGGTGCAAGAGATTACCTTGTTCCGTCAAGAGTACATCACGGAAAGTTTTACGCACTTCCGCAGTCACCTCAAATGTACAAGCAACTTTTGATGATTGCAGGATTTGACAGATATATGCAGATTGCAAGATGCTTCAGGATGAGGATTTAAGAGCAGACAGACAGCCTGAATTTACACAGATTGATATGGAATTATCATTCGTTGATGTTGAGGATATTCTTGAAATGAACGAAGGCTTTATACAAAGATTGTTTAAGGAAGTTCTTGATGTTGACGTAGAATTACCGCTTCCAAGACTTACTTATAAAGACGCTATGGAACGTTACGGCTCAGATAAGCCTGATACTCGTTTCGGTATGGAAATATGCGATATTTCAGAACTTGTTAAGAATTGCGGTTTCGGCGTGTTCACTTCGGCTATCGAAAACGGCGGCTCGGTAAGAGCAATCGTTGCAAAAGACGCGGCAAAGACGCTTACAAGAAAAGAAATCGACAAGCTTACCGAATACGTTAAGGGAATAGGCGCAAAAGGTCTGGCATTTGTTCGTTGGGTTGATGATGAACCGACTTGTGCATTTGCAAAATTCTTGGGCGAAGGTGAACTTGACGCAATATTAAATAAAGTAGGTGCTCAAAGGGGTGACGTTGTACTTATCGTTGCAGATAAGAATAAAGTAACACTTCCTGTACTCGGCGCACTTAGATTAAAGGTTGCAAAGCAACTTGATATAATTCCTGAAGGATTTAACTTCCTTTGGATTACTGAATTCCCGTTCTTTGAATATGACGAAGATACTGATTCGTGGCTTGCTATGCACCATCCGTTTACAATGCCTATGGACGAGTGTATTCAATATCTTGATACTGATCCGGGTAAAGTTACGGCTAAGGCATATGACCTTGTCCTTAACGGTACAGAGCTTTCAAGCGGTTCAATAAGAATTACAGATTATGAACTTCAACAAAAAATGTTCCAGGCACTTGGGCTTTCTGATGAAGAAATCGAGGCTAAATTCGGTTTCCTTGTAGAGGCATATAAATACGGTGCCGCACCTCACGGCGGTATGGGTATCGGTCTTGACAGACTTGCAATGATTATGATTGGTAACGACAGTCTAAAGAGATGTAACTGCATTCCCTAAGGTGCAAAATGCGTCAGAACTTATGTCGGGAGCTCCCTAATGTTGTTGACGAAGAACAATTACAGGAACTTTCGATAAGCATAATACCTGAAAGAAAGAAAATTAATAATGTGTTCATAATAATTTAATAACGTTATTGTATAATAACCTTAAAATAGGAGCCGAATTTTCAGCTTCTAAGACTGTCGATAAATTGTCCGGAACGTGCAGAAGTATTATTCAAATTTGTATGATTTAATTTATCAAAAAAGCAGGCAAGCCTATATTGATAGGTTTGCCTATGCACTTTTTTGAAAAATAAACTCTGCCGTACAAATGTACGCTGACGAGTTCGTTTTTCAAAATCCGAACTAATTTCTCGGCAATCTAAAAATTAATCTGTGAAACGGAGAGTTTTAAGTGATTACTATTTCAAACTTAACAAAAAATACGGTGATAAATATGCACTCGACAATATTAGTTTTAATGTAAAAAGGTGAAGTCCTTGGTTTTTTTAGGTCCTAACGGTGCGGGAAATCAACAACTATGAATATTATCACCGGATATATTTCATATACAGACAGCTCTGTTAATATTGACAGCTATGATATTTTAGAAAATCTATTGAAGTGAAAAAGAAAATAGGATACTTGCCTGAAATACCACCTTTATCTTGATATGGTAGTGTGGGATTATCTTGAATTTGTATATGAATTGAAGAAAATCAAGACCGAGGACGAAAAGAGTCATATACAGCAAGTTATTGATATGGTGAAGATTGATAATGTTAAAAACAGAAAAATTGCCAATTTGTCAAAAGGCTATCGTCAAAAGTGGGACTTGCAGGTGCTTTAATCGGTGATCCAGAAATTCTTATACTTGACGAACCGACAGTTGGTCTTGATCCTAAGCAGATTATCGAAATCAGAAATGTTATTAAGGAACTCGGAAAGAAAAAGACTGTAATTTTAAGTTCGCATATATTAAGCGAAATAAGTGCAGTCTGTGACAAATAATTATTATAAATAAAGGCAAATTTGTTGCAGAAGATACACCGAAAAAATCTTTCGGACAAGCTTGGTGATAATAAAAAATGTTGTTCAGAATATCAGGCGATAGGGAAAAAGCCGAAAATATCCTAAATTCATTTGACGGCATATCAAATGTAACCTGTGTTTCATCTGAAAATGATTCGTATGATTTTGAATTTGATAACGCAATGGCGGCAGAAGAAAAGAAAAAATGTTCTTTGCATTCGCGGAAAATGAAATACCGATATTAATGCAAAAAGAAATCGAGCCGTCTTTGGAGGATATATTCTTAAAACTTACTGACAATACGGCAGAAAAGGAGGAAAATACAAATGAAAGCGATATTTAACAGAGAATTCAATTCGTATTTTACATCAATGCTCGGTTATGTATTTTTAACTATTTTTTTCTTCTTTTAACAGGAGTAATGTTCTATGTTATAAATATCAGATTTATGACTGCAAGAATGACTAATTTCTTTTTCAATCGTCAATAACTGGGCGTTGTTCTTGTTGCCGTTATTGACAATGAGATTGTTCTCAGAGGACAGAAAGCAAAAGACAGACCAATTATTACTGACCGCACCTATATCTACAAAAAAAAGAAATAGTTTTCGGTAAGTATCTTGCGGCATTTGGAATATTTATGGTAGGTGTGCTTATAACACTTATTTATCCTGTTATATTAGCGTTTACGGGTAATTTGCCGATTGCGGAAACAATAAGCTGTTATGTCGGCTTTATACTGCTATGTTCGGCAATACTTGCTATCGGTGCGTTTATGTCATCTATTACGGAAAGTCAGATTGTCGCCGCAGTTGCTACTTACGGTGTATTGATTTTTACATTGCTTTTAGGCTCGGTTGCGTCAAACGTTTCAAATGAAATAATTGTAAAAATTCTTTTGTGGTTATCGCCTGTACAAAGATTTTCGGATTTTACTCTCAGGATCCTTAACTTTGAACCGATAATTTATTATTTAAGCATCACCGGTCTGTTCTTTATTCTTTTACCGTTATGGTATTTGAGAGACGCAGAATGAGATAGGAGGATATATAATGAATAACGTAAAAAATATAAATTTGTATCTTCCGTTGCTATTGCAATAGCGGTTGTTTTGGTTATTGTTGTAAACGTATTTGTAAGCGTGCTTAACAATAAATTACCTTTAAAAATCGACCTTACGTCAAATAAAATGTACGAACTTTCAGATAAAACAAAAGAGTATCTTAAAAATTATGATACTCCTGTTGATATATACATTCTTGCCGGTGAATCGGAACAAGACGGAAATATTCGTACGGTGCTTGATAAATATGCCGCCGCAAATGAAAATATCAATGTCACAAATATTAATATGACATCTAACCCGACTTTTGGTAAGAAATACATTACTGACGGCAAAAGTCTGCAATCAAATTCTGTCATTGTTGACGGCGGAGATAAGTTTAAAACATATACTATGACTGAATTGTACGGAGTAAATGCACAAACAGGACAGTATACATCACTTAATGTTGAAAATAAAATAACTTCGGCACTGAAGTATGTATCAAGCGAAACACAACAAAAGGCATACCTGATAAAAAGGACATAACGAGATAGCTGTTGACGGTGCAAAAACAAAGCTTGAATCGGAAAACTTTGAAGTCGGAGAAGTTAATACATTGACTGATGATATACCGTCAGACGCAAATATGTTGATTGTCGCAAAACCAACGGCTGATTTTTCAAAAGAAGAAATCACAAAACTTGATTCTTATTTGCAAAAGGCGGTAATGTACAAGTTTATCTTGATGTAGATTCAAAAATCTTACTAACCTGTATGACTATCTAAAATCATCATGGGGTATAGGTGTAAGCGATAACCTTGTAATCGAAACAGACACATCAAAATCCGTTTCGTTGAGCGGAAGTTCGATGAGTCTTGTCGTGCCGAATGTAAAATCGTATGAATTTACCGACAGTATAATAGACAATCAAAGAACTTTGGCATATTTCCCATATTCAAGATTAATAACTCAAAATTTGAATCAAATGGCGATATATCTGTTACACCTGTTTTGACAAGTTCAGAAAAAGCATACACGACCGCTAATTATGAAAATGTTTCAAAAGTCGGTGGCGAGCAGGACGGTGAATATCCGGTCAGCGAACTTTCGGTAGATGCAAAACACGCCTCATCGGTTTATGTATCGGGAAATACTATGCTTTTAACCATAGACGAAACAACACTTACAAATAATTACGGACTTGCAAACTATGATTATTTTATGAATTTGACCAACTTTATGATAGGTAACGAAGAAAGCTTTACCGTAGATGAAAAAACACTTGTAAATAATGTTATTACATTATCTGATTTAGGTCAAAAAATTATTTTTTGCATTTGTTGTAATTATAATACCGATTACCGTATTAATAATCGGACTTGTAATTTGGATAAAAAGGAGAAATCTATGAGTAAAACAACGAAAAGCATAATTATAGCCGCGTCAGTGATTATAGTGCTTATTGTCGGAACGATTGTTATAAGTAATATTGACACGTCAAAAGATAATAATGTTGATACAACCGATGATTTATACAGTATCTATTCAGCTGATACAACCGATATTTTATCTGTAAAGTCAGAGAGTGAAAACGGTACAATTACAGTAAAAGTATAGGCGATTCGGAATGGTCGTAAATGATATGGATGCGTCTGAAATAGATTCTTCAAAAGCCGGTGCGCTTGTCGGTACAATTTCAACATTGTCATCAAAAACAAGATTGAAGAAAATCCGGCTGATTTATCTCAATACGGACTTGACAATCCGCAAGTTACTGTTACAGTTGAAAAAGAAAAACGGTCAGATTGATAAAATGATTATCGGTGATTTAAGTCCGACACTCGGAGAATATTTCGTGATGAAAGACGGCGATAATACTGTCTATACAATGTATGATTTTAAAGTTGATACCTTGAAAAAAGCCTATCAGCTATTATAAAGAATTTAACCGTTTCAGCATTAATATTGACGATATTAATGACATTAAAAATTGTCCGAAGTGATGAAACTATTGAAATCAGAATATTAAGCAATATAAATAACAACACAAATAATGTATGGGAAATGGTACAGCCGTATCAGAGCGGTGCCAATGATGACTATATCGATAACAAAATACTTGCTCCGATAGAGGAAATTTCACCACTACACCGATTGAAAATGCTGACGGCGGTTTCAGTGAAAAGTCGCCTGTTTAATAATAACCGTTAAGCCTTACGACAATTCAACAGGCAAATACGGCGAAGAATATACCGAAACACTTACAATAGGTCGCACAGACGGTGATATGACTTATGTAAAATATAAGGAACAGGTATTTAAAGTTTCATCGGACGTTATATCTTTGCGAATGACTCGTCATACAACATTGTAAAGTAAATTGCAGGCACTTGTTGATATTTCGGAAGTTAAGAGTGTAACGGTAGAGTATAACGGACAGAACATACAATTGACATAACCCATAACGATTCGGATATGACTTTTGTGCTTGACGGTCAAAAGGTTGATACAAAGACAACACAAGCAATATACAAGAGCATTGTTGGTTTGGCGGTTGACGGAGTATATAAAGACGAAACACTCGGCGATACCGTTATGAAAATAAAATATAAAGGTATCAAAGAGCAGTTCTGATACGGAAGTCAATTTAAGAGCATTGACGATTTGTACTGTGCTTTAATCCGCAACGGTAAAACAGAATTTACAATCAAGAAAAGTAAGCTTAATGAATTTATGGATTTATTCAATACTTATGTTGAAAATCCGGAAAAGCAAGGAGATTAATTATGGAGAATTTATGGAATGACGCAATTCCTTATTGGAACGAAGAATTTATAGAGGCTGATGAAACAGCAGCGGTAAGAAAACCGACTATAACGGCATATCCTGCAAATTCAAAAGGTGCTGTTATTATTTTTCCGGGCGGTGGATATGTAATTAGAGCCGACCACGAAGGTACTGCATATGCTAAGTGGTTGCAGTCAATCGGTCTTACTGCATTTGTGGTTGAATACAGAGTTGCACCGTACAAACATCCGGCAGAAATAAGTGACGCAATGCGTGCTGTTAAATATGTCAGATATTACGCCGACAAATACGGCATTGATAAGGATAAAATTGCAGTTATGGGTTCAAGTGCCGGCGGACATTTGGCGGCCTCTGTTTCTGTTCATTATGATAAGAAAATGTATGAAGATACAGATGAAATAGATAAAAAAGCTGTAAGCCTAATGCGACAATTTTGTGTTACCCTGTAATAGATATGTTTGAATACAGACATGACGGTTCAAGACAAAACTTGATAGGCGAAAGAGCATTACACTCTAATAAAGAGCTTATGTCGCTTTATAAACACGTCACACCTAATACACCGCCTACATTTATATGGCATACATCATCAGACCAGGCAGTACCGGTAGAAAATTCTTTGATGTACGCTGACTCACTAAGCAAAAATGCAAGTTTCGTATGAAATGCACATATACCCAATCGGTTCTCACGGCTTGGGGTTGGCAGACAGTATACCGCACGTTGCACAGTGGAAAGATTCTCTTGAAAAATGGATAAAACTTAATGATTTAATTTAAGTAACTAATGTCACAATAAGTCAGCATCGGCTTGTTGTGACATTTTTTATATGTGAAAATGTCACAATACAAAAAATACATTTAAAAGACTATACAAAACGAAATGAGTGTGATATAATAAATGTTATATAATTAACAAGGGGTTTAGAGGACATGAGTGAAAATGAAAAGAAAGTTCCTACGGTCGTAGTTAAACGTCTGCCACGCTATTACAGATATTTGGGCGAACTTTTAAAGCAGGATATAAAGCGTATTTCCTCAAATGCACTTAGCGTAAAAATGAACGTGACTGCATCACAAATCAGACAGGATTTTAACTATTTCGGCGGTTTCGGTCAGCAGGGATACGGCTATAATGTCGAACATCTTTATAACGAAATCGGTGACATATTAGGACTTAATGACGGAGATACTACTGTTATAGTCGGAGCCGGTAATCTCGGCAGAGCATTGGCGTCATGATACGTTTGAAAAAGAGGCTTTAAACTTGTAGGCATTTTTGATAATGACATTAATATAATTGGTACAAAAATCAACGGTATAGAAGTTATGTCAATAGATAAGTTTGAGGAATTTTTTGAATTCGCATAGAGTTGACATCGGAATTCTTACCGTACCGAAAGCGGCAGTAATGGAAACGGCTGAAAATTAGTTAATTGCGGAGTTAAAGGTCTTATGAACTTTTCGTATACCGAACTTAAATTCGATAAGGACGTAGCGGTGGAAAACGTTCACCTTTCAGATCCGCTTATGACATTGTCATACAAAATCAAGCAAAATCAGAATTAAGGTGTTATAATTATGAGAGTTATCGCATTTGTGGTCCGAGTGGAACAGGAAAGAGTTACAGAAGTGTTATGGTTTTCGCAACAATACGGAGCTGACGCTATAATTGATGACGGCTTGCTTATTTCTCATGGAAAAGTTATAGCCGGCATCTGCCAAAAAGAACCGACAAAAATTGCGTCTGTTAAACACGCACTTTTTATGAATCCGTCGCAGGTAAATGAAATAAAAAAGTTCTTAAAAGGAATAAGATTAAGTGCCTTATGATTTTGGGTACATCTGACGGAATGGTAAATAAAAATAAAAATATCGGTGTTCATGAGGTTGAACAAATTATAAGAATAGAGGATGTTGCAACACCCGAAGAAATGAATATGGCACTTAGAATGCGTACAGTTGAAGGGAAACACGTTATTCCTGTTCCGACATTTGAAATAAAGAAGGAATTTTTCAGGATATTTCTTGCATCCGTTAAGAAGATTTCAAAAAAATCTTGATTCGGAAATAACAACCGCCGAGGCTGATAAATCAATTGTCAGACCCACATTCAGTTATATGGGTGACTATATTATCTCAGATAACGTTATAAATTCAATAGCAATACATGGGCACAAAAAGATCAATGGACTAATTAAAGGTGCAAAATATAAACCTAAGAAAAACAGGACACGGTGTACATATAGATATGACAGTCATTTTACAATATGGCTGTGATATTTTTTTCTGTATGTAAAAATGATATTAATTTTGTAAGAAATAAGTTCAGAGTAAGGGGAGATACGGTTGAAATCTTTCCGGCAGGCTCTAACGGCACAGCTGTCAGAGTTGAATTTTTTGGCGATGAAATTGACAGAATTTGCGAAATTCAGCCGCTTACGGGCAAGGTAGAGGGTATTCTTTCTCACGTTGCGATTTATCCTGCTTCTCACTATGTTGTCGGCGCTGAAAAAATGAATAAAGCTATAGACAAGATATATCAGGAAATGGTTGAACGTGTTGCCGAATTTGAATCAAAGGGTAAGCTTCTTGAAGCGCAGAGAATTAAAGAGAGAACAATGAACGATATTGAAATGCTCAGGGAAACAGGTTTTTGCAAGGGTATTGAAAACTATTCGGCTGTTATGAGCGGTCGAAAGCCGGGGCAGGCGCCGTTTACCTTGATAGATTATATGCCTGATGATTTTCTTCTTTTTTGCGATGAAAGTCACGTTATGCTTCCGCAGGTTAGGGGTATGTATGCAGGGGATCGAGCAAGAAAGGAAAGCCTCATCGAATATGGCTTTAGATTGCCGAGTGCGCTCGATAACAGACCGCTTACTTTTGATGAATTTTATAAAAAAATAAATCAGGTAATATTCACTTCTGCCACCCCAGGTCAATTTGAAAGAGAACACAGTGCGCAAATTGTTGAGCAGGTTATCAGACCGACAGGCCTTCTTGACCCGATTATTACCGTTAAGCCTACAGAGGATCAAATGGACGACCTGTTGTCTGAAATAAATAACCGAGCCGCATTGGGTGAAAGGGTACTTGTAACAACGCTTACTAAAGCGATGGCTGAGGATTTGACACATTATCTTGAGGGCTTCGACGTTAAGGTAAGATATATGCACCACGACATTGATACAATCGAACGAATGGAAATTATACGTGATTTACGTTTGGGTGAATTTGACGTTCTTGTCGGAATTAACCTTTTACGTGAAGGACTTGATATTCCCGAAGTATCGCTTGTTGCTATTCTTGATGCTGATAAAGAAGGCTTTTTAAGAAGTGAAACTTCGCTTGTCCAAACAATAGGCAGAGCGAAAGCCTATTGAGGACGATACCGAAACCGCAGAAAAAATATCATAAATTACGAAAAAGACCATTGCCGAGCTTCAGGCTAAGATGATTAAAGCGGCTGAAAATCTTGAATTTATGAAGAAGCCGCGGCTTTGCGTGACAGAATACGAAAATTAGAAAAGAAATGAGTGAATAAAATGGATTATGAGCTTAAAATAAGCTTTGTTAAGATAATTTCAAAAAATATTCTCACTCTGTTATATATATGATTGAAAAAACGATAATCTACTTGATTTTATATGTTTTGTGATAGAAATATAAAATGCCGGAAATATATAATGTAGAACAGCAAATAAAAGAGGTTACAAACAAAAAAATGTTGAGATAATCGACATTCGTGAATTCGGCGAATCGGAAAGAATTGAAGTGATAAATCAAGCGACTTTAATTTATTCGAACATCCGCTGATCGAAAAAATATTTGCTCAATCAATGATGGAAGATTTTAAATTGCTATGGATGAAAGAAAGGACGTTCAGCAGAGATATAAAGAATGCGGAACGTGCTATTTATTAAAACAGAGGTAAATCAATGGAAAAGGATATTATAATTAAAGGTGCAAGAGAGCATAATCTTAAAATATCGATGTAAAAAATACCACGAGAAAAGCTTGTCGTACTTACGGGGCTTTCGGGCTCCAGTAAAATCATCTTTGGCGTTTGATACTATTTATGCCGAGGGACAAAGAAGATACGTAAGTCACTGTCGTCATATGCAAGAATGTTTTTAGGACAAATGGAAAAGCCTGATGTTGATTATATTGACGGTCTTTCTCCTGCAATCAGCATCGACCAAAAAACAACATCAAAAAATCCACGTTCAACAGTCGGTACAGTTACCGAAATATACGATTATTTAAGACTTTTGTATGCCTGATCGGTATACCGCATTGCCCTAAATGCGGTAAAGAGGTTCAAAGACAGAGTATAGACCAAATTGTTGACAAAAAGTTATGTCATTGGGCGAAGGTACAAAATTCAAATTCTTGCGCCTGTTATACGCGGTAAAAAGGTGAGCAAAAAAAGTATTTGAAAATGCAAGAAAAGCGGATATGTGCGTGTAAAGGCCGACGGTGAACAATATGATTTAAGTGAGCCGATAGAGTTAAAGAAAAACGCAAAAAGCACAACATAGAAATTATCATAGACAGATTGATTATTCGTGAAAATATTGTTCAGAGACTTTTACCGATTCACTTTGAAACAGCCATTGCATTGACAGGTGATGTTGTGCTTGTCGAGGTTATCGGCGGAGAGATTATGTCTTTCAGTCAGAATTTTGCGTGTGATGATTGCGGTATCAGTTTGCAGGAGCTTACTCGAGATTGTTTTCTTTCAATAATCCATACGGTGCGTGTGATAATTGTGACGGTTTGGGTGCGTTGTCTAAAATCGACCCCGACCTTGTTATAGCAGACGAAAATTTAAGTATAATAAACGGTGCTATTTCAGCGACAGGCTGGGCAAATGCAAATAAAAAGATTCGATGGCTTATATGTATTTTTACAGCCCTTGCAGATTACTACGGTTTGATGTAAAATACACCGTATAAAGATTTGCCGAAAGATATACAAAACATTATTCTTTACGGAACTAGGCGATACAAACATTCCTATGAATTATGAACGCAGTTACGGCAGCGGTAAATACAGTGCACCGTTTGAAGGCGTTATAACAAACCTTGAAAGACGTTATAATGCCAACACATACGATTATGTAAAGAACGACATTGAACGTTACGTCAATGACGTAACTTGTCCGAAATGTCACGGTGCAAGACTTAATGATGAAGTGCTTGCGGTTACAATTAACGGGTTAATATATGAATTTACAATGTCTATCAAAAAGAAATGGTTTTGTAAATTCATTGGAGCTTCCGACCGTGAAAAAATGATTGGCGAACAGATTTTGAAAAGAAATCCAAGGCAAGACTTAAATTCTTGCTTGACGTAGGTCTTGATTATCTTTCATTGTCACGTTCGGCAGGGACTTTGTCGGGCGGTGAGGCAGAGAATACGTCTTGCAACTCAAATAGGCTCAGGGACTTATGTAGGGGTGTTGTATATTCTTGACGAGCCGAGTATCGGACTTCATCAACGTGACAATGACAGACTTATCAGAAACACTTAAACATCTTCGTGATTTGGGTAATACGGTAATCGTTGTTGAACACGACACCGATACAATGTATGCCGCAGATTATATTGTTGACATCGGTCCCAGGGCAGGTGTAAACGGCGGTGAACTCGTAGGAGAGGGTACCGTTGAAGATTTGATTAAATCCTCGTTCAATAACGGGTAAATATCTTAGCGGTGAACTTAAAATTGAAGTACCTAAGGAACGCAGAAAACCGACGGGTTGGATTGAAGTGCGTGGTGCAAAAAAAAAATCTTAAAACATCAATGTAAAAATACCGACAGGTGTTATGACTTGTGTCACAGGTGTTTCGGGTTCGGGTAAGCGTCGTCATTGGTAAATGAAATACTTTACAAAAAACTTGCTCACGTTTTAAATCGTGCAAGAACTCATGCCGGCGCACATAAAGAGATAAAGGGCATAGAACAGCTTGACAAAATCATTGATATAAACCAGTCACCGATTGGAAGAACACCACGTTCAAATCCGGCAACATATACAAATGTTTCGGTGATATTCGTGAAGTCTTTGCATCTACAAATGAGGCAAAAGTGCGTGGTTATAAATCAGGACGTTTTAGCTTTAACGTAAAAAGGCGGACGTTGTAAGCTTGTGTAAAGCGGTGACGGTATAAAGAAGATAGAAATGCACTTCCCTGGCGGATATATTTGTTCCTTGCGAGGTATGTAAGGGTAAGAGATATAACAGAGAAAACTCTTGAAGTTAAATACAAGGGCAAAAATATTTATGAAGTGCTTGAAATGACGGTTGATGAGGTGTTGAATTTTTTGGAAACATTCCGAAGATAAAGAGAAAAACTTGAAACTTTACAGGAAGTCGGTCTTGGATATATCAAACTCGGTCAAAGCTCAACAACTTTGTCAGGCGGTGAAGCTGCTAATGTTAAACTTGCAACTTGAGCTTTCAAAGAGAAGTACCAGGAAGACGATTTATATTCTTGACGAGCCTACAACAGGACTTCATACTGCTGACGTTCACAAACTTACGGAAGTGCTTGATAAACTTTGTTGAGGGCGGTAATACCGTTGTTGTAATCGAACACAACCTTGACGTTATAAAAACCGCAGACTATATCATTGATATGGGGCCGAGGGCGGCGATAACGGCGGTACCGTGATTAAATCAGGTACACCTGAGCAGGTTGGTCGAAAATCTTATACCGGAAAATATTTAAAGAAAATGCCTCGAATAAAACCTTGACAAAATAAAAAAGAGTTAGAATAACTTTAAAGCGTAGATGAAGACAGTAGCATTACAAAAAAAATCACAAGAGAGAGAACGTCATGGGCTGTAGCGTTCTTTGGATGGGTTGATGTGAATACCACTTCGAGCTGCGGACTGAACAATTTATATTAAGTAAGTTTTGCCGTATTCCTTACGAAACAAGACGAACCCAAGTGACAGCATTATATGCTGTAATTAGCTGGAAACTTGTATATTTATGCACCCCTAAGGCATGGATATTATCCGTACTTTTTAGGGTGTTTTATTTTATAAAAAAAGAAAGGACTAATAAAAAATGGAAATGAATGAACTACAAACATACAAGACATTCAGCCTCATATACTTGCACAGGCTGTAAAAAGACTTTATCCGGATACAAAACTTGCTATCGGTCCGGCTTATTGATGACGGTTTTTACTATGATTTTGATAGGCCGGAGCATACTTTTCACACCTGAGGATTTAAAGTTTGAAAAGAAATGAAAAAATCTAAGAAAAACCTTAAAAATTGAAAGATTTGAATTAAGCCGAGAGCAGAGGCTCTTGAATTAATGAAAGATGAGCCATACAAAGTTGAATTGATTAACGATTTACCAATTGAAGATGCTACTAATTTCTTTCTATAAGCAAGGCGATTTTCGTTGACCCGTGCATGGATAATCACGTACCAATTACACAAGCAAGGTTGCATACAAACTTAAGTGCAACAGGCGCATATTGAGAGGTAATGAGAAAACAAGATGTTACAACGTATTTACGGTACTGCTTTCCTAAATAAAGCCGACCTTGAGGCACATCTTGAACAGCTTGAAGAGGCAAAAAACGTGACCATAATAAGCTTGACGTGAACTTGAATTGTTTACAACAGTTGATTATATCGGTCAAGGTCTTCCTATTATGCTCCAAAGGGTGCAAGAGTAATTCACTATTTCAAAGATGGGTTGAAGATGAAGAACAAAAACGTGGCTGGCAGCTTACAAAGACACCTCTAATGGCAAAGAGCGACTTGTATAAAATTTCAGGTCACTGGGATCACTAAAAGAAGGTATGTTCGTACTTGGCGATGAAGAAAAAGGATGGGGCAGCATTTTTGCACTTCGTCCGATGACTTGTCCGTTCCAGTTCAAGCGTTTTAAACAGAGGTCGTTCGTACAGAGATTTGCCTATGAGACTTAATGAAACATCGACACTTTTCAGAAATGAGGCGTCGGGTGAAATGGACCAATCCGTGTACGTCAGTTCATTGTTCAGAGGGACACTTGATGTACACCTGAACAGCTTGAAGAAGAATTTAAGGGTTGTCTTGAACTTACAAACTATATGCTTACAACTCTTGGATTAATCGAAGACGTTTCATATCGTTTCTCAAAATGGGATCCTGACGACAGAGAAAAGTATATCGGTACAGAAGAACAGTGGGAACGAGGCACAAGATACAATGGAGAAAATCTTGAAAGACCTTAACATTGATTATAAAGTCGGTGTCGGTGAGGCTGCATTCTACTATCCGAAACTTGATATTCAAATTAAGAATGTACATGGTAAAGAAGATACCCTTGTAACAATCCAAATCGACCAAATGCTTGCCGAGAAATTCGGTATGGAATACGTTGATAAAGACGGTACTAAGAAAAATCCGTATATTATTCACAGAACATCAATCGGTTGTTACGAAAGAACACTTGCACTTCTTATCGAAAAGTATGCAGGTGCATTCCCGGTATGGCTTGCTCCTGTACAAATCAAGCTTTTGCCTATTGCGGACAGACATCTTGATTATGTATATGAAATTAAGAAACAGCTTGAGGCAAACGGTATTTTGCGTGTAGAAGTTGATGACAGAAGTGAAAAACTTGGTTATAAACTTCGTGAGGCACAGCTTGAAAAAGTACCTTATATGCTTGTTGTTGGTGATAAGGATATTGAAAATAACACTGTATCTGTTCGTTCAAGAAAAAGAGGGCGACAAAGGGTGCTATGGCAATAGATGAATTTATCAAAGCAGTTAAAGAAGAAATCGACACAAAGAGAATATAATTGTTAATGTAACGTAAATTTGCTCCCCGACATACTATACAGTG
>VOFB01004637.1_pt1 | contig 19304 bp, 33 predicted proteins | sample 5384141 | NCBI WGS metagenome assembly VOFB01 (sample SAMN12384721, study PRJNA508395) | human gut metagenome | isolation source: healthy gut A | host: Homo sapiens | reverse complement strand
CCGTAACCGGATAGCCTGCGATACTTGAAGGGATCTTTCCGTCTGTCTGCTGACAGCGGTCCTCCCCGGTCTTTTCCCGTCTTTGTCAAAATGCTGATCATAGACCACTGAAAGGATCGTTACTTCCCATTGGATACCTTATAGTTAAGTCCGTTTTCAGACGCCTGTGGTACCTGCGCCGGCTTCTTCTGTCTGGCCATCCTCAAAAAGCAGATTCCTGTTCTCCGTCAGCCGGCTCTGGCAGAAGCTCCTGTGTTTCTTCCTCCTCTGTCATTTCCTCTGATGGCTGAATTTCTTCCGCTTCACCAGTGTCCGTGTTTTCGTCGGAAAGGATATCTTCCTGTACCTCCTCTTCTCCGGCTTCTTCTGTGTCTGCTTCCGGTTCTTCTTCAATTTCTTCTGTTTCCGGTTTCTCTTCCGTGTACAGAGAGTTTTCTTCACCGGAAGTAAACTCTGCCGCATTGCCAGCCACGGTGTATACACACTTGTTGCCAGCATTGTCACTGTCAGAAGCAGTGCCAGTTTTCTCTTCATCTTACTCTCCTCCTTTTTCTTTTTCATAAATATTTATGGAATGGTTTATTCCCGTTCAAAGACGACTTTGCCGCCAAGAACTGTCATATCCACCTTCACCGTCTTGATCTCATCGGATCAATGGAATAATATTTTCTCAAGAACTACAAGATCCGCGTTTTTCCCCGGTTTCAATCGTTCCGTTCTCGTCTCTGTATAGGAAGCGTAAGCTGCGTTTTTTGTAAAAAGCTTCACCGCCTCATCTACAGACATTTTTTTCGGATGGGATCCAGCCTTCCTGTGGCTGACCGCTGATATTTTTGCGGGTAACTGCAAAATAAATATTCTCCATGGCATCAAAGCTTACCACAGGAGCATCCGAGCCACCGGACGTATGGATTCCCCATATCCAGCATACTCTTCCATGCATACACCTTATCCATACGGTGTGCGCCGATGGCAGGTTCCACTGTGTTCATATCCAGATCGATAAATACCGGCTGGATATATGCCAGCAGATCCTGGTCTTTCATCCCCTGCAAAATACGCGGATTGGTGATCTGGCAATGCACGATACCATGTCTGCCCTTTTTGTTATCCTTCCGGTAAGGAGATTTCGCAGCTGCCTCAATGACCATATCCATGGCACGATCGCCGATACAGTGTACCGCTGCCTGCATCTGATGCCGGTCAAAAAAAGCAAACAGATCGTCAAGCTCATCCTGACTGAATGTGATGATCCCGGTATTTTCCGGCGAATCCTCGTAAGGCTCATTCATGGCCGCTGTTCTTGCACCAAAGGGAACCATCCTGGATCAGCTTCATCGGTCCAACAGTAAAGTGATCTCCCTCTGCCCGGTACGATATCCTTCCTCGATAAAAGCCTTCGCATCCTCCACCCGCTCAAAAAGGCACTGCTCATAATGGCGGATACTCAGCTCCCTCTGGCATCCAGTGCCTTGTAGGAGGCCATGATCCGACGCCAGTTTTTTCCCGGAAGGGAGGCAAGATCATCTGACTGTACACCTGTAAATCCACATTCATTCAGCTTCTTCGCACTGTATCTGATGTAGCCTTCCACTTCTTCCTGGGATGGTGCTTCCAATACGGAAGAATAAAACTGTACCGCATTCTCCTTCAGAAGTCCGGTATCCAGATCAACTTCCTTCTCAATCTCCGGAAACTCCGGGATTTTTTTCAGAAGCTCCAGACCACAGCTGTTGCACACAGCCACATGCCCGCAGACACGCACCATAATGATGGGGATTTCCGTTGAGAGTGCATCCAGCTCATCCTTGTGCGGATAGCGTGGCTTATCAAAATGCTCCTCATTCCAGCCTCTGCAGTAGAGCCAGGTCAGCTTCTGACCTTTGCTCTCCTCCAGTCTTTTTTTTGCTGCGGCAAGCATTTCCTCAACACTTGTGCAGTCAAACAGTTTTACAGATCTTTCCACAAATGCATAATGCAGCATATGCATATGTGTATCCACAAAAACCGGGCAGCATCAGCCTTCCCTTAAGGTCGATCCGTTTTTGCAGGAAAAAGCTTCCGCTTCTTTATCAGTTCCCACAAAAACGATCCGGCCATTTTCGATTCCCACAGCCTCTGCCACTTTTCACTGTCATCCAGTGTTCTTATACATCCGTTAAAAAAAATTGTATCCACTGTTTATTTTTCCTCTTTTTTTTTTTATCCTCGTAGAAAAGTGCCATATCCTTGTCTACCTTTCCGATTCCCATGTAACGCGCCTTGTAATCCTTCAGCAGTTTAAAGAAAGTACCACTTAAGATAAATAATGTGGCAACATTTACAAATGTAGGGAATACGGTTGTAAAGTCTGCAATTACCCACAGCTGCGCCGGTGTTCCGTTTCCGTAAAGAGTAAGCACTGTGACCAGAAGACCCCATAATGGTGTTCCAAGGATAAAAACCTTCTCTGCGATCTTCAGAACCTTCTGATTATTTTTCAGCCAGTGCTTCAGGATCACGCTGTAGTAGGTGAACCATCCGGTTGATGTTGTTAATCCAAAAGAAAAATACTGATCGCGATCAGTGCTCTCGCAATGGAGCCCATTCCAGACTCAAATGCTGTCAGTGTCAGCTCTGATCCCTGAAGTCCTGAATTCCAGTAGCCGGTAATGATAACAACAAGACCTGTCATGGAGCAGACTACGATGGTGTCTGCAAATACCTCAAATGCTCCCATCAGTCCCTGTTTTACAGGATGGTCTGTCTTTGCGGAAGCATGGATCATAGGAGATGTTCCCCAGCCTGCCTCGTTGCTGTATACGGAACGGGCAAAGCCAAGACGCATTGCTGTTGCAACACCGGCTCCCATAAATCCGCCGACTGCCGCCTGTGTTGTAAATGCACCCTTGAAGATCAGTCAAAGGTTTCCGGCAGCTTGTCAAAATTCACTACCAGTATTGCGAGAGAGCCTACAATGTAAAAGCATGCACATGATCGGTGTCATATAGGAAGAGATCACGCCGACTTTCTTTACACCGCCGATGATGATCAGATAGATCGCTGCCACATACAAAAGTGACGGTACGATGTACGGCAGGTGGAAGGTACTTCCGACAGCCTCTGATACTGTATAATTCTGCAAAGTAATGAACCATGTCATGAAAATACAGCCGCCGAACAGTACTGCAAAAAGTTTCCAGAAGGGAAGCTTTTTTCTCTCCGCCAAGACCCTTCTGCATGTAGTAGGTCGGGCCTCCCCTGGTACTCACCGTTTGGCTGTTTCTCTCTGTAGTATACAGCAAGTGTTACCTCTGCCATCTTGATGACCATGGCAAGAAGCGCCGATCAGAGCCAAAATAATGCCCCAGGTCCTCCTGTTGCAATAGCCGTTGCAACACCGGACATGTTGGATACACCAACAGTACCTCCGATTGCAATGGAAATAGCCTGGAACGGTGTCAGGCTCTTTCCGTCATCTCCGCCTTCCTGGCGACGTTCTTTACTGAACATATTTTTCACAATGTAACCAAATGGCGGAACTGGAAGAAACCGGAACGTACTGGCAGATATACGCCTGTAGCGAGGATCGTGATCAGCAGCGGCAGTCCCCAGGAGCCAGTTGGTCAGATTTTCAAATAATTCAAACATCTTTTCCTCTCCTGTCTTCTTATTTTTGTCTTTTTGCATCCATTCGGAAAATCTGTGTATAGAATATAAAAAACCCGGAACACGAAGTCAGATACGGATACCCGGTGTTCCCCGACATACAGCTCTTCTGCCATATATCTGCGAGCCCCGTTTCTATCCTCTTTTATCCTTCATGCTCTGGGGATCTTACATTTCAGCCCACGAATCTTCCAAGCAATGACAGTATATCACAGTTCCGGAGGAATTTCTACTTTTCTGTTTGAATTTTGTATTTTTTATTCATTTTCCGTGAATATTACTATTTTACCGTATGGATTCCGGATACTCCACCCCTTCCGGCATGAGAATCCATTCGTTAAGGCCAAGGCTCTGCTTGAATTTCGCCTGTTCAAGCGTAAGCTTCGGGAGATCATCCTGCAGATAATCCATCAGCTCACTGATGCCTTCCCTGGTCTTGTTATTTTACCATGAAGATCCGTTCACAGCCCATGTTCTCCATCCACTGTCTGACCATGGGAATGTTGGCATGGGGGAGAATCCACCTTGGTGATGATCCCCGATCAGCGGCCGTAGTAGAAAATTCCTGCTGCCGTCACTAAACAGGTTAAAGGGCTCATTGGCTGCCTGTACAATGGCGATCACATCCGCCTCAAAGGAAAAGCAGGCCAGTCCTACGCTGAAATGCTTGGATTCCATATTCTCCCGGTGAATCAATAGTATCTTCATTTGTATTGGTATACTGAGTCTTATGATAATGAAGCTCTTCCCCTTTAAGCGCCTGTGTCAGGGATGTTTTGCCGGCTTCACTTCGACCCATCAGAAAAATTTTTTTCATTTTTTATCCCCGTCCTGCCTCAGCTTCTGTGGATCTTACAAACATCGAATTTCAATGTCTCATGGAAAAATCGTACCACTTCCTCCACAGCTGTCATCACTTCCGTAAAACCGCCTGTCAGGATCAGCGTCCCGCAGAAACGATCCATAAATCCTACTTCCACATGAGCTGCCTTCACTGCAACATCTGCCGCAACCACGATTGCCTCCCAGGGTGTGACACGGACCATGCCGATGGCATCTCCCCTGTGGTCCTCGCCTTCATGGACACCGATATGTAACGCAAGATTCTCATAAACAGATTTATCACTTGGCGTAAAAACATGTGCAAAAGAAAGCTCTTTTCCAGGTACCCGCACACGTGTCAGTCGAAGTCTTTTTCCCTTAAGATTCTCATAATCATCATGAAACAGCCGCTCCAGCAGTTCTTCCTTCGTTATCCGTTCTTCCATGATGCACTTCCTTATCTCTTGGTGATCTTGCAGACTACATATCCAAGAGTATCACGGAAATAGTCCACGATCTCTTCCATTGCTGTCTGCACATCGGAAATCTCTCCTGTTATGATCAGTGTTCCTGTAAAACGGTCTGCAAAGCCAAGATATACATTACCGCTCTTCACTGCGATATCGGATGCGATCACAGCAGATTCGGAAGGGTGTCTATTCATGATTCCGATCGCAGATGAGCCATAGTCCACCTGTGGATTCAGTCCAAGCTTCTGATATATGATCGGTGCGGACCACCCATGATATGGGCAAATGTGATCTCCTTACCGGCTACGGTCTCCTGTACGATTCTGATCTGATCTCTATGTTCATCCGCCATTGATGATTCCTCGCTTTCAAAAATTTCGTAACATAGCATTGTCAAGATCCATGCTATCGATTTCTCGATCGATCTAATATTCGATAAGCCCGGATTTTGTTCATCCGGCTTACAATTTCGTTAAATTTTACTATCTGTACCTCTTAATGTCAATACAATTCTTCGAAAACAAGGCAAAAACAACGTTTTCAAAAATAAAAATCCACAGAAAACAACACTCATTTTCACATCAGTCCGGAAAACCAGTCAAAATCTGCTTAGAACTCAAACGCCTTCTTAATGCTGTCATAATGCAGGAATTTTCCCTCAGCTGCAAACGCTTTGATCTGATCCAGCGTTGCAAACATATATCCGTCTGTCTCTTCAGTCTGAAGTTTCAGATCCTTGTCTTCCACATCCATGATAAAACGGTACACATCTACAAAGTAGTTGTCTCCTTCACCCGGGTTCTCTCTCTTATACGTAAAAAAGATATCCACCTTCTGCGTTTCGGGCATCCAGTCCTGTCTCCTCTTTTACTTCACGGAGTACCGCATCCCTGGATTCTTCTCCTGCCTGCGCAGCACCGCCGGAAACTTCCCACCATCCGGGTGCCCATGCTTTTGTCATCACGCGTTTGGTAATGAGAAAAGTTTTGTCCGGTCTTGCCACCACACCTAAGACTGTCAGATGATATTCTCCATCTTTCAGGCACCAGTCGTTGCGCTTCATGGTACGTCCTGTCGGTTTCTTATCTGCATCGTAAATATCCCAGAATTCCATTTTCTATCTCCTGTCTTTTTTACATTTCACGGTAATATGGTCTTACATTTCCGTCTCCCCGTGTTCTGTATCTTTTTTATTTGTTATGATACCACGCTAAAGTCCTGTATGTAAACCCTGGAATCTGCTACCCTTTTCCAGTTATTTTTTTCAACTGCTATCTGCACATTCTGCTCCTTTTATCTCATAAGAAAATCTATAGATTATTTTATTATATCACTTGTATTATGAATTAGTTTTATAGATATTTTTGTTATATAATTAACACAAACAAACGATTCTATTTAAAAATAACCAGGGAGGTTTTCCAAATGAAGAATGATTATCCGCATATTTTTTTTCCCCATTAACCGTTAAAAATATGACTATCAAGAACCGTATTGTTATGATGCCGATGGGCACCAACTACGGTGAGCAGAACGGCGAAAATGAGTTTTCTTCATATTAATTATTATGATCAGCGTGCAAAGGGTGGCACAGGCCTTATTATCGTAGAGAACGCAAGTATCGATTCCCCGCAGGGCTCCAACGGTACCACTCAGCTGCGTATCGATCATGACAACTATCTGCCTCGTCTGTTCAAGTTCTGTGAGAATATTCACAGATACGGAACCTGCATTGCCATCCAGATCAACCATGCCGGTGCTTCCGCAATTTCTTCCAGGTATCAACTATGCAGCCGGTTTCCGCATCTGACATTCCGTCCAAAGAAGGCGGCGAGATCCCGCGTCCTCTTTCCAAAAATGAGATCCTTCACATCGTAAAAAAATACGGTGAGGCTGCAAAACGTGCACAGACAGCTGGCTTTGACGCGGTAGAGATCCATGCAGGACACTCCTATCTGATCAGTCAGTTCCTCTCTCCTCTCACAAACAAGCGTACCGATGAGTTCGGCGGATCTGTTGAGAACCGTACCCGTTTCTGCCGTATGGTCATCGAAGAAGTCAGAAAACAAGTAGGACCTTTCTTTCCGATCATGCTGCGTCTGAGTGCAGATGAGATGGTAGAAGGTGGCAACACTCTCGAAGATACTTTTAAATATCTGGAATATATTCAGGATGAAGTTGATATCTTCGATGTTTCCTGCGGTCTAAACGGTTCCATCCAGTACCAGATCGATGCAAATTATCTCCCGGACGGATGGCGTTCCTACATGCCAAAAGCTGTCAAAGAGAAATTCGGCAAGCCATGTATCTCCATGGGAAATATCCGTAACCCGAAGGTTGCCGAGCAGATCCTCGCTGACGGCGATGCAGACCTGATCGGTATGGGACGCGGTCTTATCGCAGAACCTGCATGGGTAAACAAGGTTGCCACAGGTCATGAGTGTGACCTCCGCAAATGTATCTCCTGTAATGTCGGATGTGCCGGAAACCGTATCGGCGTCAACCGCCCGATCCGTTGTACCGTAAACCCATCTGTTCTTGAGGGCGATGTATATAAGAAAAAAACATGTAAATAAAAACTGCAACGTGGTCGTTATCGGCGGTGGCACTGCCGGACTGGAAGCTGCCTGTACAGCTGCTGAAGTAGGCTGTAATACCTTCCTTCTGGAAAAAGGAATGAGCTTGGCGGTCTTGCTTCTGTGATCTCTAAGATCCCTGCAAAGAAGCGTCTGGCTGATTTCCCGAACTATCTCATGCATCGTGCTGAACAGCTTGAGAATCTTTATATCTTTACAAACACAGAGGGAACACCGGAAAATATCCGCAAGTTCCATCCGAACCTGATCGTAAGCTCCACCGGCTCCGCTCCGCTTCTGCCTCCGATCGCAGGACTGAAGGATCGTATTGACAACGAGAACCATAATATTTATTCTATTCTTGGTATGATCAGTCATATCAACGATTTTCCGCAGGATCTGGAAGGCAAAAAGATAGCTGTTATCGGTGGCGGTGCCGTAGGTCTTGATGTTGTGGAATTCTTTGCGGCACGTAAAGCGGATATCTCTATCGTTGAAATGATGGATCAGATCGGCCGTGATCTTGACCCGGTAAGCAAAAAATGACACAAAGACCATGATGAAAAAACACAATGTACATCAGCTTACAAAAACTGCTCTCCTTGAGGTTAAGGATTCTTCCTTCCTTGTCAGGGGCGACGGTGAGCCTTATGAGCTTCCATTTGACTACGGCTTCGTATGTCTTGGAATGAGAGCTCAGGGACAGCTTTACCAGAACCTCACAGAGGAATTTTCTTCTGAGGATGTTGAGATCATGAACATCGGCGACAGCCAGAGAGCAAGACGAATCATTGACGGTACCCAGGAAGGACGCAATATCCTTACCATTCTTGAGCAGAAAGGATACCTTTAATATTTTTCCGCTATACCCTTTCCGGGAACACTTCAATCCTTCTACCGGAAAGTGTATATAGATCTGTTACAGTTCACTCGGTGATCCGTAACATAGATTTTCCACGTCTTCCTCCCCCGCAGCCGTCCGGAGAATGTCCGCAACTTCTTCAGATCTATGTGGCGGGAGGTTTAAAAAAGACAAATCTTCATCCAGATTTTACCAATGAGAGGAGTTATTACCATGTCAGAAAGAATCACAGGACATACCGAGCTGATTGGTCTTATGGCATATCCGATCCGCCACTCCAGCTCTCCTGCCATGCAGAACGAGGCTTTCGCAAAGCTTGGCTATGATTATGCATACCTTGCATTTGAGGTTAGCGCAGACGAGATCGAGGATGCTGTAAAAGCCATCCGTACTCTGAAAATGAGAGGTTCCAACGTTTCCATGCCGAACAAAACTCTGGTAGGCCAGTACCTTGACGAGCTTTCACCGGCAGCAGAAATGTGCGGCGCTGTAAACACCATCGTTAATGATCATGGTCATCTTACAGGCCATATCACAGACGGTATCGGATTTATGGCAGCACTGAAAGACAACAACATCGACGCTATCGGAAAGAAAATGACCATCGTAGGTGCAGGTGGTGCCGCTACTGCTATCGAGATCCAGGCAGCACTTGACGGTGTAGGCGAGATCGTGATCTTCAACCGCAAAGATGAATTCTGGGGCCGTGCAGTATCTACGGTAGAAAAGATCAACACCAGAACTTCAAGCCATGCTGTTCTCTATGATCTGGCAGATCTTGACCAGCTGAAAAAAGAAATGGCTTACAGTTATATTTTCGTAAATGCGACAGGTGTGGGAATGAAACCACTGGAAGGCCAGTCCGTTGTTCCGGACAAGTCTTACTTCCGTCCTGAGCTAATCGTTATTGATGTTCCTTACTCTCCTCTGGAAACTGCTATGCGTTCTATGGCAAAGGAAGTTGGATGCAAGACCATGAACGGTCTGGGAATGATGCTATTCCAGGGTTCCGCTGCTTTTGAGTTATGGACAGGCGAACCAATGCCTATCGAACACATGAAAGAGATTCTTCACATCAGATACGACGACTAAACTGCTATCTGTTCCTGTCGTATCAGAAAGGACCATTATGAAAACAGTTCAGGTAAAAATATCACACTCGGAGAGGGAAGACCGAAGATCTGTGTCCCGATCGTGGGACAGACAAAGGATGATATCCTCCTTGAGGCAGGGACCTTCGCAAGGATCCCCGTAGACGTTGTGGAATGGCGTGTTGACTGGTTTGAGGACGTTTTTGACACAGACAAGGTTCTGGATGTGGCAAAAGATCTCCAGACCGTTTTAAAGGACACTCCGATCCTCTTCACCTTCCGTACTGCAAAAGAAGGCGGAGAAAAAGCGATCTCCAACGAAGCTTACAAAGCACTCAACATGGCTGTCGCAAAAAGCGGCTATGTAGATCTCATTGATGTAGAAGCCTTCACAGGTGAGGAGATCGTAAAAAGCATGATCCAGGAAGCACACAGCTATGGCGTAAAGGTCATCGCTTCCAACCATGATTTTGACGCAACTCCTGAGAAGGATGAGATCGTGCGCCGTCTTCGCATGATGCAGGACTATGGCGCAGATATCCCGAAAATGGCTGTTATGCCAAGAAACAAACAGGACGTGCTTACACTCTTAAGTGCCACGCTGGAAATGTCCGAGCAGTTCGCCGACCGCCCGATCATTACCATGTCCATGGCAGGTACAGGTGTTGTCAGCCGTCTCGCCGGCGAAACCTTCGGTTCCGCCCTTACCTTCGGTGCAGCTACCAAAGCTTCCGCACCGGGACAGATCAATGTCAACGAGCTTGCACAGGTTCTTGACATTATCCACAAAAGACCTGTGATCCTGTAACCTCCCATAAAAAGGATCTACGGTAGATTTTTGTAACAGAACGCGAATTATAAACCAGTTTTTAAACCCAATTGATGTAACAAATTTTTGCAATTTTAATCCCATAATAGCAAATCTATTAAAATAATAATTAAAAACAACAAATCTCATGACAAAAAAGAAGTGTGCTGACCCATCCAGCACACTTCTTCTTTTCTGTTTTTTATATCTTTGTTATTCCTCTGATCAATTTTTATCCTCGATGGCATTCTCCTCTTTCTTTCTGGGGTCCCAGTTTGAAAGGAAGATATTCAGGCCGAAGCCTACAGCCAGGGCCCATGCGGATGCCCATGCAGTTCCCTGGGTTGCAAGCACCGCTGCCATAACACCTGCGATCATCTTGTCACGGTCTGTTCTGCAGTAATCCATACCGATCCTTGCACAGACAAATGCCTGGAACATCAGAGTAATGGAAGAACCGACTCCGAAGATCGGACGGAAGAAGCTTACAACCGGAATGATCAGCACACTTAAAAACGTTGCAATACGGAAGGATGCCATACCGCCGATCAGAGACTTCATAGCTTTCTTTCCCTCTTTGTAACGCATGGATACGGATACAGTCATTCCAACCCATAACGGACCGGAAAGTGGAGGAAATGGTGCAATGATGGACAGGATCAGATTTCTCAGACCACTGACCAGATTGGAACGGCTGGAATTGAAATCAATGTACTCATCATCTCTGGACTGGCGTGCCTCTGTAACCAGTGTCTCTGTGGTAACAAAATCACCAAATGCGATAACATAACATACAAGTGCCAGAGGAAGCGCTTTGACAAACATGGAGACCGGCGGATTCCCACACCAAAGATACTTACCTGTGAGATGATCTCTTTGAACTGCGGGATCTTGATAAAGGTTCCCAGCTCCAAACCAGGCGCATCCAGCTCGCCTACAAGAAGACCTACCACCATGGCGATCAGATACGGGAAAAGGTTTCCATACCTGGCAACAAGATCCAGGAATTTGTTGTTCTTTCTCTTCTCCTGATATTTGTCAGAGAAGCTGATCAGGATCAGAAGACCTACACCTGCAACGATCGCCAGAGGATATTTGTGCATATTTCCATTCTCACCCAGCTGTCCTGCCATAACTGTCAGGTGCTGCAAGAAGGATTCCGCCTTTGACAGAATTGGGTACTGCATGGACAAATTTATCCGCAAGCTTGGTGATGCCCATAAATATGAACACGAGACCAACCAGCATCTGCAGGGCGATCATTGCCTGGATACGTTCTTTTCCCATAGGGAAGCCTTCCAGGAATACGATCGTCAGCGGAAGGGTCGGTGTGATCCATCCCGGTACAACCGGATCACCAAGTAAGCTGTGTAGCATATACAGCATGGTCTCTATGATCACACAGCTCCATGCCAGCTCATAAGGCAATCCCAGATATTGTTCCAGATAAGGAACCGCCGCCAGTGCCGTAACCGAGGATCAGGCCCTGGATAAACTCTACGGACTCAATTTTATAGTGAATAAACGGAAAACGAATCTGAAATGGCCCAAACGGAATGTAGGGCAGTTCGTTTTCTCTTCGCTGTCTTGCTGCACGTGCCATAACGATTCTCCTTTATCGTTTTTTTGATAATACATATATAGTATCTTTTATTTTGTAAGTTTGTTAATTAACAAACATTTTCAGAAACGGTAAAGTCAATCCGGGAATTGTTCCCGAATTGGAACTTTGTTTTGCACAGATTCAGTCATCTTTGTCTGTATCCATACAATGATTCACTTTTTTTACTGTAGTCAAACGGATATTCACCCCAAGGGATTTCCTTGATTCAGTCAATCCTCTTTTCCACGGTTCATCTTAACGAACAGTGCAAGAAGGATTCCCTATGAATGTCACTGCCATATTGAGAAGCAGGATCATTCTCGGAGCACTGGTTCCGGCAGTCTTTGTAATGTAGCCGGCCAGTGTCAGAATGGTGTAGTTCGCAACGCTGGATGCGATCATGACCATGGATGTTGCAGTTCCCTTGTTTTCCGGGAAGAACTCCGCAGTTGTGGAAACAGCCAGCTGAAGCACACCGCCTGCACCTGCAAAACCGATCACAAATCCACCGATAAGACAAATTGTCGGATTCTGGATAAAGTAGCAAAGTCCCAGCATGATGAAAGAGATCAGTGGATAAATGATCAGGATATTGATCTCCTTCAGTCCTTTTTTGATAAATACAGAGGAACACAGGATTGCTGCAAAGGTTCCTACTGCATAGAATGACTGGATCTTGAAGGATCACTTAAGTTATAAAGCTTTCCGAGCTCCTGGTTACAGTTCAGCCACAGCATGAATGTAGAAGAGCTTGTAAATCCGATGAGGATTGCTGCAAGAGCTGCAGGAGTGATCTTTAATTTTGCTTTTTTCTTTCTTTTACTGTACCTGCTGTATTTCTCTCCGGGAATGGCAGGAACAGGATCAGGATTCCATCGATAAAGATCGCAGCACCTGCAACAATAAAAATGGTTCTGTAGGACATATTCGCCGCTGCTACAAACCGATGAGGAAAGGAAGCAGGAACTGGCTCAGGCAGATGGAAAATTTTGTAAACAGGTTAGCTACTGACGGGTTGTTTACATAAATTTCCATACAGGTAGGGGCTTACGCAGGTATCGAGGAAAGAGTTTGCAATACCACCTACAATAGCAAAGGCATAGGCAACTCCCATAGACGGAGCAAATGCGATTCCCATAAAGTATGCTGCATAGCAGATCACGCCGATGATCCCTTAATCTGCGTCCGAATTTGTCGGACAGGGGACCGGAAAACGGAAGAGATCAGTCTTCCAAGTCCAAGTGCGGCAATTACAGATACTACCATGCTGACATCCATAGTTCCATCACTTAAAGCCTTTGCTCCCCAGTGAGCCGCAAGCTCCGGCTTGTACTGACCCATGATGGAAGCTCCGATTCCATGGATGAAATATGTAAAATACAGCGCGATAGAAGTAATCACTAAATTTTCTTACCTGTCTGGCTCATTTTTTCTTATTTCCCTTCGTTCTCAGCCTGAAAATTTCTGGTACTCATCTGTCGGCATCTCAAGACCTGTAAAGCTTGTAAGATGCTGCACCCTGCCACAGAAGCATTCCTTTTCCGCCTACAGCAAGCTTCACGCCTGCTTCTTTTGCTTCTTTTTACCATCTTTGTCTCTGCCGGATTGTATACGCAGTCAGCAACAACAAGATCCTTATGGAACATGGATTTATCAACCAGTGTGATGTCATCATGTGGTTTCATTCCTGCAAGTGTTCCGTTCGCGAGGATATCTGCGTTTGCGATCTCTTCTCTCAGTTTGTCCTGGTCGTCAAGGCAATATACGCTACTTTGCAGTCCGGTACTTCTTTTGCAAGCTTCTCAGCAGTTCCTTTTGCTCTGTCAAGGAATGGATCGTCAGGATTGAAGATCGCGATGGATGCAGCTCCGTCAAGGGGCACACTGTACAGTAAGGGCTGTAGCTGCACCGCCTGCCCGAGGACTACCATCTTTTTTACCCTTTACATCAACACCGTGCTCTTTTCAGATTGCGGGACAAATCCGATACCGTCTGTGATATGTCCAACAAGTTTTTCCATCCTCATTTACGATGGTGTTTACAGCGCCGATGATCTTTTGCTGCCGGTGAAAGCTCGTCTACACACTGAGCTACTTTGTTCTTGCAAGGCATGGTTACATTGCAGCCTCTCATTTTGAAAAGACGGATTGCATCCAGAGCAGCCGGAACCTGGTCTTCCTTGATGTCAAACGCCATATATGCATAATCAAGATTGTGATAACGGAAACTGAAATTATACATTGCCGGTGAACCGGAATGTCCGACCGGGCTTCCGATAAATGCCATTAATCCTGTTGTTCCTTTAATTCTCTGTTCCATTTCCTGTTTGCCTCCTGAATTTTTTGTAAAAATCAGACACCGGATATATTTTTCCGCTGTCTGACATACAGCGTCTCTTAACTGACATAAAACATCCCTTTATAAGCCTCGAAATTCGCTGATTTACGGATAGCGTAAATGTGCTCTCATCTTTGGCTTCTCTTCCAGAGGATTGGGTTCAAAAATCCTTATCGTGCAAAGATCATATTCTACCCGATAGACTTTACCTTTTTGGAGATCTCATAATATTCTACCTCATACGCTTTCTTTCGTGGAGCATCAAGTGCACGTCTTGCGCGGGTTACATCTCCGATCACATGTGTCTCAGGTACGAGGTCTTTTGATCTTCTCTTCCAGAGGATTGTAGTTTCTGAATCCCATGGAAAGGATCACAGTCTCATGTTTCCGCCAAGTTTATCTGTTGCTTCAAATAATGTTACATCATGTCCACGTCTCTTAGCTGTGAATGCTGCACATACCTGCTACACCGCCACCGATAACGTATACTTTCTTTGCTTTTTCCGCTTTCGGAAGTCCCTCAACTTCACGTCCAAGTACTGGGTTTACCAGACAGCAAAGAGGTTTACCTGCATACATGTTGGCAACGCATCCCTGCAGACATGCGATACAAGGTGTCATATCTTCCAGTCTTTCTTCCTGAGCCTTTTCCGGGTATGAGGATCAGCCAGTGACTGACGTCCGAATGCTACCAGATCCGCTTTTCCAAGTTTTACCATCTGTTCAGCGAACTGTGGCTCTGTGTAACGACCAACTGTGATAACAGGAATAGATACACATTTCTTGATATTTGCTACGAGCTCTGCAGAGAATCCGCCATGAATACCTGTAGGAGCCCACATATATTCATCTTTCAGATGTACTGCACGAGATACGTGAAGTCCGTCAATTCCACACTCTTCCAGGTAAGAAGCTACTGCACACATATCGTGATTATCAAGTCCGCCAAACATGTCTTCCGTACTGTTAATACGTGCAAGAACTGCGATTTTACCTTCTGTTCTCTTCTTTACTTCTTCAACGATCAGACGGGAAAATCTCATTCTGTTTTCGAAGTTTCCACCAAATTCGTCTACACGTTTGTTAGTTCTTGGTGACATAAAAGAATTCACAAGATAACCATGTGCCATGTGAATTTCTACTGCATCTGCTCCACCTTTCATTGCACGGACTGCTGCATCTCCGTATCCTTTTACAAGCTCATACACTTGCTCTGTAGAACTTCTTCAGGAATGTCCCTTCCGTCAGCAGCTGCAATAGCTGTTGCCGCCTCGATTGGTGCTCCTGCGTTCTTTGCATTTCCTTCAGGACCTGCGTTCTGAAGCTGGATGGACATCTTTGCTCCTTCTGCATGACAGGCATCTGTGATTTTCTTCAGAAACTCAATACTGTTATCATCATACAGGCAAGGTTTTCTTAGGGCCTCCCTTAGCGCCTTTATGTACTACAGTTGCTTCGATCGTAATCAGACCAAACTGTCCTTTTGCACGTTCAGTGTAATATGCAACGGACTGATCGCTCCATGTTCCATCTGTGTTTGCAAAGTTGTTTCCCATTGGCGGTACTACGAAGCGGTTCTTTACTGTCATTGGTCCGATCTGAATCGGAGAAAACATATGTTTGAACTTCATTATTTTTTTACCTCTCTTTTGGGTCATCAAATGTTTTCTAAATTAGTCAACCATTTCTGGCCAAGCTTCTTTTTAATACTTTTTCTGTATTTTCATATGTATAAGCAGCTGCTTCTTTAAGTCCTCTTCCAAGGATTCATCAGAAATTACTTCTACACCGATAACCTTTGGATCAACTCCGGCATCTTTTGATCATCTTAACAAATCCGGCTGTGTCTTTTGCTCCTGTTCCAGGTGCAAGACGATCATGCATTGACTCATCTCTTAAGATAGAATCTGCATATGGTCTTTCATAAGCATCATTAATCTGGATAGAAATAACTTTCTTAGCAGGATTTCCGGTGTCAGGATGTCAAATGGCTGATTAGCTCTTACCCAGTGCCATGTATCAAGGATCAGCATTGCATTCTCACATCCAGAAGCTTTTACAACCGCCCAGCCTTTCTTCACATCCGGGATACCGCTGTATGGCATTGGTTCAACACCAATGATGTATTTGCCGGCTCTGTGGCAAAGCTCACGAAGCTTCTGTGCTGTGTATTCTACGGAATAGTTCTCCATCAGACCGCAGTTGATCTGTTTTACGTTAAATAATTCACACATATGGAAGCAGAGCTGCTCTTTGTATTTCTGCTCATAGGAACGATGCTCTTCTGCCCACTGTACGATGTACTCTACCTCTGTTACTTTCATACCATGTTTGTCCAGAATAGCAAGAATGTCTTCATCATGAAGTCCCTCATTCAACGCATCAACATAAGTCTCTGCACGAAGACCGATTCCTTCGTATCCTGCTTCTTTTGCAGCGATAACACGATCTTCAAATTTGCACTGATCTCCAAGTGTCCATGAACTGCGGAGTATTGAAAAAATGAATCTGTATCATCTTCGCTATTTCGTGACACTGGCTCATCTGGAACATTATACAAAAGCTGCGGATGTTCTGGCCATCACACAGCCCAGCCTAGAGTCACGCGATCTCTTCTCTGGAGGAAGAGCTTGAGTGAAATTATTTGAGAAAAACGGACGGAATGTTTCTCTCACCAAATATGGCAAGTCTTTTCTGGAGGATGTGGAACAAACCCTGAACCGGCTGGATTCCTCCGTAAACGCAGTCTCCAGCTTGCAGGAAAGGAGAAGGACAGATCGATGTGGCTTTTCTCAGAACTCTGGGTGTTGACTTTATGCCAAAGATCATCCGCAGCTTTCTTAATGCCAATAAGGGAAAACAGATCCATTTCAATCTGTTCTGCGATAAGGTGCTTACCGGCGATATCCTCACCGGACTGAAAAAAAGAAATACGATATCGGCTTCTGTTCCAAATTTGACGACGAACCACTGATCGAATTTATTCCGGTTGCCAAAGCAGGATCTGGTCGTCATCGTTCCGCCGGAACATCCTCTTGCTGAGAAATCCGAGATACATCTGGAGGAAACGCTTCCATCACAAGCAGATCATCTTCAAGAAGCGAAGCGGCCTGCGCCAGATCATTGACCAGCTGTTTAAGAGCATCGGCCAGTACCCGGATGTTGCTTTTGAGATTGATGAGGATCAGGTTGCCGCAGGGTTTTGTTGCCAATGATTTCGGCATCTGCATTGCACCGGATATCCCGATCCTGCACTCTCTGAACGCTTAAGATCCTGCCCCTTGTCTCTCCAAGCTGGCAGCGGAATTTCTACATGGCCATGCTGAAGGATGTATACCATCCGCCGGTCGTAAAGGAAGCCTTTAAGAAATTTGTGATCGAGGAAACCTCCCGAGGGAGATTTTTATAAGACCAATTAAACGATCTGTTCATCTGCAAATATATGGTCCGGATCTTTTATATCATAAAGGACAGCTGTCCGATCTCCGTTCTGTTTCTGTACGGTTTATCGGACAGCTGTCCCTTTTATATGTAAAACTATTCTGTTTTATGATCAGCAGTTATTTATTTGCCTCTGCCTCACGAAGTCTGTGGATCAGCTCCTCGCAGTTCTCAAGCTCACTCTTTCCGTCCGTCTCAACAACTATATCTGCTGCTGCCTCATATTTCGCGCGACGTTTTTCCAACAGATCAGCGATAAATGAAACATTTTTGTTGTTCTCAAGTAAAGGACGGTCATGATTATCCTTTACACGTTCCAGAATAGTTTCCGGCTTTGCAGTCAGAAGTACAACACGGCCGTTCTTTTTCATCTCGGTAACATTGCGCTCCGCATCGGAACACCACCGCCACAGGATACTACAACATTAGATCTGGACTGCATTTCGATCAGAAGATTCGTCTCAAGCTCACGGAAATACTGTTCGCCGTAGGTCTCGAAAATATCGGAGATGCTCATTCCCTGTCTCTCCACGATACACTGATCCATCTCCCACAACATCCATGGCAAGAAATTCTTCAGATAATCGGAGATCGTAGATTTACCAGCTCCCATAAATCCGATCAGGAAGATATTATAATTGAAAAGATTTCTGGACTGGATCCTTTTACTGTTCTGTGTGATGCTTGCAAAAACATCATTGACCTCTTTCTTATGACGTCTGCCTTCCATTCTGGCTTCCAGCCATCCTTTCTGCTTCGCCTCCTGTTCCGGCTGAAGTACCGGAAGATCGTTAGCTTCCTTGTATACCATGATGTCCTCTACGATCCTGTTTCTCATAAGTGCGTCAGGATGATCTCATCGCACTGTCCAAGGCTTTCTCTTAATACTTCTAACTGGTTCATAATATCTCCTTTACTTCGTTCATTTTATTACGGATTTCCGTCATCACTTTATCACTTTAAATCAAGTATCTGTCCTTATTATACCAACTGGTCATTTTATCTCAACCCAAATTTTCATTGAATTTACGCATGTGATCTATAGATTATTTTTATAATTTTTAGGCACGGCAAAGATATCCGACGCCGGACTTCACGCTATGATGGACTGAATTGTTTGCAGTAATTTATGGAATTGCTATAGTATTCACGCCAGGATCTGTGTCAAAAAAATCTCCGCCCTTTTACAGAAGCAGAGATTTTTACAGAAATTTTATCACCAAGATTCTACTGTATCACTTCATAGATCCGGTAATGCTTGTATATATAATCCCGAACTGCTCCAATAAGCGCACTTTGGGTACCGGTTTTCATCATTCCCATGTATATGTAACGACGGCAGTGCAGATTCTCAATATTTAAGATTTTCACAGGAAGTGTATGGATCACCGGTACATCCGGCACAATGCCTACACCAAATTCCTCCGCCACCATACCTGCCAGTGCACCATCCTCTTCTACCTCAAAGGCCGTCTCCGGTGAAAGTCCTTCCTTTTCGAAAAGCTCCCGGATCACAAAAATACAGTCCGCTTGCAGGGTAAAGGTCACCTGCGGATACTGCCCCAGCTCTTTTATGGTCACTGAATTTCGGTCTGCAAGAGCATGGTTCTCAGGCACTACAGCCACCAGCTTTCTTCTGACACCGG
>VOFB01003088.1_pt1 | contig 19317 bp, 22 predicted proteins | sample 5384141 | NCBI WGS metagenome assembly VOFB01 (sample SAMN12384721, study PRJNA508395) | human gut metagenome | isolation source: healthy gut A | host: Homo sapiens | reverse complement strand
TTGTACACCGGCCTGCCTGTCTCCCGGTCCCAAACGATGGTGGTCTCCCGCTGGTTGGTGATCCCGATAGCCGCCACCTGGGCGGGGTCCACCCGCTCTGGGCCAGCACCTCGGTGAGGACACTGTATTGGCTGGAATAGATCTCCATGGGATCATGCTCCACCCAGCCGGGCTTTGGGTAGTGCTGTCCAAATTCCCGCTGGGCCAGGCCGACAATATTCTGCTGCCGGTCGAACAGGATGCATCGGCTGCTGGTGGTGCCTTGATCCAGGGCGAGAACATAGGGGCGGTCAGACATAACAACACGGCCTTTCCTGGTGAATGGTGGTGGTTTGCCTCCATTATGTCAGAAATGTTCTGGATTGTAAAGGGGCGGCCGCGGGAAAGGACGGCCGGGCGCGGAGGCGCACCGGAAGAACGGCAGTCGCATAGAATGGGCTGTGGCAAAGCCACGCAATCTTGAATGAAGAAAAGGAGACCCAAATGAACCGTTATCTTCCTTCAGACAGAAGTCTGACACGCTGGGACTCCATGTGCTCCCAGGGTACGGGCAGCCGCTGCTCGTGCTCCTGCCCGCCTTCCTGCCAGCCCGTCTGTCCCGGGCCCGGCCCCAGTCCCTGCCCGCCCATCTGCCCCGGGCCTGGGCCTGCTCCCTGCCCGCCTATCTGCCCTGGGCCTGGCCCTGCTCCCCCTGCCCGCCTATCTGCCCCGGGCCCATCCCGCCCTGTCGGGACCGGCCCCACCGGCCCCACCGGCCCCACCGGCCCGCAGGGTATCCCTGGACCTAACGGTGCCACTGGCCCTACCGGCCCTCAGGGTATTCCCGGGCCCTCACCTGTCAAGTAAGCAAAAAGCCACTTCCTCCAATACGACAAATAAATGGCAGGCTTATGATAAATATTATCACAAGTCTGCCATTTATGATTTCAAATTGTCGCGATCGTGTTTTAAGATACTTCAACAAGGGGCTTATCTGATAGGATCACACCGCCTTCCTGTCCGTTTGATCTTTCAAGAGATCCAAGCATTTTTATAATCATCCAAATATTTCCATTTTATTTCAATTTGGTCCGCCCTGTAGATCCGAATGGAGCGGATCAGGGCATCTACGATCTCCTGGGTCAAAGACTCGACCTGCTCGCAGGGGCGGAACAGCCAAACAAAGCCATTCTCTGTGGCATTTCCCTGCAGCTCCTCATCTGTTTAGTAAGCTGTCTGTTCTGTGCCTCCAGCTCTTGGATCTGTCTGCTTAAGTGGTCACGTCTTGTCTTATACTGTTCAGTCGAGATCACCCCATCGTTCAGCTGCTCAAACAGCTCTATTCGGGACCGATTTGATGCTTTGATCCGCTTTTCTAACGCTCCGATCTGCTGTTCCAGTATGGATACACGTGTACCGCGATTTTTCTTTGCCTGCTGAATCAGCTGGCCCGTATCCACAACGATCCTGGCCTGCTGCCGGATCGCAAGCAGGACCGCGTCTATCAGGTCCTGCTCCATCAGTCTGCCTTCCATGCAGTTGGGAGAATCGCGGAATTTCCTGGTATTGCAATAAAAGTATCGGACCGTGGTGTTGCTGCGGCGCATGGCCCTGCCGCATCCCGCACAGTGCAGCTTTTTATAGAACAAGTGCGGCGGTGCTGTCATTTTTCTCTTTTCCAAATGGTCGATACACCGCCGCGCCTCCTGAAACTCGTTTTCGGAGACAATGGCCTCAAAACAGTCGGGAACGATGATCCAGTCCTCCCTTTTTGTTTTCCGGCGCTGCTTGCTGCCGACCCGAAGATTGGGGCGCATACCGCTGATGGCCTTGCCGGTGTATCGTTCCTCATAGAGAATGGACAGCACCACAAAATTGTTCCAAAAACCATCCTCCAGGGCCGCTATCTTTTTTGCCCGGATACTTCTGCCTCATGTAGATCAGGGAGAGGGCACATCTTCCAGATTAAGCGTTCTGGCAATTTCCGTGGTGCAAAAGCCCGCCAGGGTCATATCGAAAAATACGCCAGACCACTTTGGCCGCTGGCGGGTCGATCACCAGTCTATGCTTATCTTCACTGCTTTTCACATAGCCGTAGGGAGCAACGCTGCAAAAGTAATCGCCACGCCGCAGGCGGGCATATCGGCTGCTCTTTACCTTTCGGGAAATATCCCGGCTGTAAAGATCGTGAACCAGAGCTTTGCAGGCGATGTCCAGGCCCCCGGTTGAGCCAATGTATTCGTTGCTGTCATAGCCGTCGTTGACAGATATAAAACGGACCCCAAGAAAGGGAAACACCTGTTCCAGATAGCTCCCGACCTCTTTGTAATTCCGGCCAAAACGGGAGATCTTTGACAAGAATGGCCGCGACTTTCCGCTGCCGTACCAGCTCCAACACGCGTTTGATGCCTGGACGGTCAAAGTTGGTCCCACTGTGTCCATCATCCACCACTTCCATGACCTTGTAGGCTGTAAATTCCGGATGCTGCTTCAGATAGCAGCCGATCAAATCCCGCTGATTGGAAATGCTCTCCGATTCCCCTGTGTTTTCATCCTCCAAAGACACTCTCGAATAGGGAGATCAAAAGGCCGCTTTCCGGGGGAGCAAACAGTTCATTCATCCCGCCACCTTCTCTCTGCTATGAGCTCTCTCCGTCAAATGATCAGTAAGCAGATGGTATCCATCCTGAAATTTCAGCGTGATCCTCACCCGTTTTTTCTCAAATATATCGATCCGCTGCACAAGACCGGCCAGCATTGTTTGAGAAAGCTCCATACCCCTCTCATCGTTCAGGAAGTCTTTCAGCCATCTGTTATTGAGCATCAGGTGTTCGGCCATGCAGCGTTTCTGACTCAGGAGGGCGTCGATCTGCTGCTGGAATGCCGCTTCCGTCTTTGTGTATTCTTCCTTGGCAGAGAGATACTGGCTCTTGCTTAAGACGCCTTCTATGTAGTTCTCATAGATGCCGCGTTTTAGGGTGCTGCTGCGGGCGAGCTTTTGTCGAAGGGTCCGGATCTCGGCATCCATATCCGCGATTTGGTCTTTGGTTTCCCCGAATCCCACACCTCCGTTACTATCCTTTTCAAGTCGGCGGCAATGCGGATCTGAGCCTGGATCGTAGAAAGGGCCGCCTCCCGCAGCTCTTTCTCCGAAACCATATTTCTGGCACACAGACTTTTGGATCGCTTGGTAAAGGTCTGGCAGGTATAGTAATAGACACGGCGTTCTCCTTTCTTGTGTCTGCCGGAGCGATAATAAAGGCGCTCCATAGGACGGCCGCAGCCACCGCAGTACACCACGCCACGCAGAAGATTTTGATGGAAAGTCAGTCCCTTATTTTTCTCGGCCCGCTTTTTAAACAAGTCCGTCCGGTCCTTCAGAAGATTTTGGACCGCATCAAAGGTCTCCCCTGCTCACGATCGCTTCATGGGTGTCCTCTACGATATCCCAATCGCTTTCCGGCCTTGGCCCAGGGCGGCTGAAATAGGAGCTGCCCGTTTCCCTTTGTACCATATCTCCAGCATAGACACGGTTCCGGACCAGTCTTTTGATCGCGGTCCGGTTCCAAGGACCGCAGTTCTCATATCGCTCATGCTTTTAGAAGGCCCTGCTCATAGCGGTATTGTCCTGGCGAGGGATCCCCTGCTGGTTCAGATGATACACGATCTGGCAGTCGCTCCAGCCATCCAGGAGCCATTGGAAAATATTCCGAATGACCTCTGCCGCAGGAGGGTCCACCACAAGCTGGTGCTTATCCTGGGGGGATTTGTTATACCCATAAGGCGCCAGGGCACCCACAAATTTCCCCGCACTTCGCAGCGTTTTCAGGCCGCTGTTGACCTTTTGGGAAATATCACGGGCATACAGCTCATTGATCAAGTTCGTTGCGGGAATGGCGATTCCTTCCTTATCAGGCTTCGGATCACTGGAATCATAGTGATCGTTGATAGAGATAAAGCGGACTCCCAAAAAGGGAAAGATCTGTTCCAGATAGTGCCCAGCCTCCCGGAAGTCCCTGGCAAAGCGGGAGAGGTCCTTGACGATGATGCAGTTGATCTTCCCGGAACGCACATCCTCCATCATCCTTTGAAAATCCGGCCGGTCAAACTTGGTTCCGGTCTCTCCGTTATCGGTGTAGACCTCCACAAGACGGATATCAGGATGGGTTTTTAAAAAGTCCAGAATAATGTTTTCCTGGTTTTCCAGAGAGTGGCGGTCCCGGTGGCGGTCATCTTCCACAGAAAGGCGGCGATAAGCGCCGCCCAGATAGGTTTTAGGGGCCTGAGCAAGGTCTGTCTGCTGATGTATCTGTTTACGGCTGGTCCTCGCCATCCTTATCCCCCTTCCTGTAATCAGCCGCAGGCTGGCCGTCGGCGGCTGACATGATCCGCTCAGCCAGGCAGCGGCATTCGTTTTCTTGGTAGAATTGGATGTGGATGCGCTGATCTTTGTAGACCTTGATCTGCTTTATCAGCATGACAACCACTTTTCTGGTGAGTTTCGTCAGGTTTCGATGTTCCCTGAAGTCTTCGATCCACCGAAAGGTTCCACTGGTTCCCGCTGTTGCCGCCTTGATTTCCCTTTGAAGCGCGCCAGCCGCCCGCTCTGCCTCGTCGCAACGATGGGCATAGACTGCTTTGAACTCTAAAATTCATTCTGGGTCAAAATGCCTTCTGAAAGCCGTTCATAAAGGGAGCGAAAAAGCCTCTTGTACCGCTCTGCTTCCTCCTGCTTTTGGGCGAGCTGGGCCTGGAGCCTGATGATCTCCCGCTGCTGTAAGGGAAGTGCATCCACATAGCGAACCAAGCTTTCCAGGTCGATCACACTGCGGATGCGCGCCTGAATGGAGACCAGCACACTTTCCTTCAGATACTCCTCCCGGATATTGTGGTTCTCACACTTTTTTCCACATTTGGCCGAGGAACAGACATAGTAGATGTACTCTTTTCCTTTCTCTGAACCGGATGCCGGATCATCGGCTGACCACAGTCCGCGCAGACCAGGAGCCCGGAAAATAGATAGACCTGCTTACTGTGGGGGGGGCGGAACGGGTATCCAGGGAAAGGCAGTATTGGACGCGGGCAAAGATCATTGGAGATATGATCGGCTCATGGGCGTTTGCAATACGGCTCCACTTTTCCGGAGGCTGGTAAATACGGGTCTTGACCTTGTAATTGGGCGTCGTTTCTCTGCGTTGAACCATTGTCCCAATATAGAGTTCGTTTTTCAGGATGCGGAGCACCGCCACAGCGGTCCATTTCGCCATTTTGTTGAGCTTGAAGCTGGTTTTGAAGTTCAACCCAATGGATTTCTTATACTCCATGGGAGACAGTACGCCCTTGCTGTTGAGCTGGTCCGCGATAGCCTGGGCGCTCATACCATCCAGCTTCCAGCTGAAAATCTGTCGAACAGTTTCGGCGGCTCCTTCGTCAATGATGAGCTGGTTTTTATTCTCCGGGTCCTTACAGTAGCCATAGGCAGCAAAGGGACCGACAAAATCGCCATTTCTGCGCTTTACAGCCTTGCTGCTGCGGACCTTGATGGAGATATCCTTGGCATAGGTGTCGTTCACCAGATTTTTGAAGGGCAGCACCACATCGTCTGCGGCGGAGCGTTCCGCCATGCTGTCGTAATTGTCATTGACAGCAATGAAGCGGACCCCCATAAAGGGAAAAATTTCTTCCAGGTATTTACCGGTTTCGATATAGTCCCGTCCGAACCGGGAGAGGTCCTGACTACCACACAATTTGCTGCGCCGGATCGCACATCGTCCATGACTGCATGAAAGCCCGGACGGTCAAAGGTCACACCGGAAATACCGTCATCTTTGCGGATCTCGTGCAGCCGGAGCTCCGGCCTCCCATGGACAAAATCGGTCAGCATAGTGATCTGGTTGCTAATGGTTTCGCTCTGTTCCTTGTCGCCGTCCTCGCGGGATGCGCGCACATAGATATCTACATCCCAGATCTGTCCATGTGATGCAGTTGATGATGCAAAAAAAGCACTCATAAAGGTTTCCTCCCAATGGACCATCCAATTCGCAGAAACCTTTATGAGTGCTGTATTTTCTGATCCGCTCCAGACACATTATAACACCGCCTCGCGGTGTCCAGCTTAAATTTCAGGTTTCGGCAACAGACAGATCCAAAAAAGCTGTACCTCAAGGCGGAGCTGGCTAGATCATAGTAGAGAAGATCGTCTTCAGCTGTTCCTCCAGGGTCGTTCCTTCCTCAAACCCCACCTTCACCACGATCTTTCCGCATTTGTAGCAATAGGGATTTTTAACCTGTCGGATAAAAAGATGCGATCCGCTCCTCCTTCGGAAGGAAGGGTCGATTTGGATATCCTTCAAATCGACCAGATCATCAGGGATACTGTTTGGACATCCACAGCCTCCAAAGCAGCAAGGTCAATTTGTTGAGCGCATCCAATTCATATTCACTCAATCTCGGCACAACCTTTCTGTTCGCTTGTGTCTTATAGCTATTCAGAGGCAGCCTGTCCATATTACTTTTTTTATATCCAACAGCACTATTCCCCTCAGGGTGCAGAGGGTATCAAATATCTGTCAAAATGAAGATTGCAGATCTCTAGCGTCAAATGAGGGGCCGTCCAGCCCCTGGAAAGGCTGGGCGGCCCCTCATTTGATGCTTATGCAGGGAAAGCCTGTTCCTAATATGGAAAACAGGAGTGGCTCGCTCACACCGCGCCACTCCGTTTAAAACTTCGTATCATCCTGCCCAAGGTGCCTTTTGTCCTGTCCGTACACTTGCTCCCCGATTCAAACACTCTCTTCCCATCCGTATATCAATTGTTCTTGATCTAGAATCTGCTCGTAGGCTTTCGCAAATAGGAAATCCATATTGGCATAAATAGACCGCATGGTCTCTTTATACAGCTTCCGCAGACATCTGGGATTCCCTTTTCCTTCTGGTATTTTAGCCTCCAGGCACATTCTTCGGATGCTGTCGGAGATCTGTGTCCTCCGCATCGGTTTTTTTCTGTCTGGTCAGGAACAGGGGGCCTGTTATGATCCCGCCCGCTTTGCATAGGACAAGAGCTCCTGACACAGGCACTTTGGGAGACGGATGATCTCTCTCCCGCCGCCTCTGTTTATCACCAGTTTTCCCTCTTCTGCGGCCTCCACTGTCAGCTTGGATGCCTGCTGCACCGGAAGATCAACATTAGCAAATACCTTTATCAAAAAATAGACCCGCTCGTTCTTCAACGCCTTTGCCGTCTGCAGCATACGCAAATATTCGTTGCGCGTCAGCTCCGGCAGCACCTCGTCCGCATCCACCATCAGGGTCTTGATCTGAAATTCCCTGTGCCCCAGGAAATCCGCCAGGGTATTTCCCACAGAGAGGAATCGGTTTACCGTGCGGACCGCATACGATTCCTTTTGAAGGTTCTCGCTCCATTGCCTCAGTGTATCCCGGTGCATCACTTTCTCTTCCGGCAGCCACTGATACAGCATCTCCACAGCCTGTCTGTAGCTTTTAATGGAGCCCTGATCCATTCCCTTATTTTTCATGTATGCCTCGAAGCTGTCAATGAGCTCTGGTGTCAGTTTGACTGCATCATTTTGCGGCATCAAAGTGCCTTCCGCCATATTCCCCGGATATTGTATCTGATGATCCATATCGTCCCACCCAGTTTTTCCTCTTTTTATAAATGCCTGTCCGACAGCCTGCACTTTCTTCTGCCGAAAAATAATTTCCCAGGCAGTCTGAACATCGACCGCCTTGAACAGTGCCCGCCGTCCCCTGCGTCAGTGCCAAAACTGACCAGCATCTTTTCTATCACGCTGTCCATGCATCGAAATTCTTCGCGATCAAATTTTACTGATGTTCTGCGGACCCACTGCGGAAAAAGGGCATCAGCCCAACGCATCACTTTTCTCCTGAACTTCTATCCCGCTTTCAGGCAGTCCTTCCGCCCCCTTATGTCAGCGCTGAGACTGCATCCTCCCCGCGGTCAAGCCGGTACAATCCGCTCCCATCCTCTGATACCAGGTAGGTATCCAGGATCTGGTGATCCTCTCTTCCGTAAGCATTGATGCAGTAGCAGGGCATCCCGTCCACCATCACGATCCCCTCCTCCGGGAACAACAGATAGGAACTCATATCACTGCCGCTCAGTCCCAGCCTCTCCGGAGGCATCTCTTCCAGAAAGTGCACCGCCTCCTCAACTGTAAGGGACTCTGCCTCCTCTTCCGCCCCCCTTCCAGCAGAACAGGCGTGATAGAACAGGACTGTGTCTGCCATCTGATCTCCAGGGCAAAGATTCCGTCCCCTTCTGCACACTTTGTTCCTACCGCCACCTCCCCCCTCTCCGCCTGAAAGTCAGGCTCCTCCTTTGGGGCGTCTCTGCTGCCCAGAATGGAGCAGTCATAATTGTCCTCCAACATCTGCACATATTCTGCCGCGACCTGGTTTCCGGACTCGAGCCCGGAGTATTCATAGGTCGGCTGTCCCTGGGCCTCATCTGTGTCCTGGTCCCCGCCGGCCTGTGTATTCTCCTGCACCGAACAGGTCATTTCGCTGCCCAGGGCCACCAGCTTGGTCAACGCGGGCAGTGCATCTGATCCGATCCCATAATTGTCGGGCGGCTCGGCTCCTCCGCCGCATCCCGTCAGGGTCAGGCACAGCGTCAGTACGCCTCCCGCCAGATTTCTCCAGCTTCCTTGTTCCATCCGATCACTCATATTGGATCTCCACTCTATCCCCATCATTCAGCCGCTGCTGAAAGGTGCAGTCCGCACCGTTCACTGTAAGCCGCACCGGCCGCTCTGCATGTTTGAAGTCGATTCCGGACCGCTCCAGCAGGTCCATCAAATAGTAGGGCGTACCATCCGCCTTCCCTGGAAGGGGGAGCGGTCTGCCATTAAGTTCGATCTGTATTGGCACCCCGGTCTGTATTGGCACCCCGGTCTGTATTGGCACCCCGGTCTGTATTGGCGCCCCGGTCTGTATTGGCGCCCCAGCTGTCTTCTCCTTCTCCGGCCCCTTTTCAGATACCTGCACGGTTTCCAGGCTGTCGCCCGTGCTGAGAGGAGTGTCCGGCGCCAGCAGTTTTTCCCTGGCACGCCAGTCCTCCCACTCCCAGCTGTCGGCTCAGCTGACCCCCGTTCAGTTCCTGATCCTTTCCCGCCTTGGCCGGCTCGAACTGGATCACATCTCCCGCATGGACTATCTGGGAGGGCTTTGCCTCCACTCCATTGATCGCAAGCCTCGCCGGGAGGGCAGGTTCTCCATAAAAAACAGTCCGTTTCCCATCCAGGTAGAGCATCAGGCTCTTTCCGCTCCGGCCCAGCAGGTCGCTGTGGGTAAAGCCATTCATCATCAGAAGCTCCAGCACTGTCACCCTCCCGCTCCGGAACAACTTTGCCGGCTTCCCGTTGAGCACGACCCGATAGCTGTCGCTGATCAGTCCCAATCCTGCTGAGACCGCGATGCCCAAAGGTGTGGTATATTCCGGATCGTCCAGGTCCTGGATATCGGAGCAGGCGCTGTTCTGGAAGTACCGTCCGGCCACAGCTACCCGTTTTCGGTCCATCTGCAGCGCATCTGCTACCCGTCCGCTCAGTCCTGCCAGTTTGCTGCCCCCGCCAGCCAGAAACAGCGCGGAAGGCGGTCTCTCATTCAATTCCAGGACCCGGCGGGCGATCTCATCGGCCAGCCGCTGGACCTCCGGCTCTATCATAGAAAAATTTCCTCGTCCGAACAGCTCTGCTCCACACCTACCACGTCTTCAAAGGAAATGGGTGCCCCCTTCCCCAGCTGCATCTTGATCCGCTCCGCAGTGTGGTAGTCCACAAGGCACGCCCGCATCAGCGCCTCTGTGATCTCATCTCCGGCCACCGTAGCCATTGTGTAGCCCACAACGCCTCCATCCCGGCACAGAGCGATATCCGTGGTCCCGGCGCCGATATCCACCAGCGCCAGATTCAGCAGGCGGATGTCCTCCGGGATGGCTGCGTTCAGGGCCGCAATCGGCTCCAGGGTCAGGCTCGCCACCTCGAGTCCCGCCTCCACCATCACTGCGTACAGGCTGTCCACCACTTCGCTGGGCAGAAAGGTAGCCACCACGGCCGCCTCCAGCACCTGCCCTGTGTGTCCTTCCAAGCTGGTCATGGGGTAATGGTCAAGCCGAAGCTGTGTAACAGTGTACCCCACCAGAAACATCCTCTGCTCCTGCTCCTTATCCTGAAGGGTGCGTTCCGCCGCTGCCACCGCCTCCAGCTCCAGTTGGCTGATCCGCTCTCCCTTCACGATCTCCGGAGCGGAGAGCTCCAGACAGTACTCTCCCCGCTCCGTTCTCAGGGCTCGGCCGGCCGCAGCCACACAAGCCCCGCTCCAGCTTTCTCCCGCTTCGCTCCTCCAGGCTCTTCGTCACCTCGGAGACTACCTTTGCCACCTGCCGGATATCTTCGATCTGTCCATCCAGCATGGTACGTCTCTCATGCGGCCGCCTCTCCACTTCGAGGACCCGCATTTTATCCTGCTCCTGCCGGGCCAACAGCCCGATCACGCTTCTGGTCCCAATGTCCAGTGCATAGATCAGATCCTGTTCCTGGTCCGAGTGTCTGCTGGTCTCTTCCATGGAATTACCCCCTTACGAAAGCGGGAAGGCTATCTTAAAATTTCTTTTAAGACAACCTCCCCACCCCGCCTGCTTATCTATCTGCCAGATATTCTTTTTCAGGTCCTGGCTGTGCCCCTTTTTCTTTTCGCACAGCTCCCGGCACTCAGTATTTGCTGAACCGGTTCTCTCCCTGGGACAGCTCCAGCCCACCGACCGGAATGGCGGGCTCACACTGGCCGACAGCGGGCTCCTCAGTTCTGGCACTTCCTTCCTTCAGCCGGAAGCGCTGGATCATCTGCTTCATGACGACCGCCTGGGAGGAGAGCTCCTCACTCGCGGCTGCAGACTCCTCGCTGGTGGCGGAGTTGGTCTGGACCACAGCAGAGATCTGATCCACGCCCGTGGTCAGCTGAGCGATCGACTCGGACTGGGCAATGGAATTCTCCGCCAGCTGATCCAGATAGTCAATGGCAGTACCGGAATATTCCACAGTCTCCTCCATGCTCTTTACCACATCTTCCACCAGAGCGTTGCTCCGCTCCACATGAGCAATGGCATTTTCGATCTGCTTCTTTGTCTGCTTGGCCGCCTGGTCCGACTTGGAAGCCAGATTCCGCACCTCATCCGCCACTACGGCAAAGCCCTTTCCGGCCGAGCCGGCCCGGGCGGCTTCCACCGCGGCATTGAGGGCCAGAATATTGGTCTGGAAAGCAATGTTTTCAATGGTCTCAATGATCTTTCCAATGTCTGTCTGGCTCTTGAGCACGTCGCCCATGGCCTGGCGCATCTCGTGCATCTTCTGATTGCAGGCCTGGGTCTTTTTCGCCGGACTGGTCCGCCTTTTCCTTGGCAACTCTGGCAGTCTCCGCATTCTCCTGTGCTTTCTGGTCCAGATCAGAAATGGTAGCGGAGAGCTCCTGGACTGCGCTGGCCTGCTCGGTAGCGCCCTGCGCCAGCGCCTGGGCCCCATTGGACACCTGTTCGGAACCGGCAGACACCTGCTCCCTGCACTGACACCGATCTGAGACAGGGTATCGCTCAGGTTTCCATTGATGACACTGACAGACTTGAGAACGGACTGAGTACGCCAACATACATGTCCACGTTTTTGGAATGTACGTCAAAATTCCCGTTGGCCATCTCTTCCAACAGATAGCACTCATCCGCAATGACTTCTTTTAAAACATGCTGGCTGGTACGCAGGGCCTCACACATATCGCCCAATTCGTTCTTGCTTTTAAATGTGACCGGGATATCCATGTTGCCCTCGCTAAAGCCCACCAGGGCGTTGCGGACCTCCTCTGTGGGGCCGGTCACATTCCGGATCAGCGCAAACGCCAGGACCAGAACACCGATGGTAGCAGCCACCATAGCGGCAATAATCGCAAAGAAAGTTCCCTTCACGCTGTTCTCGATTCTGGTCCGCTCCTCGGCCATGCTCTTTTCCAAAAAGTATCCAGTTCAGTGGCCGCATCCCCCATCTCTGTCTGAAGCGGGGTATCCTCATTGTAAATGATCTCTTTTGCCTGCTCCAGATAGAGCTCATTCCCGGTGCTGCGATACTGCTGGTAAAGGCCTATGACCTTTTCCGCAACCGCTCTCCACTCGCTGTTAATGCTGTCATACTTTTCCAGCAGCGACTGGTCCTCGATCCGACTGGGCCATGTCTCATACAGGCTTTTGGTATAGGTCTGCATCGCCTCCAGAGCCGCTTCCGCCTGCGCGATCAGGCTTTCGTTGGCACTGCTTTCGGGGACCAGAAGCGCATCACGGTAGTTCCGGCCCGCCGTAATGGCATTGACCCGCGCATTCAGGATGGCCATATTGGTCTCCACATCTTCATTCATAAGCATCTCATACTGGCCCCTTTGATTGTTCATCATCATGAGGGAGGCAATAATGAGCGCTACAGAAATCACAATAGTGATCCCATATCCCAGGATCAGACTTTTTTGACCTTCATATTTTTCAGCATGGCAACTACTTCCTTTATCTATTTTATATTTATCTCGATCAGTTCTGCGATACTCTGCTCTTTCTACATCACATCTCCATACCTTCCATTTCTCACATCTCCAAAGATCCTCCCGTCCACCAGAGTGATCACACGCTTTCGCATGAGATTTACAAAGTTTTTGGCGTGCGTGGCCATGATTACCGTTGTACCCAGGCGGTTAAGCTCTCCGATCAAGTGAAACAGATCCCATATAGTGTCCTCGTCCAGACTTGCGGTAAGTTCGTCCAGCACCAGCACGGATGGGCTGTTGATGATGGCCCGGGCCAGCTCCACCCGGCGGCACTCTCCCAGTGACAGTTCCACCGGATACCGTTTCTCCACATCCTTCAGTCCGACCATACACAGCGCCTTCCGAATGCGCTCTTCCATCGGCACCTTTCTCCGCCCCCGCCCTATCATGGATGCCATGGCCAGATTCTCTTCAATGGTCCGCTTTCTCATCAGCTGGGAGATCTGCGGCACATAGCCGATGCAGCCCGCCTTTCTGGGATGCCCGAATCTGCGCTGCTGCCCTATGGGCACATTGTCCAGATAAACCGCTCCGGCAGTGGGAGTGATCTCCCCCGCGATCAGGTTCAGCAGAGTGCTTTTCCCTGCGCCGCTGCTGCCGGTAACAAAGACAAATTCCTGCTGTTCAATGGTAAGGTCGATCTCTCACCGCGGGAACCGCTTTCTTTTTCCTGCTGATAATATTTACTCACCTGTTCCAAGCGGATCTGTGGCATCTACGCTTTTTCGCCCCTTTTTCTCTATACATCAGGGCCCGGATTTGCTATAATCAAATAAAGAGGAGTGGTTTTTTGTCCCGTCGATCAAAGTCTCATTTCAGGCGCAGGCTGGTCCTCTGGGGCCTGCTGGCCCTGTTGTGCATCGGTCTGACCGAGCTGGCGGTCTGCGCCTATGCCGACCCAGCCCTCTTTCAGAGGATCACAGCCCCTGCCTCCCGGCTCTTTCAAACCGTCCGCACCGCCGGTGCGGACTTTGGACCAGCTCACACCGGAAGAGGCCCCTGTCAGCCAGCTTGCCGGTGATCCTGCCATTTCGGAGGCACCGCCGATGGAGGACGCCAACATTACAGAGTTCGCCGTCCGGGCCGATAGGGAGATCCTGACCGGCGGCACAGTGGCGCTGACTTATTACAATCAGGGTGAGGAGCCTTGGGCGAGCCGGCCTTTTGGACCAGATCCGATCTCCGGCTATGGGTGCGGTCCCACCGCCCTGTCTATGCTGGTCTCCTCTCTGACCGATCAGGACATCAACCCGGAGGAAATGGCAGCGTGGGCCTATGAGCACGGCTACTGTGCGCCCGGAAGCGGCTCTTATCTCTCCATCGTAGAGGGGGTCTCCCAGGCATATGGGCTCAGTGCTGAGTCCGTCCCGGACCTCTCCCCTGGCGAACTGCGTCAGGATCTCTCCTCCGGGCACATCTTTGTAGCTCTGATGGGGAGCGGCCACTTTACCAGCTCCGGGCACTTTATTCTCCTGCGCGGGGTCACGCTGGATGGGAAAATCCTGGTGGCTGATCCAAACAGCCGGGAGCGCAGCCTGGCCGCGTGGGACCCGGAAGTGATCCTTGCGGAGCTATCCCAAAGCCGCTCTTCCGGTGCGCCGCTCTGGCGCTTCTCCACCCTAAAATGACATCAAGCTCCCTCTGCCGGCAAGATGCCGGCAGAGGGCTTTTTCCACCAAACAGCGGCCTGACTCAGCTTTGGTAAAAAAGACTCTCTCCCGCCAGCCGCCTGCTCAGAGCCTTGTCCGCCTGAAGCGTCCGCTCTAACAGCGCGCGGTTCCGTTCCACCTGGAGGGACAGGGCCTCTCCCTCCACTCCCGCCGGCTTTTTCCGGACAGGATCTGGCGCAGCAGATCGCCCTCTTCCTTGGGCAGTCCGCCACATTGCTTTTTCAGCAGTTCCTTCTGATCTCTAAGCTGGTTGATCTGCTCCTGACGCATGCTCAAAACAGCCACACCGATACCTGATCCTGGCGGTCTACCGCATCCAGCAGCTCCCGGGTGATATCCTGCACCTCGGACAGGGCCCGATACATTGCCCGTTCTGCCGCCAAGGCTGCGTCAAGCTCCTGTTTGCTCAGCATCTTCTGTCTCTCCTTCAGCGGTCCGTCTGACTTTTATCCGCCTGTCGGAAGCTGTCCCTCAGCTCCGCCGCCATTCCTTTGACCCGGGAAAGCTCCTTCTGGTTCCTTCCATTTTTGACCCGGCTGAGCTCATAACAGAAATATTCATACAGGCGGTCCAGGTTCTGGCTGATCGGATACTGGCGGTCCAGCGTGTCATCCAAGTACCGGATGATCTTTACACTTCTGTCTACTGCCGCTTCAAAAGCAGGATAATGCTCCCGCTCCAGTTCGAGCTCTGCCTGGGTCAGCCGCTTCACCAGCTCGTCAAAGAGCAGGAGCAGGAGCTCTCCCTGGGTCATGGTGCTTAACGAGTCCTCCCGGTAGCGTTGGTATCCTCTCATATCCATAGGTGTTGGAATCCTTTCTCTCCTATCCGGCTCAATAGCCTCCCATTAAACCGGAAAGTGTGGAGCTCTGGGAGTTCATCTGCTGGATCAGGACCTCCAACTGAGTGAACTTGTTGGTATAATAGTCCACTTTGTTGGACATCTTATCCTGCCATTTTTCGATCTGTTCATCGATCTCTTTCATCTGATTCAAAAGTGTATTGTCCAGTGCCGCTGTGGGAGAGTACTGCGATCCCGCCTTTTCGATCAGGATGCCCTTTACATCTCCAGTCGTGGCAGCATAGCGGTCCGTCACCTTCTGAATCATCGTCATGAGACCATCTGTGGCCGCTCCGTTGTCCTTGCTCTTGGTGAAGGCATCCCGCACCTGGTCCGGGTTGGTCTCCAGAGCCTCCCGCAGCGCAGTCTCATCCAGGCTGATGGTGGTCAGTCCGTCCTCATAGCTGGTCTTGATCCCGATGGAGCGCAGGAAGGAGCCATCTGCACCGCCTGGCGCAACAGCGCTGCGCAGTGCGTTATACAGAGAGGACAGGTCCCGGTCCATAAAGAGGATCCCGGTCTTGGCCTTTTCCTCATAGGCCTTGATCTCACTCTCCGTCATCCCCTCTTTGTCCTTGTCGGTCAGGGGCTTGTACTTGGAGCCGTCGGACTGTTCCAGCGGCATGTCAGAGTACGCCTTCTTCACCTCGGAGACAATGGCGTTGTAATCTTCCACCATGGATTTGATCGCATCCACAATGGTGTCCGCATTCGTCTTGCTGGTAAAGGTAACGCCCTCACCGTCTGTTTTGAAGAGGTCCTCCGGCTTTTTATTCTTCAGCTCCTCGCTGGTAATGGGGTCCTTTCCCACACCATCTGCGGCATTAAACGTTCCGCTGAAGGTGATATTCATTCCATCCGCCTCAAAAGGTGTTGGAACTGCGTGTGAATGTCATGGTCTCACCGTTGATGGTGGCCTGGAATATGGCGTCCTGTCCTTTCACATACCCGGGAGCATTCTCATTTGTTACGCCGCCGAACAGGGCGGCCGCCAGATCCGTTGCATTTCCCTGTCCATCCACGGTCCCATATTCGATCTTACCGCCCTCGCCCGTCTCTTTGGCTGTAAAGACGAACTGGTTGGTGAGTTTGGAATAGCTGACGTTGACCCCCGCCTCTGTATTGCTGTTGATGCCGTTGATCACAGTTTCCAGCGCGGTGTCCTTGGTATAGGTCCCAATCTCGACCCCGTTGATTTTCATGGAATAGAGCTTGTTTCCCTCGCTGTCGATCCGGTTGCCATCCTGATCCACCAGATTTCCCGCTGTGTCATAATATTTCCCATCCTTTTCGATGGGCTTGTTTCCGTCCGTCCAGTCCCTCGCCTCTCAGGGCAGTCAGCCCCTTCATATCCTCTCCCAGCAGATCACCCAGCGTCCGGCTGGTATCCAGATATGAGGTCAGGCCATTCTCCCCCAGGCCCAGCAGCTCGTTGACCGAGGAATTGACGGACAGGGTGTTTCCATTGGCCACCTGGAACGTGAGGGCGTTGTTCGCATCTGTCGTTCCCACGGTGATCTTTCCGGCGCCAAAGGCGTCCGCAATGGACTCATTCAGAGCATCGTACAAATTCTGTAAATAGTCGCCTTCTCCTGTCACCTCGCCCACTTTGATCTGCTTGGTCTGCCCGTTAAGGGTGATGGTAAGGGGCTTGTCCCGGAGATACTCTGTTGTGGATACGCGTTCGGTCACGGCTTTGTCAGTATCCAGCCGGATGCTGCTTGATTTGCCGCTGATGGTATCCTCCAGCTCCATCACCATGTCCTTGAAGTCCCCGGAAGCTCCGCTGATATAGATGCTGTTCCCGGCACCGGATTTGTCGCTGAACCCGATCCCATGAGGTCCCACTTCTACCCCGATCACCTCAGAGGCAGAGACCACATTTCCACTGGAAGTGGTGATTTTCTGGTCGGCCAGCTTTTTTCTACCGCTTCCTTAAACTTATCCAAGTCCAGCTTTCCGTCTTTTCCGGAAAAATCCTCCAGCTCCCCGAAGTCCAGGGTGATGTTCTGATTTCCATAAGTCAGCGTGAGCGATCCGCTCATGGTGCTGACCTGTATCTCCTTCCCCAGATCGATCTCCTCACCCGCTACGGTGATCTGACCGTCCTTCGCACTCGCGCCCAGAGAGTTGTTGACCGTATAGCGGGCGGCGGTGGCAAGCTGGGCCACCGCATTGAGCACCACATTGCTGCTGGTCTTTCCAGAGGCAGTCACCAGATTGGAAAACGTCCCATTTGGGGGTGGTCACCACCGCATTGTTGAAAAAGCTGGAGCTGAGCAGGTTTGTGCTGGAGGTATAAGAGGCATATTTCCGTGCGAATTCCACCAGTTTGTTGGAAATGCTCTGGTACGCCTGCTGCTGCCACTGGAGCACCGTGCGGTTCTGCTCCAGTCCCGAAATTTTCTGCTGGTAGCCCTGGACCATTCCCTCGATCATGGATTCCGTGTCCAGTCCGCTGGCCAGTCCGGAGATGATGTTGGAATTTCTGTTTCCATAAATGCTTCCGCTGGAGGTGCTGCCAGTCAAGCTTCCGATCGATGCCATGTTTCCTTCACTCCTTTGACACGGCTGTCCCCCAGGACAGCACTGTAATAGATTGACAATCCAGTTTATTTTGAGTAAAATCAATTTGCACATCGTTGTTACTCCTTACTACCTCGCTTTTTATATCGTCCGGAATCGTCAAAAATTAAGAGCTGATACCGCATTTTCTTGCGGCGCCCTTATGCCAGACTGCGCACAGGCTTTTCCGGAACTGACGAAAGGAGAAGTAAAGGGGTATGTCACCAACTATTATCTCGATCACCAATCAGAAAGGCGGCGTCGGAAAGACAACAACTGCCTGCGCCCTTCTGTCCCTCCCTGCATAACCGCGGGGCCAAGGTCCTGGGCGTGGATCTGGACCCGCAGGGGAGTCTGAGCTTCAGCCTCGGTCTTGATATTGAGCACTGCGTCACGATCTACGATGTATTCCGCGGGACCGCTTCCCCTGAACAGGCCGTCTCCCCTACAGATACCTGCGATCTTCTTCCAGCCAATATCCTTCTCTCCGCAGCCGAACTGGAGTTTCAGAAGCCGGGCGGGAATTTCTTGCTGAAAACCGCCCTGTCAAAGCTCCAGGACCGATATGATTTCATCATCATCGACACCCTCCCGCCCTTAATATTCTGACCGTCAACGCCTATGTCGCCACTGACGGCCTGATCATTCCCATGGCGCCGGAGGTACTCAGCCTGCTGGGCGTCTCCCAGATCAAAGAGACCATTGACAGTGTGCGGGAGTATTATAATTCCCGCCTGCGGGTCATGGGCATTCTGCTCACTCGTTTTAATCCCCGGCTGAATCTCAATCGGGAAATGCTGGAGCTCTCCCAGCAGATGGCGGAACAGCTGGATACCAGAGTATTCCAGACTAAGATCCGTAACAGCGTCTCGGTGGCGGCGGCCCCGGCTCACGGGATCAGCATCGTAGATTACTCTCCCCCACTCCAAGCCCTCCCAGGATTATGAGTGTCTGTGTGATGAGCTGGCCGGCGCCGCCTTTCCCCGCAGGACCCATCAGGATGGGCCCGGGAGGGATGTGATGGCGGGCAAAACAGCCGAAGCAGCAAAACGGCCCATGTGCTGAATCTTCTTCCGGCGGCACGCCGGAGGTAAAGCCGGACGCGGTGCCGCCCCCAGGGAAGCACCTCCCCCGCCCCTTTGGAGCCTGCCTCCCCTGCTTCAGACATGTCCGTGCCGGAGGCTCCGTCCTCTGCTGCGCGCCGTCTCTCCCCGCCCATTTTGGAGGTGGCCCGCAGCAACAATGCTGCGCTGTCAGAGAGCATCCACACTGCGCTGGAATCCGCACTTCAGGAGGAGCTGGCCTCCTCGGAGCAGACTGCCGCCCCCTCTCCGGTCCCTCCTGCATCTCCCGCTTCCGCAGCGGAGGGAGAAGCTTCTCCCCAGGTTTTGGACACCCGCCCCCCACTCCTTCTGCTCCCGCTCCTTCTGCTCCCGCTCCCTCTCCTTCCGTGCCGGAGCAGACATCCACAGAGCTGTCAGACGGCGCAGAGCTCTTCAATGTGATGCAGCTCTTGGTGGCGGAAAAGCTGGAACGTTATGTAAAGCTGTTTGGCCTTTGCAGCTGTCCCCGCTGCCTGGCGGACGCCGAGGCACTGGCTCTCACCCGGCTCCCGGCCCAATATGCCGTGCTTTCCGCCAGATCTGC
>VOFB01003923.1_pt1 | contig 19328 bp, 46 predicted proteins | sample 5384141 | NCBI WGS metagenome assembly VOFB01 (sample SAMN12384721, study PRJNA508395) | human gut metagenome | isolation source: healthy gut A | host: Homo sapiens | reverse complement strand
TATTTTCAATTGCATCTGGAAATGCTTTAAAATAGTCTGACATTTCTTCTGGAGATTTTACATATAACTCGTCTGTATCAAACCTCATTCTGTCAACATCACTCATTCTTTTTCCTGTTTGAATACATAATAAAACTTCGTGATTATATGCATCTTCTCTTTTTAAATAATGTGCATCATTTGTTGCAACTATTGGTATATCTAATTTTCTAGCTAATTGTATCAATTTTTGGTTTGCCAATACTTGCTCTTGTAACCCATTATTTTGAATTTCTATATAATAATCTTCTCCAAATACTCTTTTGTGCCATAAAGCAATTTCTTCAGCCTTTTCATTATTTCCATTTAATAATGCTTGATTTACAGCACCTGCTAGACAAGCACTTAAACAAATTAATCCTTCATGATATTTTTCTAATATTTCTAAATCTATACGAGGTTTGTAATAATATCCATCAACAAATCCTAAAGAAACTAATTTGCTTTAGATTTTTATAACCTTGATTATTTTTTGCAAGTAATATTAAGTGATTATATTTATTATCAATACCTGGTTCTTTGTCTAATCTGCTTCGTGGTGCAACATATACCTCACACCCTATAATTGGCTTTATCCCTTCTTTTTTACAAGCCTTATAAAAATCTATTGCTCCATACATTACTCCATGGTCTGTTATTGCCATGGCATCCATTCCAAGTTCTTTTTGCTCTTACTGGTAAATCTTTTATTCTATTTGCTCCATCTAATAAACTAAATTCACTATGTATGTGTAAGTGTACAAATTTTGACATCCGCTTCTCCTTCTATATATTTTTTATGCTTCTACCCATACTGATGTAGATTTTTCATTTACTTTAAATATTCCATATCCTTCTTCATTTATCGTTACTTCATCTTCACAATTTTCTAAGCTATCTATAAACTTACTTCCTGCAAATTGTGTTCCTATATACATTGTTTTTCTCCAGCAGAACCATTTGAAATTACTACTGCTAAACCTGATTGAAGATGTTCGTCATCTCCTTCTCTTGTCCAACCAATCATATGTGGATTATCAAAATAATCGTGTTGCTCTCCATAAGATTTCTCTTTTCTTAATTCTATTAAAGTTTGTAATCCTTTCATTGGTTCTATGTTATCATGTGGTATTCCATAAAAATCTCCATAAAATACACAAGGATATCCTGCATTACGTAATAATATCAAGCTATATGCTTGCTTGCTTGAACCATTGTGATATAAAACTTGCTAATGCTTGTCCTGGCTGTGTGTCATGATTATCTACAAATGTTACCGCTTTACTTGAATTTTCTTTTGCCAATGTATGTTCAAATATTTGTGTCAAATCATAATTTTCGTCATTTGATGCATTTGATAAATTATAATGTAATGGCACATCAAATAATGAAATTTCTCCTTCTGTTTCTGTTATATATCTATGTAATTTAGAAACATCTCCGCTCCAATATTCTCCAACTGTAAACAATTCTTTTTAGTATTTTCTCTTAAAGTTTTCAACCATTGTTTATAAAATCTGCATTTATATGTTTTACAGCATCTAATCTTAAACCATTGATTTTTGTTGTTTCTACATACCATTTTCCCCATTTATTACACTCTTCCACAACTTCTGGGTTTGAAAAATCGATATCTGCTCCCATTAAATAATCATAATTTCCATATTCTTCGTCAACAGTCGCATTCCATTCTTTATTTTGAAATTTAAATATTGCGTGTTCTTTTGATTTTCGTCATAGTCTATTCCGTCAAAATGTGTCCAGTTCCATTCAAAATCTGAATATTTATGTTTTCTTCCTGGAAAAGTAAATTTTGTTGCTACTCTTACTGTCTCTTGTCCTGATGTCAATATATTATGATTACCCCAATCTACTTTTGTTGCTGGAATTGTTTGTAACATATCTGCTCCCATTTTGTGATTTAATACTATATCTGCATATGCTTCTATTCCATTTTGATTTAATACTTGAATACAATTTAAGTATTCTTCTTTTGAACCATATTTAGTTTTAATTGTTCCTTTTTGTTCAAACTCTCTAAGTCATATACATCATATACTCCATAACCAACTTCATCTTTTCCGCCTACTCCTTTAAATGCTGGTGGTAGCCATAATGCTGTTATTCCCATATCTGCTAATTTTTCAGCTTTTTGTGATATTTCGTTCCATAAATTTTGATTGCAATTCATATACCATTCAAAATATTGCATTATTATTCCATTTATTTGTTTCATTTTGTTTATTTCATCTCCAAATTTTTTCTAATTATATCACAAAATATTTAATAAACAAACTCTTACTTCACTATTTGACTTATTTTTTGTTTCTATTATAATTGCGTTGTTACCAGTCAGTTTTACTATGTCTTATACGGAAAAAATCAAATAATATATATTGATTTTTTAATAATATGACTAGTAACACTACCTTTAAATATTTAGAAAGAAGTGATTTTATGAATTTTAAATTTGAAAGAAAAATAAATTATTATGAAACAGATAGAATGGGAGTTGTACATCATTCTAATTATATTCGTTTTTGAAGAAGCTCGTTGTAGCATGATGGATGCCTATGGAATTCCTTATGCCGAGTTGGAAAAAAAGAGGTTTTATGATACCTGTATTAGGTGTAAATGTTAATTTTAAACATCATGTTACTTTTAATGATATTATAATTGTTAAACCATTTGTTAAAGAATTTAATGGTGTTAGATTAACAATTGGATATGATGTAACAGATAAAGCTACTGGAAATGTTGTTTTAACTGGTGAAACTAAACATTGTTTTACAACCAATAGATTAAAACCAGTTAGATTGCAAAAAGTTGCTCCTGATTATTATGAAAAATTTATGGAAATGAAAAAATAGATTTTTTTATATAAAGCCTTTTATTTCCCTATATTTTGTGATACAATGTAGGCGATTTTAAGAAAAATTTGTCAAAAGATAAAATAGGAGGAAGAATTATGGAATTTAATAGATGTAGTAGATGTGGAAGTTTTTACGTATCAGCTGGTAATGTATGCCCAAAAATGTAGTCAAAAAAGATGGTCTTGAATTTTCAACATTTAAATCTTATATTCAAGAAAATGGGTTTGAAAATTCATTAGATACTATTTCTAACCAAACTGGAATATCAATAAAAAACTTAAACCGTTTTGTTGGATATCCTGAATTTAAAGAATATAAAAAAGATTATCAAGCTAACATGAAAAACTTAAATCAGATATTGGTTTTAATGGAATAACACTTAATTAGGAAAGGATTTTATTTATGAAAAATGTTATAGATTTACTTAACGAAAGAAATTATATTGAACAAATTACACACCCACAAGAGTTAAAGGATTATTTAGAAAATAATAAAGTTTCTTTTTACATTGGTATTGACCCTACTGCTGACAGCCTTCATGTAGGACATTTTGTGTCTTTAATGGTTGCAAGTCATTTACAAAAAGCTGGTCATAGACCAATTATTTTAGTTGGTGGTGGTACAGCAACTATTGGTGATCCTTCTGGAAAAACTGATATGAGAAAAATGCTTTCTCGTGAAGAAATAGATCACAATGTTGAATGTATAAAAGAACAAGTTGCTAAATTTGTTAGTTTTGAAGGTGAAAATGCAAAGAATTATTGTTAATAATGCAGATTGGCTTTTTAGATTTAAAATTTGTTGAATTTGTTCGTGAAATTGGTAGTTTATTTTCAGTTAACAAAATGCTTGCAGCTGAATGTTATAAACAAAGATTAGAAACAGGTTTAACATTTTTTTTGAAATGAGCTATATGCTAATGCAATCTTATGATTTCTTATATTTATACAATAAATATGGTTGTAAATTAGAACTTGGTGGTAATGATCAATGGTCTAATATTATAGGTGGAGTTGATTTAATCAGAAAAATTGGAAAAAGTGATTCTTTTGGTTTAACATTTAAACTTCTTACAACTAAAGAAGGTAAAAAATGGGAAAAACTGAGAAAGGAGCTTTATGGCTATCAGCAGAAAAACATCTCCATATGAATTTTATCAATATTGGAGAAATGTTGAAGATGAAAGTGTAGAAAATGTATTTAATATGCTTACTTTCCTATCTCCTGATAAAATAAAAGAACTTTGCAATGTAGAAGGTGAAAAAAATTAATGAAGCTAAAAAATACTAGCTTTTGAAATAACTAAATTAATTCATGGAGAAGAAGAAGCTAAAAGGCTGAAGAAGCTTCAAATGCCTTATTCTCTGGTTCAGAAATTTAGATAATATGCCTTCAACAAAAATTGAAAATACAAATATTTCTATATTAGATGCTTTACTTTTAGCTGGATTAGTTCCTTCTAAAGGACAAGCTAGAACTTTAATTAATCAAGGTGGTATTTCTTTAAATGACGAAAAGTTACAGATGTAAATCTTTTTTCTTTCAGATGATGATTTTAAAGATGGTTATGCTATTTTGAAAAAAGGTAAAAAGTATTTCATAAATTGGAAAAATAAATCAATAAAATTTTATATTTACAATAAAAGGTCAAGATTATATTCATTTAATCTTGACCTTTTATTGACATATCTTTTTTTAAACTATTTATTAAAAAATATTTTACATTTTATAGTTGATATTGCATAACACAATTACATTTCTGTGTTAGATTGTACAGCTACGTTATTAGTAATAGCATTGCTTGTATTATTACTAAATTTGTATCTGTATCTTCAACTACAGTATTGTTTGTTGTACTATTTTGTTGTTTCTTTTTATCTTCTTCAGTTTTAGTTTTTCTAAAGAAGTTATTAAATCTTGTAATTTTTAACATCTTTGCCCATCATTTCAGTCATTATTTTATTTGATTCTGTTAAATTTTGGTTTGCTTTTATTATTGCTTCTATTAATCCTTCCATATCATCAGTATTTTCAACTTCTACTGCTTCAGCATATTGAGAAACTAGGTTTTCTAATGCTTTTGATATGTTATCACCTATTGCTACTTTTTATTTCCAGATGCTACTATTACTTTTTAAGAATTGGTACATCTGATTCATTTAACATTGTTTGATATATTGGTTCAACATATAATAATGTATTATCCATTGAACTATTATCATTTGTTTTGTTAATTTAGTTCCAGTAACATTTAAGCTATTTATTTCACTGCTAATTGCTTCATTTTCTTCTATTTGTTTGTCTAATTGTATAGCACCTACAATGTTACTATCTGCAGAGAACTTATACATTCTTAATGTGTTGTTTCCATTTTCTGTTGTTCCAACTAAATATGATATTATATTTTGTTTTGAATCTGGTGTATACATTTGAACTAATCCAAATTGTTCACCATTTTTAGTTTTTAACATTGTATAATATGGTTCCATATATGTTCCTTTAGCAGTTGTTTTTTGTTGTGTTTTGTGTTGTATTTTGCTATATCCCATAAGTCGTCTCCTCTGTATATTACATCTGGTTTTACATTATGATATACTTTTAAAATTTCGGCTTGAACATTATATAAAAATGTTGGATAAACAAAATGTTCTGAAATATCTGTTGGGATTTCTTCATCTAAGTCTTTAAATAAATTTTATAGATATTTCTATATGCCATTGCAATTGGGTCATTTCTGTCTGTAATATAGAATGACATTGAACCGTCATAACTATCTATTATTACTTTTACAGAGTTTTCTTATATAATTTATATCTTCTTTTATATTATCATGTTCTATTGTTGCATATTCTGAATATGGATAACTTGAAGATACTGTGTATGCATCTAATACCCATACAATTTTTCCATCACTTGTTACCACTGTATATGGATCTTCGTCATATATTAAATATGGTAATGCTTTTTTTAGCTCTATCAATAATATTTCTATTTATTAATATTTTGCTGTCACTTGTCATTTCACTTGAAAATGCTAGGTTTATATCTCCTTTTGAAATTCCAAGCACAAGTCTATCTAAAAATCTAATTTTAGTCCAGCTTGTCCATCATATGTTGATGTTTGGTCTTTTCCATTTTCGTCTGTGTAATCATATTCTTGTTTGTTTCTAGCATTTGTTGCTATTGTTTCTTTTTGTTTGTAACCCAAAATAAATATTAGGTTGTTCAATATTTATTTTTCATCTTTTCCTGATACATCTTTTTGAATATATTGCACATTTCCAGCTGATGTACTTTGTGTTGCAGAAGCTATTACTTCTCCTCTACCATGTGTATATTCATATGTTTTATTGTTATATGTTCTTCCTGAACTTTTTTATTTCTCTTGGTGCTAAATATACTAATTGATCAATTCCATCTATTTTATATTTTGCTAAATTTGCTTTTTGTATAAGCAAAATATCCTGTTGATGTTTGGTTACTTTGTAAATCTTCTAACACTGCATCTTGGCTTATAATTGGTATGTTATTTATAACATTATCATTTTTTTCTGCTTCTTCTTTAGTTATTGTTCCTGAATTTTCTAGGCTTGTTTCTTCAATATTTATATTATATGCAATTTTAGTATTTTGATATTTTCAGAAATATATTTTTTCTCTTTATCTAATTCATTTGAATGTACATATGCTAAGTCAAATACTAACATTACAAGGAATAACACAACTAAATATCCTGGTATTACTGCTAAATTTTTTAATACTTTTACTTGTATTGCTTGCTTTGAAAGCTTTTAATGCTCTATATGCAAATATTACAATTACAAAGGCAAATATTATATATCCATATAATTGAACTGTTGCTTCTGTCATACCTGCACCATTTATTTCGATGTCATCACCTACTGTTAAGATTTTTCCATACATAACATTTTGTGTATTAATTACTGTTATTAGTGCAACTCCTACTACAACTAACATAATATTTCTCATTAATTTTTTCATAAAAATGCTTTCTTTAAGCATCTTTCCATCTACGCCATCAAAGAAACGGTTAAATACTATTACATAATATAATGCCATGTATAGTGAAAGTCCTACAAATAGTACTACAAAATAGAATAAAAGCATTTCAATTACAGGTTTTGAAACATATAATAAGCAATATCTAATCCAAATATTGGGTCTTGATTTCCAAAACTTGTTCCATTAATCATTAACATTATTTTTTGCATAAATGCTGATGATACGACAAAACTTACAACTGCTGAAATTACTAAAGCTAATGATTTATTTAATAATTTTGGCATTGGCCTTTTTCTTTTTCAAAAAATGGTTTTAATCCTTTTTTATTCCTCTATTAGTAAAATATATTACAATATATAAAAATACAAAATTAATTGCCATTATTGAATATCTATAAATTAAGTTTGTTTTAAATATATCTACATATTGACTTCTAATTCTAAATATTCTAAGTAGCTTCCTCTTAATTGTACATAACTAACTCCTGAAAATACTAATAAAAATAGAATTACTAGCATCATTCTTAATTTACTATTTTTTCGTTTTTGTTCTTTTTGTTATTTGCTTTTTCATTAGTTTTTTATTTTCTTCTACTTGGACGGTTTCATTTGTGTTATTCTTGTTCTTTTCTTCTTTTTCCACCTTTTTACCTCCTAATTTCCTCTATATAATGGCTTTCACAAAATCTTCTGAGTTAAATACTTCCATATCATCAATTTGTTCACCTACTCCAATAAATTTAATTGGAATATTGTTTTCTGCTACAATTCCTATTGCAACTCCACCTTTTGCTGTTCCATCTAGTTTTGTTATAACTAAACCTGTCAAATCTGTTTCTTGCTTAAATGCTTTTACTTGAGAAATTGCATTTTGACCTGTTGCACCATCTATTACTAGTAATACTTCTTTATCTGCTTCTGGCATTTCTTTATTTATTACTTTTTTGTATTTTGTTTAATTCGTCCATTAAATATTTTTTATTATGTAGTCTTCCTGCTGTATCAACAATTAATACATCTGCTTGTTTTTTCTTTTGTTATTTTCATTGCATCATATACAACAGATGCTGGATCAACTCCCTCTTCTCTTTTACTATATCTGCTCCAGACCTATTTGCCCAGATTTCTAATTGTTCAACAGGCTGCAGCCCTAAATGTATCAGTCTGGCTGAACTACAACTTTTTACCATCTTTTGCTAATCTATTAGCAATTTTTCCTATTGATGTAGTTTTTCCAACGCCATTTACTCCTACAACTAATATAACTGATGGTCTAGTGTTTTAAGTGTAAACTAATATCATTTCCATCTAATATTGCTTGCATCTCTTCTCTTAACGCTTTTTTACATCTTCTTCATCTTGTATTTTTTCTTTTTTATTTTGTTCTTAAATTGTTAATTATTTTTACAGATGTGTCTACACCTATGTCTGACATTATTAGTATTTCTTCTAATTCCTCTAAAAAGTCTTCATCTACTTTTCTAAAACTTTTTAAATACATTGTTTATTTTTTCATCAAATGAACTTTTTTGTTTTGTTCATTCCATTTTTAGTTTTCAAAAATCCCAATTCAAACTCTCCTTTTTGTTATTTTATATTAATTTATAATATTGTTATCTTTTTCTTTAATTACGGTTGCTATTATAACATATTTTTTAGTTCTGTATACAGTTTACTTATTATTAAATTTGCTATTATAGTATTTTTCCACATGCTATTACAGCATTTTTCTAAAGCTGTATTGATTTTTTTGATAATTCTATATTATAATTTGCTTATATTATTTGCCGATATAGCTCAGTTGGTAGAGCAACGGATTCGTAACCCGGAGGTCAGCAGTTCGATTCTGCTTTTTCGGCACCAAAATTAGAATAACACAGATAACTAAGCCCCAATTATTAAAAAAGTTTAATAATTGGGGGCTTAGTTTCAATCTAACATCTGTTACTATATTTACTTTCTGTTGTTAATACCATTGATGCTATAGATGCTGCATTTTGTAATGCACTTCTTGTTACTTTTGTAGGATCTACAATTCCAGATTTTTTCATATCTACATATTCTTCTTTACTTGCATCAAATCCTACTCCTACTTCTGATTGTTTAACTTTTGTCTACTATTACAGCTGGTTCTAATCCTGCATTTACAGCTATTTGTTTTGCTGGTTCTTCTAATGCTCTTAAAACAATTTTTGCTCCTAATTTTTCTCCACCTTCTAATGTTTCTACAAATTTTTCTACTTCTGGTATAACATCTATTAAAGCTGTTTCCTCCACCTGCTACTATACCTTCTTCTACTGCTGCTTTGGTTGCAGATAAAGCATCTTCTATTCTTAATTTTCTATCTTTCATTTCAACTTCTGTTGCAGCTCCAACTTCTATAACAGCTACACCACCAGCTATTTTAGCTAGTCTTTCTTGTAATCCTTCTTTATCATAGCTACTTGTTGTTTCTTCTATTTGTGTTTTTATTTGTTTTACTCTGTTAGCTTCTTTTTTTTTTCTCCCATTCCGTCTACAATTATTGTATTTTCTTTTTGTACTTTTTACTTGTTTTGCTCTACCTAATTGTTCAATTTGTACATCTTTTAATTCTAATCCTAAGTCTGATGTTATTACTTCTCCTCCTGTTAGAATTGCTATGTCTTCTAGCATTGCTTTTTCTCTTGTCTCCAAATCCTGGTGCTTTTACTGCTACTACATTTAAAACTCCTCTTAGTTTGTTTAGTACTAATGTTGATAATGCTTCTCCTTCTATATCATCACAAATTATTACTAATTTTCCTGATTGTTGCATTAGAGCTTCTAGTAGTGGTAATATTTCTTGTATATTGCTTATTTTTTTTCTGTTATTAATATATATGGATTTTCAAGTATTGCTTCCATTTTGTCTGTATCTGTTACCATGTATGGTGATACATATCCTTTGTCAAATTGCATTCCTTCTACTACATTTAGTTCAGTATTTGATGTTTTTGATTCTTCTATTGTTATAACTCCATCTTTTGATACTTTTTCCATTGCTTCTGCTATTAAGTCTCCGACTTCTTGGTTATTGGCAGATATACTAGCAACTCTTGCTATATCTTCTTTTCCGTTTACATCTGAGCTTATTCCTTTTAATGCTTCAACTGCTACTTTTACAGTTTTGTCAATTCCTCTTTTCATTGCCATTGGATCTGCTCCTGCTGCTACATTTTTACTCCTTCTTTTATCATGCTTTGTGCTAAAACTGTTGCTGTTGTTGTTCCATCTCCTGCTACATCATTTGTTTTTTCAGATACTTCTTTTACTATTCTTGCTCCCATGTTTTCAAATTTATCTTCTAATTCTATTTCTTTTGCTATTGTTACACCATCATTTGTAATTAATGGTGCTCCAAACTTTTGTCTAATACTACATTTCTTCCTTTCGGTCCTAATGTTACTTTTACTGTGTCTGCTAATTTGTTTACTCCTTCTAATAAAGATTTTCTGGCTTCTTCTCCAAATTTAATTTGCTTTGCCATTTTATATCAATCCTTTCTTTTTTAAATTTTTATTTTTTTTAGCTTTTTTTTTTTGTTTAAAATTTCTTATTTTCTAAATATTTATAATTGATTATATATATAATTTTATTCTACTACTGCTAAAATGTCATCTTGTTTAACTATCATATATTCTGTTCCTTCATATTTTACTTCTGTTCCTGAATATTTGCTTACTATTATGTTATCTCCTTTTTTACGTTCATTTCTTCCATTTTCCGTCTACTTTTTCTCCAGGTCCTACTTCTATTACTTCTGCGATTTGTGGTTTCTCTTGAGCTGCTTCTGCTAAGATAATTCCACTTTTAGTTTTTTCTTCGCCTTCTTTCATTTTTATTATATTTATACCCTTTTATCAAATGTCAATAGTTTTTTTAATTTTCACATAAAAGTTCACATATTTATTTTATTACCTTAGTTTCTAGAATATTCCTTTATTATATTGAAAAAATTATGCTATAATATTTACATGAAAAAGTTAATTGTAATAAAAATATAATGGAAAAAAATTAGATAAATTTTTAATTGATAATATAAATAATCTTTCTTATAATTTATTTTATAAAACTTTACGAAAAAAGATATTAAGATCAATGGAAAAAAGAACAAATACTAATGTTAATGTTTTTGAAAATGACGAAATATTAGTATTTATTTCTGATGAACTTTTGAAACCTAAAATTTCATTAGATATTATTTTTTGAAGATGATAATATTTTAATAATAAATAAACCTTATAGTTTAGAAGTTACTGGTTCTAATAGTTTAACTACTATTGTTAATGAATCTTATAATAATTCAGATTTTAACTATATGCCATGTCATAGAATAGATCGCAATACTACTGGTTTAGTTTTTATTTGCTAAAAATCAGATTTCTTTGGATATTTTGTTATCTAAATTTAAAAATCGTGAAATGAAAAGCATTATTTAGCTTTAGTTTATGGTATTCTAGATCTAAATATAAAAAGAAATGAAGCTTATCTTTTAAAGATTCCAAAAAATCTTATGTTTATATAAGTGACATTTATAAAAAGGATATCAAAAAATTGTTACTACATATAATGTTTTGAAAAAATATGATAATAATACTTCTTTTTTAGATGTTGAAATCGAAACTGGTAGAACACATCAAATACGTGCACATCTTGCCTATTTGGGTTATCCAATTATTGGTGATGGTAAATATGGAAAAATGAAATAAACAAGAAATTTAATAAGCATTATCAGATGTTGCAAAGTTATATGTTAAAATTTAATTTTACTACTCCTAGTGGGATTTTGAATTATCTAAATGGCTGTTGTTTCTCTTTAGAAAATAAAAATTAATATTAATTATAAAAATATGTAAGCTTATCACTTGAAAATGTTTTAATATCATTTCAATATAATAAGTTTACATATTTTATTGTTTTTTTCTTATTTTAGTGGTATAATTTTATTGTTAACATATTAACTTATTTCATTCAAAAGAATTACTTTTGAATACATTATGAAAAGGAGTTTATTTATGAGTAATATGAAAACGTTTGTACTTCGGTCTAAGGTAGCTACTAGTTCACCATTTTCACCATTGAATTTTAGCTCAGAAAATGAAGTAGTTTTACCAATGGCAGTTTATGAAAAATTAAACACAAAGGACATTTCACCAGAAAGGAGAACTAACGCAATTGGTTTGTTGAATTATATAGATAGTTTAACAAATGGATTAATGCAAAATGTTTATGATCTACATTCTTTCGATAACGGATTAGTTCAAAAAAATGGTTCTAATCTTTTTGTTTTAGAGCATTTAAAACCTATATCTTCTAAAATAAAACAGTTACACAATTTAAAGGATTATGATATGCGTATTTTTCCAATTATGTTTGGATTTACAAGAACAAAGGAAAAAATGTGATTTTAATTTCCAAGAATCCAGTAATTCGTGAACAAGCTTTTCTTTTAGGAATAACAGCTGAACCTTTTAAGGATGAATTAGCACCATCTCTAAAAAGAACAGTACACTGGAAAAGGTGGTACAATCTATACAGATTTAACCACTTATATGGATTTCACAATGGAATTGAATGAATGCATTTCTATTGACGCATTATTGGAACCTCCAAAGTTGAGCCTTTAGAAAACATGTTTTTCAAGCTTACTACTCGAGAGAATCCAAAATATGTTATCGTTAGATATACGAAAGGTACTTTTGTTCCTCTCATTTATTTAAAGAGATATTGCCCAGAAGGTTATAAGTCTTTAAACGATGATCAAAAATGATGATGGAATGCTTGTTGGCACCACCTGAAGTCGCACCATTTGTTGTCATTAAAGGTGATGCTGGTTCAGGTAAAACTTATGCAGACTGTATCCGCAAAGCATTGTCAAATATTGATTCTTATAGTGATGATAAACTTAATATAGGACATTATCGAGAATTTTTAGTTTCTGCACCAGTTGTAGAAATGACAAAGGAGCAAAAATGGGATATCTTCCAGGAGATGTCGAAGAAAAATTCAGTCCTTTACACAGGTGGTTTTTGATAATATAAAAAAAAACTACTTCGAGGCAAAAACCCTGAGCTTAGCAATCAGGATATTCTTTCTAACATTTACACACTTTTTGCTAGCAAGTTTATTGGTTTTGAACCAGCTAACTTCTTAAGAGGTAGAAGTATTTCTAAAGCCTTTTTTTTATGCTTGATGAAGCACAAAACTTTGACCCATCCATTATACTTGACATTACCACTCGTAGTGGTATGAATAGTAAAACTGTGTTAATGGGAGATCCTATGCAGATAAATGCACCAGACTTAAATGTTCGTCACAATGGTGTCGTATATGCTTCTGAAGCTATGAAAGGAAGTCCATTAGCATGGCAAGTCACATTAAGTGAATCTGTTAGAAGTCCTTTGGCTCGTGAAGCCCTTAGACGTATGAAGCAATAATATTTTCGTTTTTTAATAACTCAATATCACTTCTAAAACCCGTAAGCTTTTTTTGCTTACGGGTTTCTTTTAATAATTTTATTTTTATATGGAGCGGGTAGCGAGAATCGAACTCAGCGCGACCAGGTCAGGAAGCATGGCATTCTACCACTAAATTATACCCGCATAAAAACATTATTATATTATTTAGTTTTTTCATTATCTAATATTTTTTCTGCTCTCTTTAACAGTCATTCATTCTTTTCTATACTATCCATGCTAATTTTTTATATCTTCCTTTAATAATTCATATTCATCATCAGTTAACTTTTCTTCTTCCAATATTCTTAAAGTTAAATCATAAAGTTTTTTTTCATAATTTTTTTAGTGGACTTTTAGTCCTTTCTACTATTCCTGTATCTTGCTCTTTTTTTGATTCTTCTAATATTTCTTCATACTCTTTTGGATAAAATTTCTTATTATTTTTACTCTTTTTATCATCATCTTCTTTTAATTGAGCTATATGTTCATTTATAATTGGATCATATCCGCTGTGTTTTTTATATTTGTTGAATTTCAAAGCATAAATTATACTAACAGTAGCTATTGCTAGTACTTCTATAACTATTATTAATATTATAATTAATCTTGTTTTTTATTCAAACTTCTCATATAAATTTCTCCATTATAAATAAACTATGCATTATCATTTTTATAATAACTTTTTTTATTGATTTTGTCAACACCAATTTTGTTGACACTTTTTTGAAACAACTGATATTATACAAAAAGACGTAAATGGCCAATTTTTACGTCTGGGATGGTGGAGATGAGGAGAGTCGAACTCCTGTCCATAACACTTTCAAAACAGACTTCTACAAGTTTAGTTTGTTTTTATATTCATTTTTACAGCACCAACAAACAGGTTTTATAAAATATATCTTCCTTAAATACCCACTGTTTTGAAAGATAAAAAAGCTTTGTTTCCCACTAATATGACACTTTATCTAAATATGTGGGGATATCTAGTAAAGCGTAGCCGCAATTAGGCAGCTAATGCTAATTCTCTATTATCAGCGTTTATATTTAAGTTTCCCTTTTTTTAGTGGCCAACGAGAATCCACTACATGCTATCTATTTTTCTGGTGTAATGTCGAAACCATTACATCTCCATGTACTTTTAATTATACTATAATATTTTACTTTTTCAATTGAAATTTATTACTATTTATTTTTTCCTAATAATATATTTAAAATGTTATTCAATTTATATTTTCATTTTTTTTTCTAATATATTTAAAATACTTTTTTATAATTATTTATCACACTTTTTTCTATACTTAATAATATATCTTAGGGTGATTTATATGTCTATTGTTAAAACAGATATTAATTATACTTACGAAATTATGATGTCAAATATTTATGAATTAAATAACAAATTTTCCTTTTTACAAGTTCAAAATGCTGGATATAGTGTTTTGGGTAAGCAACTTCCTGTTATTAGATTGCGGTAGAGGTTCTAAAAAATTTTTATTCAGGTAGTTTTTCATGCAAATGAATGTATCACAAGTGTTTTACTTTATGAAATTCATTGAAGATTACTGTAATTCTTATATCAGTAATTCTACTTTATATAATTATAATATTAGGAATTTATTTAAATCTTGTTCTATTTATATTATGCCTATGGTAAATCCAGATGGAGTTGATATTGTAAATCGGTGTATATCCTCCTCCGACAGCACCCATATAAAGTTACAGCTGAACTTGCTAGACCGTATGCAACTATTCCTTTTCCTAGTGGATGGAAAGCTAATTTTAATGGTGTTGATTTAAATTTGCAGTTTCCTGCTGAGTGGGAAATGGCTAAAAAATAAAATATAATTTAGGTTTTACTGGCCCTGCCCCACGTGATTTTGTAGGATATGGTCCTTTAACTGAACCTGAAGCTCTTGCAATTTATAATTTTACTCTTAAATACGATTTTAAATTAGTTATTGCTTATCATACTCAGGGTAAAGAAATTTATTGGCAATTTGCTAATTTTAATCCACCTAATAGCTTCTACATTGGGACTCAATTTGCTAAAAGTAGTGGCTATAAATTAACTGATACACCGTACAATTCAAGTTTTGCGGGCTATAAAGATTGGTTTATTCAAGATTATAATAAACCTGGCTATACTATAGAAGCTGGTATTGGAGAAAAGTCCTTTGCCTATCTCACAATTTGATGAAATTTATAGAGATAATATTGGTATTTTGATTTTAGGAGCAGTGCTATAAAATTATTTTTTAATATTTTATATTAATAAAGTGAACCCAAATTATTAAACTTTTTAGTCTAATAATTTGGGTTCACTTCAAGTATAATGATATATTCTATTTATTTTTTTCTTTATATTACCTTGCAAATATTATTTAACCGGCCCTATTCTTTAGTTATCCATTTTACCAAATCTAAATTTGCTGGTTCTAATATCATTTCATTTTAGGCATTACTCTAAATGTATAACCATAATTTCCACCTGTTGTTAATTCTATTTTTAGCTGTAAAATAATATTTTCTTTTGTTCCTCATCAGAATCTGTTAATTCCATTGGTATTATACTAACATTTTCTACTATTCCATTTTCTAGTATCTTTCCATAATATACTTCTACTTCTATATTTTTCTATGTCAATATTAGGAAGTTCTACTTCACACCCAACTTCTATTTTATTTCCTGCATCTATTGTTATATTATCGAAATTGTCTGTTTGTGTTATTTTTATGTCTTTTCCAATTTCTATATAAGTCTTTTTTTTCCATCCATTATATTCTGCAACATTATCTATATCTAAATAGTATTTTTTGTTAATTTGGCAAGTGGCATATAATATTGGTTTGTATAATCTACCAACATTCTAGCAGTACTATATTTTCCTCCTGTTGATAGAATTGAATTTTTCATAAATCCTATCCATTTTTTTGTGTATATTACTGTTTTCTCTATTATAATAAGTTGGTATTATCTTTTCTTCTAATGTCCTATATAAGCTTTGGCTATCAGCTTGGTCTTGTGCTTCATATGAGTCGTATTCGCTATTATTTCCTATTGTCCAACCGTTTTTTGATTATATCCTTCAGCCCACCATCCATCTAATACGCTAAAGTTTATAACTCCATTTACTGAGGCTTTTTGTCCACTTGTTCCAGATGCTTCCATTGGTCTTCTTGGATTATTTAACCATACATCAACACCACTTATTAAATATCTTGACATTGCTATGTTATAGTTTTCTAATAAGAATATTTTTCCTTTAAATTGTGGCATCATTGATACTTGATGTATGAATTTTATTAGGTCTTGTCCTTCTTTATCTGCTGGATGTGCTTTTCCTGCAAATATTAATTGAACTGGTCTATCTGCATTATTTAATATTTGTGTTATTCTTTCTAAGTCTTTAAATATTAATGTTGCTCTTTATATGTTGCAAAATCTTCTTGCAAATCCTATTGTTAATGCATTTGGATTTATTTTTGATACAATTTCATTTATGTCTTCATAACTATATCCTGAACGTCTTAATCTTTCTGTTGTGTTTTCTTTTACTAATTTTAGTAATTTAGCTTTTCTTTCATTATGAACATTCCATAATTTTTCATCTGGTATTGTATTTATTTTTTCCCAAACTTTGTCTTGATACATGCTGTCTTGCCAATATGGCATTAAATATTGATTGTATAATTCTTTCATTTTGGAGCTAACCATGAACATGTATGAATACCATTTGTTACATATCCAATTGGTGATTCATTTGCAAAGAATATTAGGCCATACATCTCCAAATAGTTCTCTTGATACTGCTCCATGTAATTTACTTACACCGTTTTTCTTTCCAGCAATTTTTAAAGCTAGTATTCCCATATTAAATCCATTTTCTAGTTCTTTTTACAGGTTTCATTCCTAGTTTTAAGAATTCTTCTCTTGATAATCCTAATCTTGGCCAGAAATCTTTAAAATATCTTTCTACTAAATCTAATGGAAATATATCATTTCCAGCAGGTACTGGTGTATGTGTTGTAAATACTGTTTTTGAGCTTGTTATATCTTTTGCTACTTCAAAAGATACTTGTTTTTCTGCTATTATATTTTTAATTATTTCTAAAGTTAAAAACGCTGAATGTCCTTCATTCATGTGATATACAGTTGGATTTAATTTTAAATATTTTGTTAATAATTCAACTCCAGCTTGTCCTAAAACTATTTCTTGGCGAATTCTCATTTCTTGATCTCCACCATATAATTTTAGTGTTACATCTCTATCTTCTGGATTATTTTTTTTTCTATATCAGAGTCTAATAAATATAATTTTATTCTACCCTACATTTATGCTCCATACTTTTTAAGTATAATCTTCTTTTTGGGAATTTTACATATATTATTAGATCTTCTCCAACTTCATTTTTTACTGGATTAATAGGTAAATCATATAAGTCTATTTCATTATATTCACATTGTTGTTGACCTTCTCCATCTATTTTTTTGATTAAAATATCCATCTTTGTATAATAATCCTACAGCAACTAATGGAATACCTAAATCACTTGCTGATTTTAAATGATCACCTGATAATATTCCTAATCCACCTGAATAAATTGGAATAGTTTGATCTAATCCATATTCAGCTGAAAAATATGCTATTAAATCTCCTTTTTCTTCAGGATAATTTTTTGAAAACCATGTATTTTTGCTATTCATATAATCTTCAAATTCTTCAACTATTTTGTCATATTCTTTTTAAAATGTTACATCTTTTGCAGCATCTTCTAATTTTTCTTGTGATACATGTTTTAAAAATTTAACTGGATTTTTATTAGATTGTTCCCATAAATCCATATCGATTCTTTGAAATAAACGTAAAATTCTGTATTCCATGACCACCATAAATTATTTGCCACTGTTGCCAATTTGCTTATTCTTTTGGCAATTGTGGATTAACTGTTATTCTATTAAATAAATACATTTTGTATTTCCTCCTTCGTATTTTTCTGCGTCTTTTTCTTCTCGTAATTTTACATTTCTATTATCTATTAAATAGTTTTTTTGTCAATAATTTTAGCTGAATTTGCTAATTTAAAACTTAATGATTAGCTATAAAATCAATATATATTATTTTATGTAATGCCGCGTAAGCGATCAAACGAACAAGTGTGAGTGCGATTGAGCAATCAACATACTAGTTATTTTTAGTATGGAGATTGCGACACACAAGGCATAAATAAAATAATATATATTGATTTTATAACAAAGTATAACAAACTAATATCAATTAAAAATTCTTAAAATATCATTATATGTTATTATTAGTGATAATCCTATAAGTATAGCAAAACCTAACATTTGAATTCCAATTTCTGTTTCTTGTTTCATTGGTTTTCTTCTTATTGTTTCTATAATTAGAATTAATATTTTTCCACCATCTAGTGCCGGTATTGGAAGTAAATTTGTTATTCCTAATGATATTGATATTAATGCCATCATTTGTAAAATTCACTTATTCCATTTGTTTTAGCTACAACTTCTGATATTCCAACTGGTCCCATCATTTGATTTATTCCAACATTTCCTGTAAATAATTGTTTTAAATTATCTCCTATTTCACTAATAAATTCTGTTGTTTGAATTCCTCCATTTATGCATCTATTTAAAAAATTATCTTCTGCATATTTCATGGTAATACCTAAATAATATTTATGTGAATCATTTTGTAATGTTACTTCTGTAGGTTTTATACTGTATTCTTCTATTTTTCCATCTCTTTGAATCTTCAATTCTATATTTTCGCCATTGTTTTTAGACATTATTTTATCTATATCATATTTGCTATTTACTTTTTTATTATTTATCTCAATAATTTTATCTCCAGCTTGCATCCCTGCTATTTGTGCAAATATCCTTCTATTGTTGTTTCTAATTCATTTGATATAT